>Ga0315549_1000556_pt1 | contig 43361 bp, 70 predicted proteins | sample SalMarSW160200MG_FD_203101 | JGI IMG/M metagenome (GOLD analysis project Ga0315549, IMG submission 203101) | Salt marsh sediment microbial communities from the Plum Island Ecosystem LTER, Massachusetts, United States - Salt Marsh Sediment SW1601-200 ...
AATCAAGGGAAGCGGTCAACATGAAAGGTGAAGCATGGGAGGCATTCAAACACTTCTCTGGGATAAGCCAAGAGAGCAAGATCCTACCTATGGATGCACTTCATTTATCAATGGCATTCAGAGCAAAACCCACAATAAAAATCTGGGAAAAAACACATGCAGGAGCCAAGAAAATCACGGCCTCAGAGTTCAAAGACCATCCAACTAAACCACCTTACGCTTTGACTCACATCTTCGCATGGTTAAAAGCATACAGCCCGCATAGGGAAGGCGGATTCTCCCTAGATGAACTTGACATATACGAAATACCGGAATACCCCTTCTTAATCAACCTTCAAAACTCAAACTTCTGGATCACCATAGCCCCAATAAAAACACTTCCATTAAAAACGGTGGCGAAAGGACATGACTCTCTACGATCTAGAACTAGAATTGCCTGATTACGGGTTTGATCCACACCCTCGCTGTTTCGGTAGCGAGAAGGGCCTAGACAATGACATTGACTGTTATGGGTGCCGTTGGTTTGATGAATGCACCGACTTAGCGATAAAAAAACAGGATGTAGGGCTTCTGCCCATTAAATGCGCCGGTTTTAGGAGGCAAGAGTAATGGTAATCATTTTCAGTAATGAAAAAGCCCGTAGCCAACTGCTAAACGAGGGGTATGTCTACACCTTCCGCAAGAACCGTCGTAAACAATTCGAGAAAATGCCGAAACACAGACAAAGGCAAGGCTTCGCGGTCACTGATTGGGCGACAGATAAACGCCTCGGAAAAAAGATTGCCAACATCATAATCAACGAGTATGGACCCCACCGCCTCGAAGAACCAGGGCCGTACAGCCTCGACGATTTAGCTCCTTACGCTCAGTGGAGCGGCTTCAACTCGCTTGAGGAATGGAAGGAAGCAATCTTAATGTTTTCACCTGGACTTGAAACGGGATGGCTCTACAAAGTCACTGTCTACCCAAAAAAAGAGACAAGAAGCAAGATCCCTGATAACTGTACTCTATGCGGAACTCCATTTGATGAAGCAAAGAAATCTAAAGATGGCAAGAGAATGATATTCCCGTACCCACCTAACCATTATCTCTGCTGGGACTGCTTCACAAGTTCAATGGATGCTGGCCTCGGGAGGCTGAACAAGAGACTAGCTAAGGGAAACCTTGATCTAAGCGTCGATGAAATCGCGGATACCATCAAACCGGAACCCATTGAATCCCAGCAACTCGGGACCGCAAGATCTAAAGAACTTAGGAATGAGATGAAATGAATGCAAACCAAATTACTCCTGAACTATTAGAAGAAATTGTTGTGAGCCACTTTGATAATTTAAAAGGATTCAGTAGAATATATCCTATGATTAAAACTGATGATATTGCTAAAGTTCTTTGGAAAAAACACCGAGTACCAATATACAAACAAGTAGATATTGTAAGAGAAAAAATTAGAGAATGGTGGAATCAAAAAACTTGGTACACTGTTCCAATTCATCATAAATGGGTAGGAAAATACGCTGTTTATCTTGGTAGTCCAATGGGTACAACTTATTGTGTAATTGACAAGGCTCGTTCTATGGCTTTGATAATAGCACATCAAGACCAAACACAATTTATCATTAAATCAGATAAAGGAGGGTCAAAGTAGGTGCAGAGGGAAGAGGGCATTTGTCGTAACTGTGGTCATGGAATTATTAATAATCATGGGACTTGGTATCATCATGGAAAGACGTTTGCAGGCATAGAGTACACCCAAACCCTGTGTTGGTTTGGTGAGATACGAAACAACGTTGCGACATGTGACTGTATGAAACCAGAACCCATTGAATCAGATAGAGAATGGGCGTGTGAAAAATGCGGGGCAAAAAATACGGCAAAACATGAAACAAAGGAGATATGGAAATGTCATTCATGTGGTCATGTAACCATCAAGTCAGATATTAAGAGGACGAATGAAAAATGAGCCGAGAACAAGAATTAATGATCGCCAATGATGAGATGTACCAAGACATTCGGAAACTTAGAGAAATAGTGAGGGATCTCAGAAAGTTGGGTGAAGAATTAATTGAAAATCAACTAACTAAGGGACTTGGTATTAAGATTCTAAAATTAACTCGCGGTGAATCCATAGAGGAAACCAAAAGAGGACAACCTAAGTGAATGAAATAGCGGAGATCCTTGATGCCACTGCTGGTAATAGGCTTATGTGGAAAATCAAGGATTACCCAGGCATCCATTTCATAGATATTGAAGAGGAGCTGGAATATCAACCAGATCAATTCATGGATTGCACAAACACAGACTTCCCAGATAATCATTTTAACTTAATATTCTTTGATCCTCCCCATAATTGGGGCATACCCAAAAATGAGAGAATATTCACTATACCTTCTAAAAAGGTTGCAGATGAAAAATTCAATTATGGAAGAACATACCCCTCTTATTATGGTCTTGATAAATTTGATAATAAAAGTGGGTTAATTAACTTCATATATGAAGCTCAAGAAGAGTTTAAGCGAATATTAAAACCAAATGGATTATTATTCTTTAAATGGTCAGAATATAAAATACCAGTTCATAACATAAAATGTCTCTTTAGAGATTGGATAGAGTTAATGGAAATACCTCTTAAATCACCACCAAGAGGTAAAAATTTCTCTTATTGGATTATTTACGCTCAATCCATTAAAAAACACAGGAAGCGGTTAACATGAGTGATCCACTATATTCCACGACAATCCCATGTAAAAGATGCGGGAAAATCGGAGAGTCAATATTCACTGTTGTCGGTTGGCTCTGTGGGCAGTGTATAGAAGAACTTGTTACCGAATCCATAAGAGAAACCAAAAAGAGGACAAGCTGAAAATGGGAATTAAAGTAAGACATATTGCAGTAGACTTTGATGGGGTAATATGTCATTATGATGGACACTATGATCCGTATAAATTCGGGGAGCCTAATGAAAGCGTAAGGTATTTACTTGAAGGAATAAAGAAACTTGGCTATGAAATAGTAATATTCACATGTCGTACAAATGGGCAATGGGAGAATCACGACTACAAGAAAATCAAGGTAGCAATAAAAGAATACCTTGAACATTATAATATGCCATTTGATAAAATCGCCACCCAAGAGGATGGAAAGGTATTCGCTACTGCATACATTGATGATAAAGCTATTACTTGGCCTCAGAATCATGTTTCCCGTATTTACGCTGATGAGATATTAACTCAACTCGCTAACTTAGAACCATTAATTCTTGATACACCCAGTCTCAAGCAAACAAAACGGACGGGTGAATGATGCGTGAGATCAGATTCATCGACCTCTTCAGCGGAATCGGAGGAATTATATAGTTGTGTGGGATAGAAGGATTTATGGGAAAACTAATCACAGATATTCCTAAAGAAACACTCGTTCATCTATATAAGAATAAACAAATGACCCTCCGAGAGATATGTAAAGAACTCAATCAAGGATACAAACACGTTTGGCGATTATTTGAACATTATAAAATTCCACGAAGAACCGCCAAGCCTAGATGTGGTCAATCTAATGAGAAAAACCACAACTGGAAGGGAGGTAAAACAATTAGAAACGGGTATATTGAAATAAGGTGTGTGGGACACCCAAAAGCGAGAAAGGCAGGTCATTACGTTCCTGAACAAGTTTTAGTCATGGAGAAACATCTTGGACGATATTTGACTGAGACTGAGTTGGTTCATCACATAAATGGGGTAAAAACCGATAACAGAATAGAAAACTTGAAACTGATGCCTAAGTCTGGGGAAGGTAGCCATACAGGATACCATAACCAGCTTAGGGGAAGGTGATGATCCTATGCGAGAGATTCGATTCATAGATTTATTCTCAGGCGTGGGAGGGTTTTAGGCTTGGACTCGAAAGAGCAAACGAAGGACTTGAAAGTGTTAGCATTAGCGGGCGACAGGGACAACCCATCCGTGACGATAAAAGACGAGGTGGGGACGATACCAGCGAACCCGATGAGCGACAGACAGCCATTCATAATAGAGGATTTTTACAAGGATCGCGAAGCCAGAACCTACAAGAAGCATTCACCGACATTGAGAGGCGACAGGCACGGATTGAAAGTGATAGTGAAATCGGGCTTGAAAAAGCAAATAAAGGCAATACGGAGGCATGGGGAGAGAGGGTGGGAAATAGTGAAGGGCAAAGAATATCCAACTATAAGAGGTGCTGGGGGAGGACACAGCAAACCGATGATCCTCATTTCAGATGTGTCTGGTCCAACGATTGGAACAAGTACGCCAACCAAGTCTACACCTCAAAGTTCGGAGAAGAAGGGCATCATTCAGGCGACATTAGGAAGATCAGGGCCAGTAGTATCCCCGATCACGACCTTCTCTGTGCTGGCTTCCCTTGCCAGGCTTTCAGTGTTGCCGGGAAAAGGCGCGGCTTTGAAGACACTCGTGGAACGCTTTTCTTCGAGATTGCCCGCATTACGAGGGCTAAAAGACCCACACTACTACTCCTGGAGAACGTTAAAGGGCTCCTCAGCCACGACGAAGGACAGACCTACGCAACCATCTTGGAAGTCCTGGGGAGTCTCGGGTATTGGGCCGAGTGGCAAGTTCTCAACTCTAAGTGGTTCGGTGTACCCCAGAACAGGCAACGTGTGTTCATTATCGGACATCTTAGAGGAAGAAATACCCGACCAATATTTCCTATCACAGAAATTGGTGAAGACCTTGTTGAATCATGCAAAGAGGCACAAGGAGAAGGGCCACGGGTTCGGGGTGCAAATACTTTATCCGTGGGTGGAAGCGGGAGAGAACGAAACTTGATAGCAAACACAATGAGTTCAAGATATTATAAAGACGGGAGTGAAAACTTGATACTTGACCCCTTCAACAAAGCGGAGAGACAGGACCTGATGGCTGGGGCAGTAAAGACTAACCAGGGAAGCCCCACAAGCACAGGAACCGCCATAGTTGAGCCCTTCATAAAGAACATTCCACACGGCTTCAATGATGGCTTTGAAAAGTCTCTACCCCACATCAAATCAAACAGCGGAGCTCAGTATAATGAACTACTTGTTAATGAATCCCGTATTAGACGTCTAACCCCAGTAGAGTGCGAGAGGCTTCAAAGCTTCCCTGATCGATGGACTGAGGGTATAAGCGATACCCAGCGGTACAAGTGCCTCGGGAACGCGGTCACAGTAAACGTGATCAAGTTTCTCGGTGACAGGATAAGGGAGTCCATTAACAGCAAATCAAAGAGGTCGTTGCATGAATAGTGAAAAACTGAGGTATTGGGCTGAACTAATTTACATCCCTGAAAAACTCAGTTTGAGAGATCCAAAGGGAAGCGTTCACCAGAAAAAGATCAAGGAGATACTGAGCCTGGTGAGAGAGGCCCGTGAAAACCCTACGGTAGAGGTCTATGAAAAACTTCAGGGCGTACGCCCTATACCATGCCCCGACCATATTGAGGGCTTCGTGAATTACTGCAAGTACCTGCTATACTGCATTGAGCAACTCGATAATATTGTCCATAAAGATGAGGGGGCTTAGGATGGTTGAATGTGAACTATGCGGAATAGATAGAGGCCGACGTAAAAGAGTAGATGGTAAAATGCTATGTTGGCATTGTGTATATTCTTTACGACAGACAAAAGAAACTCTAGCTAAAGAAATATCTCAAAAACTAGCTAATATTCACCGCTTACAAGATGAATTATACAAGGAACGCAATAATAAATATCAAGTAAAATTTGAGAAAAAGGGATACCAATATAGCAACCCCGTATCTGCCGTGCCCTCATTAGATATTTTACAGCGTGCAATCATGGCGGTTGATCTTCTCCAATATTTCTCTAATTTCAGTGAAGTTATGTGCGACTATTATGGAATCAAGGCCCCTCGATACTTAATTAACGATGATAAAGTCCCTAACGATGCTAATGCTGTATATTCTTGGGGTGATAATATAGTATACACTCCAAAACGAGGAGCATTAAAATGGCGAACAGCATTTCATGAAATATGGCACGCCTTAGAGAGACACGCAGTTGTATCCCATACTGAAGAATCAGAAAAAAACGCGGAGATTTTCGCTAAAGCATGTCTTAGGAGGCTTGGATTAAGTGAAAACAGTTAGTGACCGTCTTTCGGAGGAGTCGAAGGATGCTAAAATGCTTGATTGAGTGGGCCACCAAGGAGCAGACACGTAAGATCATCCTTGAGCATAAACGGCCTATCTGCCCTGAATGCGGGGCTCCATACAGTCTTGAATACTTCCCTCGTCCAAGCGGTAGACCCGGGAATCGGTATGTGTCCACTTGTGATTGTGACCTAAGATCAAACGAACAACTGGATTCCACATTTGAAGAAACAATAGATCCTTAAACACTATCACGACTCCACAAACCACTTAACTGTACAGTTAAGGGTATGCATCATGTCATTTACAGAGAAAATCGATGTGCTCGATATGCTGATAACCATCCTCCGGGAGCATGAGGAGAAGCTGGACGCCGCAGTAGACCGCCTGGATAAAGCAGTCGCCACAGCCGAGAGACAGACCATGCGCTGACAACCTTATTATCTACATCCCCCATTCTAATTTAGAATGTCCCTAGTAATCCCCATTCCCCTAGACAACTTTCAACTCGTCTGGCTGCTCATCGGCATGAGCTTCGGCAGGAACTTCGGCAAGAAACTCGACCATAGCATCCAGCAGATGCTCTGGTTCAAGGATCAACCCGAGTTCACGCAAGGCATGATCAAACGCATCCTAGACTTCACCCACCACTGGTGGATCGGCGCCCTCCTCTGGCTCTACTCACCCCTCATCGTAAAACTGATCGCCTGGCCCTCACTGGAGCTGGAGATACTCTGGTTCGGAGTAGGCCTATTCCTCGACGACATCCGAGACTTTAAGCATGTCCTGAACAGATATAGAACAAATATAGAGGAGGAATAAAAATGAGTGGAGACGGAGTCGAGCCGGGGACCCCACCCTGGGAGCTGGCGAAACTCATCGGCAGATACGAGGAGACCACCAAGACGGTCTTCCACCGCCTCGAAAAGATTGACGAGACAAACGCCAAGATACTTGACTCCCTCCAAGGCGTCAACAACACAATCAACAAACGAGGACACGAACTCGACGACACCCAGGATGATGTCGTCGCCCTGAAGGACGCTGTCGCTATCCTAGAGAAGAAGAACCACCTCGAACTCTCCATGAATAGCAGGATCCAGATTCTCGCGAATTTTGTTATCAGCATCCTGAACATCATCTCGACGTTCTGGAGCAGGATAGTAGGATGAGTAAATATCCGGATGTAGAGACGAAGGTCGAAGTCCCCGAGGCATTCAAGCCTCTCCTCGAAGATCTCCGCAAACTCACCAAGGATCAACAAAATCCTAATCGCATGACCAAGCGAGCCAGAGAGGGCCTCTGGAGAAGCATGCAGAAATATGGATGGATCTATCCGATCCTCGTCGACCAGAAGGGCATGCTCGGGGACGGCGAACAGCGCCTGGAGACCTGCCTCGCTCACAAGGAATACTATGGTCCCGTTCTACGCCTCGACGTCGACGATGTCGACAGGCGCTTATTGCGGCAGATCACTAACAAGCTCCGAGGCACCCATGACCCTGATAAGGATCTCCTAGAATACCAGCGCCTCATCGAGGGTGGCCGCCGTAAGGAACTCATCAGCATCCTGAAGATCCGCGAGAAGGAACTCAGAGAGGCCCTTGAGAAGAATACAGTTATCGAGGAGACTCAGACAGGGAGGAGAGTCGTCGAAGCAATCGCCGCTATGGCACGGTATAACCCCTTCTTAGAGAAGGCCGGCATGACACTCGTAGGAGAAATGGAATACCAGCCTCACCAGAAGAAACTCGTAACAATCATCGAGAATTATGGTTCCCATGTCGTCACACTCCACAGCCCCAGAGCCCGAGAGGCCTTCATCAACGGACTGACCAAGAGACAACGAGATAAACTAACCAACCAACTAATGAAGGGCTTACAGGCTCTAAGAGGGCAGGGGGGTCAGAAGGAAGGCACCATCGGCAGAGGCATAAGAGAAGCCGACCGTATGATGAAAGGCCTCGCAGACAAGGGACTCACCAGCCTACTCGGAGACCTACTACCAACAAAACGCATCTACCTATACTGGGAAAACCCTGACCCAAAAATAAGATATAAAGACCTGCGAGAATGTGCGAGTTAGGAGAAAATCGTTATGGGAGGATCTAAGGCACAACGGAAGAGGCGAGTGAGACGTGTCCTCGAACTCAGAACCATGGGCATGACCATCCTCGACATCAGCAAAGTGATGAAGGGCGAGGGCTATGCGGCAAGCGAGCGCACAGTATGGAGCGACCTGAACAGCGTCGAGGCCAAAGAATACCTAGATGAAATCCTCCTTAAGCAGCTAAGAGACATAGCCCTCGCCGACATAGGACTCCGCCTGAAACATCGAGGCAATCTAATCGACAAGTTGCTGCCCAGCAAGATAGAGGGTGAGGTGCAAGGTGACCTCAACTTTATCCTTCGCGCCTGGAGACCTGAGTACGATAAAGAAAAGGATGAGGAAGATGGTAGAGGCCACAATTAGCTACTATCCTCATGAAGCCCAACTCCCCTTCCATAACGATCGCTATAAAGTTAAGTTCCGTGGACTTATTGCTGGTACGGGTTCAGGTAAGACTAAGGCAGGCGCCAATGAGGCCCTTGGGTGGTCATGGGAGAACCCTGGCTCACAAGGACTCATAGCAGCACCCGCATTCCGTAAATTCAGGGAAGTAATAATCCCTACCTTCGAGGATCTATTAAACACCAGCATCGACTCCACGCCATTCTTCACAAGGTATAACCGTATGGAGATGAGCCTAGATGTCTTCAACGGTAGCAAGATGTGGATGATCGGACTGGATAAAGCTGAAGCCGCAGAGGGCATGAATATAGACTGGGCATGGTTAGACGAAGCCCGACTAGTCCCAAAGTTCAGTGAGGCATGGGATAGCATCATGCGGCGCCTAAGAGGAAGCGGACTAGGCTCACCTCTCGACGATAAAGTTCCAGAGAAAGCAGTCGGTGCATGGGTGACAACTACACCCGACGGCCCTGGCAGTAGCCTACACAAGGTCTTCGAGGGCCGCGATAGACTGGAGAATAGCAAAGTATATCGAATGTCCATCATGGACAATGCAGAACACCTTCCTGCGGAGTACATATCAAACATAAGATCAACCCACACGGGAGGCAAGTATGATCGATTCGTACTGGGTAAGTTCGCTGCTATAGGTAGCGCGGCGTTCGAGTACGATTATGCTATTCACTCACAGGGAATCAAGGTTCCAGACCCAAGGACACTATCAACTAGATATGGTGTTGACTTTGGGTGGACAAACCCTAGTGCAATACTCGCCATTAAGATAGACAGCGATGGCAGAGCTTACGTATTAGAAGAAGTTTACGGCAGACAAATGTCCATGGAACAGATGACGACACACATTCATCAGTTATACAAGACACATGGACGCGGCCCAGTGATATGTGACAGAAGCCGACCTGACAACATCCAGGTCTTCGTTGACGCTGGGTTAGACGCAATACCCGATAAGTCAAAGCGCGATGATGGTATAGCTGACCTAGGAGGGCGATTTAAAATCCAGGGTGATGGCTTAACCAGAATTTATATATCACCAGACTGTGAAAACCTTATCGATGAGCTACAAACATACGATGATAAACTTAAGATCAGGGACCACGCGGTGGACGCATTGAGGTACGGTCTAGCTGGGTTAATCATAGATGATGCGTGGGACTCAAGTAAGTTAGCGCTTTCTCTTGGTCCACGAGTAGGTAGTAGGAGAAGAAGGAAGAGATAACATGAAAGACTGGTTGATAAGAAGACTTGGCGGTAAAACGGCGACCGATGTTAACATTGATCGCTGGAGAACCACAGGAGGCACATCATACGCATCCAGCAGAACATTCACGGGAGACATAGATGATAAGACCAGGTTATTCTTGAGCCTCTACGAACCCGTGGTTTACTGGATTGTCACACGAGTAGCACAGGACGTATTCAACGACTGGTTCACCGTTGTCGACGTAAGCAAAGAGGATGACCCGACTCTGGACGATAGCGTCCAGGAGATGCTCACTAAACTTAAAGCTAAAGAGAGGCTAACGCGGTTATTCATATTTGAACGCAGATATGGTACTGCTCTACTATTGTGTAGGTACTCATCCGAGTCACCTGATACGTGGAACATACCAATAGGCGAGTCCGTTAAACCTGAGCTTGATGCGATAACTCCGTACCCGTGGACTAAGGTGAAGGTTGAGACCGTTGATAAAGAAGCAACGTCTCCAACCTATGCTTATCCCCTAAAATACAAAATCGTCCAGGGTATCAGCGGAATCAAGGACCTCGACGTAGACCACACCAGAACTATTAGGGTGGCAACACGACTTGATGAACATCTGTACAAGGGCGTGTCAATAGTTGACCTTATCGCCGACGACGCTGTGGGATATAGAACCTTCCGCGCTGGAGTGTACAAGCTCTGGGTAAGATACGGTAGTGGTATGCCCACCATTAAGATACCGAAAGCGTCTATAGACCAGTTAACGGCGCTGGAAGAGGAAGGATACTTCGACGACATGTCTAATAGAAGTTACTTCCTTCTCGGGAAGGACATTGAGAGTATAGACTTCAAAGGCGTTGCCGGAGTAGCTCTTAACCCCACCCCAACTGATAACATCGGCATCAATAACCTTAGCATGGCTAGTGGGGTGCCCTCTGACATACTAAGAGGCACACAAGCAGGAACCCTGTCAGGCAGTCAAGTAGACGAAAATCAATACTTTAAGAGGATCTCATCTGAGCAATCGTTAGCAGAACCGACAGTGAGGACATTAATTGACATCTTAATCAGCACAGGCCAGGTAAACTTTGATGGTGAATATCTCATCAAGTGGAACGCCACGGCCCGGATAGACGCCCCTGACATAGCGAGGATTGAAGTGATGGAAGCCACCGCAAATGAGAAGAAGATGAGGTACATGACAATCAACGAGATACGCGCCAAGAATAAACTAGATCCTATAGAAGGAGGCGACGCCCTCCCTAGCCAACCCATGGCGATGGGAGGGATGTTCAGGGCTTCTCCCCCTGCGTCCGACGAGGCGCAGAACTTGCCAGATCCCAACTACCTTACCCGTAAACTAGAGAATGTTGTCAATAGCTACCAAAATGGAATCTACACAAAGAAGATCGCAAAGGAGCAAGGAAAAGCTGACATTGAGGGTGAGTTCAACATACTCCTCAAATTAAGCCGTGACCGCGTCAGCTCGATGTTGAAACGTCCTATTGAGCTCCCGACAGAGGAGCGGCAGCGACTGGAGCGTTGGCGGGATGACTATATCAAGGATTTCGACGGGATTATAGATGATATTAAGCGAAGTTGATGCGTCGGCGTACTGGAGTTCACCAGAGGGTATAGCACAGCGTATTGCGATGCTCTCTCAGAGCTTCACCCATAAGGTCGTAAATAACGCTATCATTATCTACGGCGAATCTGGGGGCATAACCCGATGGCGATGGGCTACAAACCCTGGGGCGAGCCGCGCAGGTCCATGCGCATACTGTGAGTCACAGAACGGCCGTATCTACCGAAAAGGACAATTCCTACCATCGTTACCAGCACACCCGTACTGCTTAACACCGGAAACAGAGGTCAACACCTACCGTGGACTTGTCCCTATAAAGGATATTAAACTCGGCGAATACGTGCTCACCCATCGAGGCAGATACCGACAAGTAACCCAACTACACAAGAATCCCCATGAAGGAAAAATATACAGTTTAGGCGGAGGTTGGCTGACCGGAAACCACCCCGTCCTCACTCCAAAGGGATGGACTGCCATAGATCGCGTTGAGGATGGGGATCAAATCCTTAGTATCACCTTTAACGGAAACTGTGATCTTACCCCGTGCAACCTTGACTCTGATAAGTTGCCAACCACGGCGTCTAAGGAGGTTTTCCTTTCCAGTATCAAACCGCCGCTTAGTTTTACTCGTATGCCAGTTTCCCCCGTCGATTTCGATGGCGACTCTCAACTCGGGGATAGCGAAGTCCAAGTTGTAGATGTCGAGGGCATACTCTGGAATAACAGGGATCTTGGACACCTTGAAGACATCGAAGAAAGCGGATTCAAGGGTGGACATCGGACATCGAAGTTGCACCTCAAGGGCTCTAGCAATCCGCTCCTTCCGAGAGGCTTTGCGTCCTCTAGCAGCGTTGTGTGCACTCCTGACTTGGACACTTCGCTGTTCGGGGGTCCTCTGGCTCCACAGGAGCTTCTCCGATTCACTAAGACTCCTAATCTGAACCCCCGCCTTGATGAGGCGTCTTCGGATAGCATTCCGAGAAACTCCGAAATGGGTGGCAACCTTATTCTCGGAGCATCCGCTGGTGTACATTTCAACGATCTCTTCAAGGGGCAGCTCCATCTCGACGAAGACCCCGAAGTTATCTCTCACACGTGGCATAAACCAATCACAGTTACACCCATAGACAGCGACACATATAAAAACTATGTTTATAACCTTAGCGTAGACGAAGACGAATCCTACACCATCGGAAAACAACGAATCATCGTACACAACTGTGTTTGTACGTGGGAGCTTATGTTTAAGCCTGGGGAGGTGCCAGGATATGTTGCTTAGACTCCATAAAGAAGTTGAAATATATATGCGAGATGAGATAAGATATACGTTAGGACATGGTTCTTATAATGAGAAAGAATCAGAGATGGCGCCCTTGGAGGAAAAAGATCAATGACGATGAATGAAATGAAAATAGTCTATGAGAACATCTCTATAGACAAAGCCACGGTAGAGGAAGACGAGGAGTTCCTGACCTTCAAGGATGTTGTCCTCGCTAGAGAAGGAGTGCAGCAATACTCAGATGGCAGAGCCCACAAGTCTGCTGACGAGTTAGAGAAATATGCACCATTCGCTAACGGGTGGGCTGTTGTAGGCGGACATCCCCCTGAGAAGCTACTTACTAGGGTAGATGACATTGCAGGTGAGACTAGGAACTCGCACTTCGTAAAGAACCTGCTAGACCCCAAGACAAAAAGGAATAACATCCGGGGCGTACGGTCTGATCTGGTTGTGTATAAGAATAAGGTAGATGCACAGATGCTAGACGATCTAAAGAGCGGTAAGAAGAACGATGTCAGCGTTGGATTCCTCTTCGACTCTGACAGGACTCCAGGAATATGGAATGGAGAGCCTTACGACTACACTCAAACCAACATGTTCCCGAACCACCTTGCGTTCGGCATAGAGCGTGGGCGATGTCCAAGTCCTTACTGTGGATTGGCGGCAGATGATGTCACAGTAATTAAGGACGAAATGCTTATTATTAGAGCCGATGATGGCTCAGAGAGAAAATATAGACTTGTAGAGGATACACCCGAAGTAGCATTAGACCCTGAGGTGACGGAGGAATACATAAGGATCCCCATTACCGATTGTAAAGTTACGGCAACTAGAATCATCTCCGAGAAAGAAGGTATCACGGCCCTTTACTGCGGGAAGGAGAAGAAAATAAGAACCTATCTCTTCGAACGTGATAAGGATTGGACAATGGCGAAGGCCCAAGCATGGGTCAAGGCGCATAAAGATAGCACGGTGGACCAACCAAGGACACCTGCAGAAAGAGCTAAAGCTCACTTCAAGATCTCCGATGAGGATTGGGATAAACTCACAGCCGAGGAGAAGCAGGACTACATCGACAGACTACCTCCCAGAGGGAGTGCCACAGACAAGGTCGGCCACGACAGCTGGAAGAAGAAGTTCCCCGAGGCATACGCAGCTCTCCCCGCGGAGATACAGGAGAAGTTTAAGGAAGTTGAGGTCGAGCCTGAACCTGAGCCAGAACCAGAGCCTGTAGAGGAGACAATCGATCCTGATGCAGAAATGGCGAGAACAAAGAAACTTCTCGCCAATCATGATCTCGACCATAAATCATAGGCAAGGGCTAACCCCCATAACACACACGGATAAATCTTAATAAGTAACCTTCTCCATACCCAGACTAATAGCGTGGGCTTGAGTGTTTACTCGAATCCCTACAGGCGTCGGCTCCTGTCTAAAGATTGCCGTTCCGGGAATGGCTCGGACTACGAAATGCTAAACCCGAAAGGGGAAGAAAAAAGAATGACAAAAGATAAACTCGTAGATGACCAGAAAGAAACTCCCGTGGAAAAGACAATGCGTGAGCTGCGAGTAGAACTGCTTGCGGCAACAGATGAGATAGCGTCATTGAAGGAGACACAGGTCGCTCTAGCGAAAGACCTCAAGGATGCTAACGATGTTATTGATGACGATGCTAAGTCTAAGCTAATACATGAGTTAACTAAGACGACAACTCATCCTATAGCTGACTTAATTGGTATGGACACCTCACGGCTCCAACAGTTAAGGGACGACCAAAAGATGCTTAAAAACCGCAACCTAGTCGCTGGTGTTGACATGGCTAAACTTGAAGGCGATGTATATGAACCAATCCGGTCTATATACGGAGACTACAAGTATACGAAGGGGGGTAAGCTATGACCCAATGGCCAAAGCCAAGTAGCACTTGTATTCTAGTCGGCGGAGAGCCGCTGAAGGCAGAATACGAGGCAGCTAGCGCAATTTACCCAGGCGACGTGGTAGAGTTTAATGACCCATCAGACGCAAACGACAAAACCATCAAAGCATGTACAGACGACTCACTTGCCGCGATAGGCTTCGCCATTATCACACCGAACATATCTTCAACAGGGACGCTAACCGGCGGAAAGGTCGGTCAGGCGTTCGCTGAAGGAGACTCTGTGAAGGTTGTGAAGGGCGACTGCTTCGTAATGACGAGACTGAAGATCGAAGAGGACATGGAGCGCGGAGACCTATTAGCACCTGCTGGTGCCGGAACTGTAAAGGTCTGGGAACCAGGTACTGATGAGTCAATGATGGTGGTTGCTCAAGCAATGGAAGATCAGGCACCAGACAGCGCCCTTACCTACGTCCTCGTGAACTGTAGAATACCTTAAGGTGACATGACAATGAGACCAGTACCAAATATCGGTGTAGACGAACTCGTTACCAGATACGAATTGGAGTACACTCAGCGCGAAGTCGTTAAAGTCTTAGGTAAACAGCTTGTTGGAAAACGGTTGTTTGCTAACGGCATTAACGGCGGAGGCTGGGATGGTGGACCTGGTAAGAAGAACTACAACTACTACAAAGAAGTTGACCAGGACGAATCACTAATCTCCATGGAAGGTACCACACAGGCAAACACCAAGTCAATGAGAGATCTTGAAACTGTAAAAGTCCCTGCGATTACGCAGAGCGGGACTATACAGTGGCGAGACTTGGAGACTGCGAAGTCTGAGGGATTCGATCTCTTAGGCTTCCATGCCATCGGCGCTGCAAGAAAGATTGCAGAAGCCGAGGACATGATGATGATTACAGGTGAGCACACTGGCTTTGAATGTTATGGCGTTGAGGGTCTAGCGACCGCAACAAACATTAACACCTATGGTGGAGGTGCATGGCCTGCTAATACTATAGCTGACGTTCTTGCAGGCGCTGCACTCTTGCAGGCGGATGGATTCCACGATCTACCTATCCTAGTTGGAGGGCCCACTCTAATCAAGTGTATCAAGGACGAGAAGAACGCCGCGAGCGACTTCTCGATGCTTAGATACCTGTTAGATAACGACATCATCAGTGGCGTCCTGGAGACCGCTCACTTGAGAACTGCTGCTGGCGTTGAGGACACAACTGCACTCCTGGTTGTTCCTGATCCTAACTACCTCTACTATGTAGAAGGACAGGCTCCTAAGCTGACAGTGAAGCTGGATAAGCACGACGATCTATTCTGGATGCTACGAGAAACAATCGCGCCCGTAGTAGCGCGACCTGAGTGTATATGCTCCCTTACAGGATTGTCCTGTGCATAGTAGCATAACGCATTTAACCCACTATCCCGCCGCTTTTTAGGCGATGCATATTTTTATACTATGCAATGTATTAGAATCAAGAAGATAAAGAGTCGATTAAAATGCCATGCGGATGCGAAGAAAACCCTAAGTATGATATGCGGTTTGTAGGTTGGAAGGATGGTGCACTGATCAAGGGGGCTCCTTCTTTACCCCAAGGATGGATTCAGAAAAACTTCATAGAAGAGGCCACTCTCCCTCACTGGGAGCTAGTCGAGCCATTCCCTGAGACTAAAAAGGCGCCGAGCTCCGATTCGGAGGAATCGGTGTATGAAGAAGCCGAAATCCCTGAAGAAGTAGTCGAGGAAACCGACGCGCCCCCTGAAGATGAGGACAAGTCTCTGGAGATCGAAGCCGAAGCAAGCGAAGTTTTCACCAAACATTCAGGTGAGCTAGGAGACGTACTCACCGTGAAGGTGGACACACCTGCGGTAGAAGAGATGCAATACGATAAGACGAAAGTTATCCTGTACGACGAGATGACCGTTAAGGCCCTCAAACTTTTCATTGAGGAGCGAGGAGGAACAGTGGATCGTACATGGCTAAAGGCGGACTTAGTCAGGGAAGCACGGGAACTTGAAGAGGCCTCAAGGACTGACTCCGTGGAGCCAGAGACTGATGAGCCTGAAGAGGAATCTTAAGGTCTTTACGGGAATCCCATTCCTGAGGACTGGAAAGGAATGTGAGAAGTACCTATCAGAAGCAATAAAGAGCATCAATCAACAGGAGACATCAGTGAAAATGCTCCCTGTACGCACAGTCGGGCGGGGAAGGCGTAGGGATACCCAAAAAGTGAGGGTTGCCAAATCATTGAACGTTCTCGTCGATGAGTCTTTCAAGACGGATAGCACTCACATCTTCATAGGGAACGCAGACACAGAGTACCCTAAGGACATGATTGAGAGGTTAATTAGTTTGGACGTTGATCTCGCTGGAGGAATTTCACCAGGTCACGCCGACTGGAATAATATCGTAGTTGGCGTTGAGATGGATAAAGGTGGAATCGACTGGTTAAGAAGAAGCGATATTGTAGGACGAGTTATCGGAGAAAACGAGGTAGTTTCGACTGGTAACTATTGCATCTTGGCGAAGAGAAGGGTATTTGAGCGGCACTTCGACGATCAAGCACCGTTGAGATGGAGAACGAAGAAGGAGCATGGACGAAGATTATACGGAGTTGAACTGCAGTTCTGGATCGATGCACAGGAGATGGGATTTAAGACCCGCATTGACGGCAACGTTGTCTGCGGGCATCTGCCTGAATGGCCTCTGAGCTATGAGGGACATGAGGATAAGGTATTCAAGAAGATCCGAGCTCAGAAGTGGACGAAATGACTACACCTCGGGGTGACAGATTATGAAAATTGCGTTTTTAGCTCCTAAAGCGAAGTGGAGCATCCAGTATATGTTTCACGAATACAAAACATATATAGAGAAACTAAGCGATTCCACTGTTGACGTTTTCCATAACCGAAAAATACCGAGAGAAATCGGTGATTATGATTGGGTTATAGGCGCGATTAAAAACCAATGCACTTATGAAAACCGCCGTTTCAGACAGATAAGAGATCGTTTTATCGGGCTCGTCACTGGTTACGAATGTCGAGACCGCGTCTCCGACTGGGACCTCTTCAAAACGCTATGGTTCTGGACTGACTGTTATATAGATGAACGATTCGAGGATAACATCGTTTTCTCTGAGGCTTTCGGTGTGGATCACCTTTTGTTTAAACCGATTCCCGTAGAGAAAGAGTTTTTCGCACTCTTCGTAGGTAACGATGATTGGCCTAAGAAAAGAGTCAAGTCCCACTTTATCCCACTCTGCGAAAGGGCAGGCGTTAACTATCATATCGTAAATGGACGTAAAAACTGGGTAGGAGTCCGGTTTAGGACATGGCAGAACATAGCAAAGGAACTTAAAGAGATTAAAGAGCTAGGCTATGAAGGGATACAGTTTGAAGATGATGCAGTTTGGTATGACCCAAAGCGGGATATAAAGGTCTTCGAGTGCTTACATGACCTCGAACTCGTTTGGCGTGCTCCTATGCGTGCCGACTTTGTTACCGCAGAAAGAGCTAAAATTATGGCTTCTAGTGGATGCAGAGAGGTATTTATAGGCGTTGAAAGTGGGAGTAACCTTATTCTCTCAAAAATCAATAAGGAAATAACCGTGAAGCAAAACAGAAAAGCACTTAGAATATTCCACGAAGCAGGGATCCCCGTGAAGATCGGTATTGTGCTCGGCCTTCCCGGCGAGACCGATGAGACAGTGAAGGAGACATGGAAGTTCTGCGAGGAAATGGAGCCATGCATAATCGACTTCGGGATAACGACATTAGTTCCCTATCCTGGATCTCCTATCTATGATCACCCAGAGAACTTTGACATCCAGTTTGACAAAAATAGAATATATGAACCGCATACAGGTGGAGAATGTATAGTTTCAACATCATCTCTAAGCAACTCAGTGATAGCTGATTGGCGAAAGGCGTTTTATAGAAGATTCAAGGGAAGGGAGTATGCTTAAAAATGAAGGTCCTGATAATCACGGATTCAAACAAATGGGCGTCCTGGATTACATGTAAGAACATTGAGAGATGCATTTCCTCCGAGTTTGATGTTGACGTTGAGGCAAGACGGCAACTCATATATCATCCGGGAGATGAGGAATACGACGTTATCTATGCTCACTGTAACTTCAGCGTAGAGGCAGAGAACATCCAGGCGTATAGAAGGTTGAATAGGGACTCAAGAATCCTTGCTGGTGTTCGCGGGTGGCTTGGCTTTAAGAGGACAAAGGACCTCCTCCGCATGTATGACGCGGTTAACGCGGATAATCTTAGGTTATTTGAGGCAGTGAAGGGACACCAGGGAAGCGTGTTTCTCTGTCATGCTGGAGTGGACACGGAGCTGTTTAAGCCCTTCTCTGTTGACAGACCCGAGGAGTTTAGAATTGGCTGGGCTGGGAATCCGGGGCAGTGGGTGAAGAACGCCGATATTCTCCCAAAACTAGGGCATCCATACGTTATAGCAGGTAAGAGAAAAAGGAACCGCATCAAGCATAAAAACATGCCCTCGTTTTATAACGGCTTGGATGTGTACGTTCACTTGAGCAGTATGGGGGTATTGGTAGGAGAAGATGCTGAGGGATGTCCATTACCCATTCTTGAGGCTGGAGCTTGTGGGAGACCTATCCTAGCGACAGAAACGTCGGGAGCAGCAAGGGAGTTCCTTTGTGATTGTCAGATTGTGAAGGGAGAAATTCGTCGTGGGGCTGGGTTGGCGGAGATGAAGAAGAAACTCAACGAGTTTAAGGTTAATCCTGAATTAAGGGAAGAGCTAGGATTCAAGAACAGACAGGTAGCTGTTGATGAATGGTCATGGGACATCAAAGTTAAACAGTACGAGAAGTTCTTTAGAGAAGGAGGAGTGGTTTAAATGGGATACTGTAACGTAGAGGACGTACAGGCTATCGTGGATACGGATATGGAGATCGCTGAGATTCAGGACATTATAGATGAGGTGGACGCCTTTATCGACATCGACGTCCCTGCGGGGACGAACGACATGATCCTGAGGGCCATCAGCAAGACTTGGGCAGCCTATAGGGTGATGCTGAAGGACCCCGCGTCCGAGAGGATCGCTGATCTTAGCTCAGATCGATCAACTAACTTGAAGCTCCTCAAGGCTGACTATCTGGAGATGATAGCCACCGCCTCGGGTGGAATAGCGTTCCTCGTTGGCAAGGCAGATTACATAAGGTAATGAGAAATGGTAGAGAGAATACAACTACGTAGGGTGAGAGGCGGAGACTCTGTAGTTGGAACTGCAGGAGAGGACCTTGCTAAGTACGACTTGGTCTATCTGAAGGCGGGAACATGGTGGAAGGCAGATAGAGATGCTGTCGTATCAATGCCCGCAGTGGGAATGTGCACAGGAAGTATAAGTGCTGGAGATAGCAACTATATACTTCTCTGGGGGCTAATCGGTAATCTCGCCTGGGCATGGGTTGACGGTCCCATCTACGCCTCGTCGACGCCGGGAGGCCTTACGCAGACAGCTCCCACCACGTCTGGGTATGTTCAATCCGTCGGTTCAGCGCATGGTGCGAATTACATGTTATTAGCGCCTATGTGGATCAGAAACCTAGAACTGACCAAAATCGAGCATGTACATCTCTCAACTGGGCTGCTAGGTAAGAAACAGGTTGGACCACCTGAAATTGTGATCCAAGATAATACAAAGATGCTTGCATTCACCCTTAACATAGATGACTTCTTCTATCACTGGGCAGTTCCAGAAGACTTCGCTGGCGGGGACTTGACTGTAAACTTCATGTGGACGAACGATGGCGGGGTTGACGACAACGGGAAGGACGTTAAAGTCCAGCTGGATTATCAAACATATGCTGATGGAGAGTCAATAGCTGGGAGTCATGCAAACAGCCCCAAAACCGCGAACGACACTTACACGTCGGACGGCGGATGGGAACCCCACCAGACCCCTGGTATGGTCATCGCCGAAGCAGACTTTATAGACAAACACGCGATTTCCTTCAAAGGCTCCTTTATTACACCCGACGGAACTGAACTTACCTGTGAACCGCATCTCATTGCGGTGGGACTATCATATTTGGCGTATGTGAACATTTGAGAGGAGAAAAGAAATGGCACCCGATAGCTTCCTGACCTTCACCGAGAGCGACGCCCTGAACCGGCTGAGCCAGACTGCGCCGAGGTCGACCTTCGCAGCCGTCAACAGAACGGACAACATCATCTACCTCTCCAAGGACTATGGCGCCTTGGAGTTCGACGACTTCATCCATAAGCTCGACTTCCGCATAACCGCCATAGCAGTATCGGCGGCGACCCAAGAGAGAATAGCGGTAATAACGTACTGCAAGGATTTGAATGACTGGGATGGAAATCGTGCAGCCAACAAGGACCAGCTGTCTCTCATCATTAAATCAAACAACGTCGGGAATCAGTTTACGCTTGTATTGTCTGAAACTGAGGGAGGAAATGAACACAAGAACGAGCCAGTTCAAGTCTACACCGTCGGGGTCACGTACTATGCGAAGATAAAGAAGATTGGCACCTCCACCTCGATCTTCATTTATTCCGACGAAGACCGAACGACCCTGATCGATAGCAGCGTGCTCGTCCTCCAGTCCGATTACGCATTCAGATACCTTCTCATCCCCCAGTCACTGGATGTAGCGACAGCTTTCACCTGCTCGGGATACGTGGAGAACCTCGTCACGCGTGGGACGACGTGGGCAGAGGCCATGGTAAGGAGAGTGGGGGAAGACATCGCCATCTACCGTGAGACCGAGGGCGTCGTGGGAACCTACGGCGATCCCGCCTCAACCTGGGCGCTTAACTCTACGGAGAGGATGCTCATAACGAGGCCGAAGCCCACAGTGAGGGACAGCATCGCCGGGCGTATAGACCAGTCAGAATACGTGGCGCACCTGCTGAGCGACACCGTGGTCAGGTCCCACGACTACCTGCGCCTCGACGGCGTGAAGTACGAGGTCATAAACGTCGACACACTCAAGAAGCGTGGCACGAGATTCAGCAAGGTGGCGCAGCTCAAGAAAATGGATGAGGGAACATAGATGCAGGACCCGCTAATCACCCTATACGACGTCCTTCTGGCTGATTGGGACGATATTACTGTAGTCCCCGTCGCTGCTAACATTACGTTCACAACTGGCTGGTATGATAAAAGCATCGCCACGCCTCAGATCACGGTCACTGAGCTGGCGACGGTAGACCGCCCGCTTGACCTCGGATACGGCACAGTGAGGGTAGACGCCGTCTATCAGATAGATTGCTGGGTTACAATATCACGCATGACTGGTGCAGGGCCACAGTTGGCGAAGGAATACAAATTTGCTATGAGGCAGGAAGTAAAGCGAATCCTCAAAGAAAACCTCACGGGGCTCACCGACATCGAGCTTCTAATATTGAACGACGCTGGGCAGTCCCTCGACGAGCCGGACGGTGCTCCTCCGCTGCTACGTTTCTCTCAGATGGTGGGGGTAATCTACGGCATCTAAACTTTTAATAGAGTGACAGAATTATAAGGTAGTAAGGAGAATATAGAAACATGTCATTTCATGGCACGCAAGCTAAGGTAGTCGTCAAGACGGCAAACCCATTATACACTGACTGGAAGACAACTGACAAGGTTCAAAGCGTGAGCTTCGACTTCGCGGGAAGCCTGGAAGACATCTACATGATGGGCGACCGGGATCCTCAGGAAGTCAAGGAAGGATCAATCGCTATCTCGGGGACCATTGAACGGATCTTCGGGGTAACGGTTTTCAGCGGCTCTGCCGTTCAATTTGCAGACCTGGCAATCGCTCCCGCACTACTTGGATGGGAAGTCGCCATATTCCCCAATGGGGTGGCTGCAGTTCCGAAGATCATGATAACCGGCGTCAAGTTCGGCGGCTACAGCATAAGCTCGGACGTAGGCGGAATAATGACGGAGTCCATCACGTTCCACGGTCTGGCTATTGCGGTGACCCCAGCCTAGTTGAGGTGAACTGAATGTCCTTCCACGGCGCGACGGTGAAACTCAAAATAGAGCGCATCCTAGCTGAAGGCATGATCGCTAAGGAGTACCTCGGCGTCCTCAGCGGCGGGGCTGTAGATCAGGACTTCTACACGAAGAATTTCCCCATAGTTGATCTCGCAGCCAAGTTAGGGGAGTCAAATAAAGCAGATGGCGGTGGAACCGACACCATATTCCCAACTGAGCTAGATGAAGCTGACAACTACTGGGACGGATTTACGATAAGGTTCCTCGCGGGCTCCGCGAACGTTGGAGAAATGAGAGTTATCAGCGCTTATGCACAGGCGACGGGACAGATAACTGTGGCTACAGCATTCGGCGCCGCGGTACTCGTTGACGACGCATTTGAACTTGAACCGTCGGTGAACGTCTATTGGAGAGCGGTGGGTGGAGCGCCCGGCTCTGAGACGGAGTACGTCGAGGGCACCGCCCTGGGTGGATCTGATTATTACATCGAAGGCGACACCGGATTAGTCAAGATACTGGCGGCGGAGAACCAGGCTGGAGATGCTGGTAAGTTCATCATGATCGAATACTACACCTCAGCCGAGGTCGGCTTGGGCCAGAGTGCGTCCATCGACTTCGGGGGCAGCCTTGAGGATGTCTACACACTCGGCAGCCGAAACCCTCAGGAGATCAAAGAGGGATCAATCTCTATCGGCGGCACCATCGATCAGCTATACTGCAGCCGAGACCTGATCGGGAAGTTCCTCGGCGAGAGAGACTTCTACGGGCTGCTGACGGACTTCAGCTTCTACCTGTACCCCAACGGCGAGACAGTCGGCCAGCCTGAGATAAAGCTGTCCAACGTCAAGTTCGGAGGCGGGAGCATCAGCGTCGACGTCGGCGGGATCATGGCGGCCAACGTGACTTTCAAGGGCCTCGTGATAGCGGTCGGCACGGTCTAGGTGAGCTGATGGCTGCGGTGACCGCGGAGGATCGAGAGCAGGAAGTCAAAGAGCGCGAAGAGTACAAAGAGGAGTTAAAGCATCAAGATGAAAGGAGAGAAGAGGCGGTGAAGCGCGTCAGAGTAACACGGGAACGGGTTCTGAAAGGAACCATGCTCAGAGAGCAGGTCGACATACTTGAACTAGGCAAGGAGGAAGAGGAGAAAACCTTCTTCGTGATGCGTCCGCTGACAGACGGCGAGTTCGTCGAGGTGCAGAAAGCTATCCTCGGGGATGTTTCCGCAAGTTCGATGGACAGGGACATGAAGGCAACGGATCTCATTGATCGAGAGCAGAAGGGCAAGTACCTGGCGCTTACATACGCCCTCAGCATCGATAACGAGGAATGGACCATTGAAGAGATCGGTAAACTACCAACCGGCGTCCCGGACAAACTCTACAGCCGACTGGCGGAGATCTCGGGTTTTCCTCGGCCAACCAAGCCGCTTTTCCCCCCGAAGGAAGAGCAGCCTGGTTGAGGGCCGAATGGCTGAGGATCGAAGCCGAAGTCAAAGCACTCCAGAGCAAGGACGGCGTCGAGTTCCACAACCTGCATCAACAGGGCTATCGCCTAGTCGATCTGATCTGCGATTTGACCCCTCTTCAAAGCTGGTTCATGGCCACCCTTCCCGGATACATTGCCCGCCTCAAAAAGAGATAGGGGATTACCATGGCTGAAGTTGAGGTTATAGGGGCCGACCGAATGATCGCAAGATTAGTAAGAATGGAGAAAGCCCTGAACCCTGCGGCGGTCAAAAGTATCAGGCGAGTCGCCGAGGATGTCCGTGATTACGCTAAGTCGATCTGTCCCGTAGGAACACCAGAGTCCACGGGGATACCGGGCTACATTGGTGGGAGCTTGCAGAAAAGCGGGCGAGTCGGATCCTACGCCAGACCAGCGAAGCACGTGTTCAGCATCAGGGTCACCTTCGGCGGCCACATTACTAATCCCAATACCAAGCGTAAGGTCGACTACGCTAAGTACGTTCATGAAGGAACAAGTAAAATGCCTCCTAGACCCTTTCTTCTCACAGCCATCATGAAGCACCGTGAAAGCCTCGCCAAGGCCATAAAGGAGGAAATCAAGGAATGAGTGAAACCTATAATCTCATCGCGGTTGTCAAGGCTAAAACCGAGGAGGCCCTTCGCAAGTTCAACGATTTCACCAAAGGCGTGAAAAGCGCCAAGGCGGAGCTGTCCGCCTTCGAGCAGGCGGGTCGGATAGCAGCCGGGGTACTCCTCCGAGACATGGTTCAAGGATTGACAGCCTCACTCACTGAGTCCATTAAACTCGGCGGCGTGATTGAGACTCTCAAAGCCTCTTTTGAAGCATTATCCGAGGCCCAAGGTGCTACAGATGCATCTCTTATGGAGCTCAGGGAGGCCGTAAGGGGAACCGTCAGCGATATGGATCTCCTGACCTCGGCGAACACAGCCATGAGCTTCAGCATACCCTACGAGGAATTTGTGAAGTACGCCGAGGCCGCAGCCGTTGTAGGTCGTGCCGTTGGAATAGACGGCGCACAGGCCATCGATAACTTCACAATCGCGCTAGGCAGGCTGAGCCCCCGGATACTGGACAACCTCGGCATACAGCTGTCCCTCGAAGAGGCGAACAAGATATACGCTGAACGCCTGGGCGTAACCGTTGAGTCGCTCACAGAGGCGACGAGGGCCACCGCATACCACACCATAGCTACTGAGAGATTGATGGAGCAGGCGGCCCTCCTAGCCGGGACGACGTCGGAAGCCCAGATAGCCCAAGAAGGCTTCACCGCATCAATGAAGAATCTACAAACGGCAACGGGTTCACTACTGACACCCCTTTCCGGCATCACGCCAATACTTCAGGGAGCGATGCCCTTTTTCGCCATGTTCTCAGCGGTGTATATTCCAACCCTGATAACTAAATATGGGGCGCTTGGAACCGCTACGACTATCTGGGGTGGGATAACCGCCGCCGCCTCATCTCTAGTCACAACGAGCATTCTAGGCATCCCCATCATCGGCTGGATAGCCGCGGTCATCCTAGCCATAAAGGGCCTCCAAATGGCATGGAAGAACAACTGGTTCGGCATCCGAGACATTGCGGACAATGTCGCAATTGCGATTTCAGATAAAATAGATTGGCTTATGGAAGGAGTCACGGCATTCGCCGAGGGTGTCAGCGAGGCATTAGACTGGCTTGGCCTCATGTGGGCAGTCGTTACAGGAACAGTTGAGGAACACCTCACTAAGCAGAAAGATAGCCTGACTCAATCATTCGAGGATCAGGTCCAGATAATCAAGGACAACATGTCTGCCGCCCTGGATGAAGTGACATTAAAATATGGTGAAATGTTTGCAGCGGCAGAAGCGGCCCACTCTAAAGAAATAGATGAGCACGCTCAGTTCTGGATAGATCAGCTCAATGAGCAAGCTGAGGGATTTGACAAGGCCGTTGAGGAGTACCAGAAGCACTACGACCAGATCCTGACCGACACAGAGAGCCATTACGACGATCTGATCTCAGACACGAAGAGCCACTACGGCGACATGCTATCAGAGACCATCCAGAGCTACGACGATCAACTATCCGAGACAACCACCTTCTACGATGAGATGCTCGCCGAGCAGAGCGCGTTCCTCGTCGCGATAAGGGAGGGGCGGGCGAGGGACCTCGACGATCTCGAGCTTAACTTCCTCCTCCAGAAGCAGGCTCTGAAAGACGCCCTTGAATCCCAGCAGATGACCACCGAAGAATACGAGGAAGCCCTGAGCAGTCTGGAAGCGGCCTATCGTGAGTCTAGAGAAGATATTCGAGATACTTATCGCATCCAGGAGCTTCAGGCCGAAGACGAGTTCAGAACCGAGGAAGAGCGTATCAACGCAGAGCGGACGGCAGCACTTGAAAAGCTTGAGCAAGAGAAGTCCGACGAGATAACCAGAATCGAGGAAGAGCTGAAGGCAGAAACTGAAAGAATAGAGCAGGAGAAGGCCGACGAGGTTCAGCGAATCAACGAACAGAGGAAGACAGATCTTGAGGCAATCCAGGCCGACAAAGAAGCCTTAGAGGTAGCGCACGCCAAGGAAATGCAGAAACTCGAAAGAGAGAAGGCCGTTGAGATTGCAGGCATACAAGCACAGGCGGAACTTGATATGATTAACGCCCAGAAGCAGCTTCACACCGATCTCGAAAAGGCTGAGGAAGAGCATAAGGATGCGAGCACCGGCATCTGGGGGCGTCTCTGGGAGGACATCGAAAGAGGGGTCAGCGGCTTCGCTAATTGGATTATCGGAGGTTCTGCGTACCAGGATATGCTGGACGACATAGAGGCGGCGGAGAGGGCACACAGCGAAACAAGCACAGAAATCTGGGATGGCTTATGGACTGATCTTAAGAAAGATGCAAACACGACCTTTGAAAACATTAAAACTACGGTAGATGACATGGGAAAAACTCTCAGCACATCATCTGACGCCGTAAAGAACTGGGCTACTGATGTGATAGTCAAAGCCAAGGAAGCCTATAAGGGTGTGTCAAAGGAAACAGAGGCAATCCTTAGCGAAATAGAGGCAAAAGCTAAACAGGTTGTATCCAAGGACGAAAAACCCGAAAACTGGGCGCAGATCGAGAACGCACTAGAGAAAATAGCCGAACTGGATGTTAGGATAGCTGAAAAGGAGGCTAAAACTGGGAAGGAAGCTAAGGTCTTAAGAGGATATAGGGACGAGTGGAGGACCGAGCTAGGTTTCTATACAGCAATGACAGTGGAAGAGCTTGAGGAACTTAAGAAGCTCCCGGGCGTAACCGAGCTCCAGCATGGCTTTGAGGGCATGGTGACGAAGCCCACCGCGTTCCTCGCCGGTGAGGCAGGACCCGAGTATGTGAGCGTCACTCCCCAGAGCCAGGGGGGCCGCCAACTAGTCATCAACGGCCCCCTGGTCGTCATAGAGGGCAGCGCTGACCCGAAGACTGCCCGGCTTGCAGCCGACCTCATAATGCAGGAGCTGAGGAAGATTGCTTAACGCCAAGGTCGTGGTAACTGATCTGGCCACCGTAGATCACACGATCGCGCCCTCAACATTTGGGTCCGGTAACGCCCTTAAGGTGCGGCTCACTCATGAGGCGGCGGACGACTTCTCCTTCGACATTGAAGACTCCGATGGGACGATAAGAACGTGGCTTGAACCCGGGTGCACCATTAAAATCTACATAGACACCCTCGCCGTGCCCACAACCCTTGTGCTTTATGGTATGATCGAGAGCACACGGGCGACCCAGCTAGGAGCGGACAAGGTAATCGTACAGGCTCGGGGCAGAGAGTTGTTCCACATCATCATCCTGAACCGGATCGTCACCGAGACCTACCTGGACACCGAGGTAAGCGTGATAGTCCAGGACCTCATGGAAAAGTACGCCCCCGATGTGGACCGGGTGACCCATGTGAACGTGACCACAACCACGCTCGACGACATTCGCTTCCCCTATCGTTCACTCAAAATCTGCCTCGACGAGCTGGGCCGCCTAAGCGGCTTCACGTATTACAGCGACCCCACACTGAAGCTTCACTGGGTGGAGAAGGAGACGGAGGACAGCGGGTTGACCTATGACCAGAACGACTTGGAGGCCCCCCCTGAGCTGCTGAACACGATATTCCCTGTCGCGAATCGGGTCTACGTTATCGGCGGGGAGTACATGCAGGTAGACCAGCAGCAGACCGCCACGGTGGATGTAAAGTTCACGGATGACAAATGGTACGCCCAGAGCTTCACCCCCGAACAGGCAAACCTGGATCAGATCAGCCTGTTCCTGAAGAGAATCCTGCTCCCTCCCGACCTGGTCGTCGAGATCCGAAATAATGATGGAGCAGGGAAACCCGGGGAGAAGTTGGCCACCATGACATACGCCTTGGACTTCATCTTGACCACGGCGTCGTGGCGACCAGTCTACGTGGGGACCAGGCTCCTGATCGGGGAGAAGTACTGGATCGTCGTGAAGAAGACGGGTGACGCAGCTAATCACTACGAGTGGTCCCACGACGATGATACCGCGGGGGAGTATGCGGACAGCGACGACGGCGTCACATGGGTCTTACATGACGGCGGCGACCTCCAGTTCGCCTTCAAAACGCATTACGAGGTTCCCATACTTGGAACAGCGGCTGACTACGCCTCTAAGAATAAATATCTATGGCGTGAGATTGTACTCGAGGACGCCGGTATAATGGACAGAACCCTCGCACGACAAATGGCTAAAGCCAAACTTGAGGAGCTACAAGCCCTCAGCGAGGACCTTAGCAACACGACGGTAGTTGATCCTGTGGCGATTCCCGACAGGGGCAAACTCGTCACGATAACGCTTCCAAAACTAAATTTAACTGCGGAGAAATATGTCGTGAAGGAGGCAGAGCTGAACTTTCTCAGTGGCGAACTGGGGACGAAGAGACTGATTCTGAAAGTGAGATAGAATGTCTGAAACTACTGCGCCAGCGGATCTCGCCAAGTGGCTCGAAGAAAGGAAGGCGGAGACTGACCGGGCCAAGATAAAGGGCTTCGGAGTGAAGCGGGGCATAATCAACCTCATAAGACTCCTGTCGGACACGGCGGAAGCCACAGACGCCAACCTCGTCGCCACCATACAGCTCAGCGGAACGTTTTTGATCGACACGGCAAGAATCGACTTCAGTGACATCGGGTGATCGAGATGGAAACGGTGGAAGTAAAAGATAAACTGAGAATCAGAGGGCGCGTCACGGCTACCGTCCGTGATGCCAAGACCGGGGAGATACTTGAAGTCATCCACGGGAAGAACCTCGTCACGGATGTTGGCGAGATACTGTTCATGAAGTGGATGAACGGCGAGGCGGCTGACATCATTACCTACTGTGCCGTCGGCACCGATAATACAGCGCCTACTGAGGGCGATGTCGCGCTGGGCGCTGAGATCGACAGACTTGAGATAACGGATCAATCTAGGGTGACGACCACGATCACCTATTCCACGTTCTTCGGAGTGGGTGACGCCAACGGTGCATGGGAGGAGGAGGGCCTTTTCAACGCCGCGGTAGCCGGTACTATGGTGACTCACACGCTCTTCGCGGCAACGGTTAATAAAGATGTGACTAAAACCGTGACATGCGATCATGAACTAATAATGGCAGGTGCTTAAGAGATGGTAAATGGTATCCCTTGGGCGGAAAGTGAAGTTTCTATCTTGGAGAATCATTATGAGAATACTTCGAGAATAAAGTTAATGGAGAAATTGCTTGGTCGAACGTGGAATGCTATTTGTGTAAAGGCAAGAAAAATAGGCCTGTCAAGAAACTTGGTTTTTAGATATGGTCATGGTGGTTGGCCTCTAGGTAAGCCGAGGAGTGAAGAGGATAAGCGGAAAATTAGGGCTGGAATGGATACTCCAGAAGTAAAAGAGAAACTTCAATGGATGAAGGGTAAACACCATTCTGAAGAATCCAAACTTAAAAGAGCAGAGACATTGAGAAAAATATGGTATGAAACCCCTGAGACTTGGGCTAATCGCAATTACGAAGGGTCTGGTAACCCAAATTGGAGGGGAGGCGTTGAGGGAAACTATCCTTGGGAGTTTTCCAAGATCAAAGAGAAAATTAAAATAAGAGATGTTTATACCTGCCAGGAATGCGGTGTGAAAGAAGGGGATTGCTACGATTATCTTGATGTTCACCACATCGATACAAATAAAGAGAATAATGACCCTTCTAATCTAGTGACGTTGTGTCCGAGGTGTCATGGGTTAGAGCATAGGAAAATGAACGCATTGATAATGGCTGGGGCTTAAAATGAAAGAGCAGAAAATTGACGAGGCGAAGGTCCTCTTCTGGACTCGCCTTGAGCTCAAGGTCAAGATAGGCGACGTAGAGACTGTCTGGGCTGGATGGCAGGCGGCCCTCATGCATGAGTTCATAGTTTCGGGGGCGGCCATGACGAGGGAGGGAGCCCGTGAGATAGTTCTTGCTGGAGGCAAGGCATACGTTGATCCTAAGGCTGTCAGCCGCTTCATAGATGAGAGGTACGAAGAGGGTCTGCTCAAGTACCACTATGAGAGAAGCAAGAAGACGGGGAAGCGCAGACAAATCTACAGGTCAACGCTCCAGCCCAGTCAATTCATGTTTCAGAAAATAGTTCACGAGGAGGAAACATAAAATGCCTACAAAATGGATTACTGGGGATGTCATCACATTCGCCAGGATGAATACGAAGACCCTCATGATTCAAGCGGCGGAGCCCGCCATAATGTACGCCGGGATGTACTGGGTCGACACGGATGACAACATGAGTTACCAGAGAAACGCCGCGAACACCGCCTGGCACACAATTCTGAAGGAGGAGCTTGCCTTCACCATCACGGGACTCCATACCTTCGACCGAGGGGCGGCACCACCCTTCGCGGTCAACGCGGCGGCTACGCGGGTGGTGGACCTTATCGCTGATGTCCATGCGCCCGAACATAAGGATGGGGGAGCCGATGAGCTGGACGTCTCAGAGCTAGCCGGAGCCATCGGTGGAGCTGGGGAGATACCAGAGACCGACGGGGCGGCAGTAACGTGGGTTGAACCGGACGGTAGGTATGATCCTAAAGCCCACGTGCTCGCAACTACGGGACCGCATAATGCTCCGCTGCCACTGATTGACCTAGAGGTGGGTGTTCAAGGAGAAGTTATTCATCGGGGTGCTGCGGACTGGGAGGCTCTGGCTGTAGGTGCTGCTGGCGAGGTCATTGAGTCGGGTGGTGCAGCGGCTGACGTGAGCTGGGTGGAGCCGGATGGCAGGTATGATCCCAAGGCTCACGTGTTGGCGACGACTGGCCCACATACTGGTACGCTTCCTCTGACTGACTTAGTGGTCGGTGCTCGCGGCGAGGTTATCATTCGCGGCGCGGCGGACTGGGAGGCTTTAGGTGTCGGAGCTGCCCTCCAAGCACTTCTTTCAGGTGGAGCAGGAGCAGACCCCTATTGGGGAGCACCCACACCAGCAGCACACGTCCTAGCCACCACAGGACCACATACAGGAACACTACCGTTAGCTGACCTAGCAGTCGGTGCCCGAGGGGAGCTCATCGCTCGTGGTGCCGCTGATTGGGAGGCGCTGGGCGTTGGCGCCGCAGGTCAGGCGCTGTTATCTGGTGGCGCTGGTGCAGACGTGGTCTGGGGTGCTCCCGCTCCTGCGGCTCACGAATCCACTCACGTCAAGGGCGGAGCCGACGATATAGACGGAACGCTGGACGGGCGGGCTATCGCGATAACCACCCAGGGCGACATAGTCCATGGGAGCGCAGCAAACACAATTAACAGATTAGCGGCGGGAACAGTAGGGCAGACTCTTCAGACTGGGGGTGCGGGGGCTAATCCTTCTTGGACATGGGATAAACGGTTAGATGCTGCCCCAGACGCCAACATTTCAGGCAACGGAATAACCGTAATGGCTGTTGCCGGTGAAGAGGTTGACGGCGGAGAAATATGCTACATGAAGGCAGACGGAAAGTACTGGCTCTCCGACGCCGACGGGGTGGCAACCATGCCCGCAGTGGTCATGGCAACCACAAACATAGCTGCCGACGCCACAGGGCTATTCCTTCATATCGGATACTACCGTCATGACACATGGAACTGGACCCTCGGGAACGGCGAGGCAAACCTCCTGTGGGCAGGGGTGACGCCAGGGGCAATGAGTCCAGATCAGCCCGTGGGTGCCGGCGACCAGGTGCAGGTAGTGGCCTATATTGTGACGGCGGATATTGTGTTCTTCAACCCGAGCTACGAGTTGGTGGAGGTTCCGGCGTAGTGAAGCTGCTAGAGGGCTACGTGAAGAACCGGACGAAGGAGGCGGCACTAGCGGCGGTGCTGTTCGCTTTGGCGATAGTAGCTAGGTATCTTGTGATACCTCTATTCATTCCACCGATACATGGACTAAGTTGCTCTGTTATATTTTATACTATATCTGTGCTCGTGTTATCTTACCCGTACATACTCATTCTTTCTTTCTTACTATCGATGACTTCAAACTCTAGCTTCTTAGTGTTTCCAGTTTTCGTTGTATCATTTACCATATTCTTCTTTCTCAGTAAGTTAATGGGTTTGAAGCGAGTTAAATATTACACCTTCTTTTCCTCACCCCTTAATTCCCTCGTTTATTTGACAATAAACCCCCTAATAGGTAGTCCACTTGGGCCCCTCTGTTGGCAGACACATCTGATACCGCTAATGACATTATCATCCGCTCAGGGCGTTCTTGCGGTGATAGTTGTGCCTTATATCATTAAAATAATGGAAAAGTTTTCAATCATAGAGGAGGTAAAATAATGACATGGAGGTTCATATACCTTGGAGAAAGGCACCCATACGAAGTTTCTTCATATTCAGAAGCGTTTAAAAAAGCAAGGGCCGCTAACCTAGTTCCAGATACCATGTATATCTTTCAATACGGGGAACCGACGGTTCACTATGGTACATCCCCTAACACTTTTAGGATAAAACGCAAGTTCTGTGAGGAGAACAAAATCTTTTTGGCTAGAGCTAATCATGGCTCCATACCAACGTATTGGGACAAAGCGTCACTCTATGTCTTCATCGTTTATCGTCTTTCAGAGGAACCTGTTCATAGTGAAGAGCTTTTGAGGTGTCAAAGAGGTATAGTGAACGCTCTAGCCGAGTTAGGATTAAAAGCGAAAATCAAGGAGGGCTGGAACGATGTTCTACTCAACGGAAAAAAGGTCGCTTCAATAGGTTCAAAGCTTTTCTATAAAGGTGTTCAGGTAAGCCGATTTGCTATATTCCTTGACTTTGACTTCGATACTGCGGAAAAGGCAGTAATTCCAAAACAGGAAATGCGGGGATACATGACTTCATTGAACGCCGAACTCGGGAGGGAGGTCAGTCCTCAAGAGGTGGTTGATGCGTTGAAGGTGGGTTTTGGTTCCATACTTGATGTAGCGTTTCAAGTGGAGTATGAGTTGACCGAGGGAGAGAGAGACCTAGTTGATGGGTTAAGAGAGAAGTACTCGTCTGAGAAATGGATTAAAACTGGGAGATGGAGTCCCGTAAAAGAGTACGAGAGGTGAACCCTTGTCCGCTAAAGAGAAGCTGAAAATCATCCAAGATGCCCCTAGCAAGTATCATTTCAAGACGAAGGATAATAACCTCATAGACATAGAGCATAAGGATAGACGGCTTAAATTCAAGTTACATAAGTGGGGTTTTGAGGCATCAGTTGAAGTATCTCTTGGTATGGTTGAATCAGACAATCATACATACTCAAAGAACAGAGTAGAACTTGAGGATTCTAAGAAGAAGATACGAGTTTACCCTATTGGCACACGCTCCACGGCGGATTTCTACGGTGACAACGAAGACATTATTCAATGTCAAGACGGAGGACTACGTTACGACATCATATATAAAGAGAAGCCTCCGACCAACTTTTTTGATACCCCTCTAGTGTGTAAGAACACACGCTGGACTAAACAGCCGTTCCTCACCCAGAAAGACATAGATGAAGGAGTAAGGTGTCCTCTGAACGTTGAGGGTTCCTACGCCGTTTACCACGCTACGAAGAAGAATAATCAATATATGACGGGTAAGATAGTTCATGTCTACCGTCCCATAGCTGAGGACGCTTTGGGTAACAAGGCATGGTGTGACATTGAAGTAGATAGGTATATCGACCCCACAAATATGCGGGTTACGATTCCGCAGCAGTTCCTAGACGAAGCCACCTACCCAGTGACGATAGACCCCGACTTTGGTTATTCAACCGAAGGCGGTTCTTGGGCAATAATAGCGCTAGGAGCACAGCCTTCTTGGCGTCGGGGGTCGGCTTGGTCTATGCCCGCGACCAGTACAGCCAACTGGATTAAGGCATATGTGCAGGGAGATGGGGACCCCACCGACTGCAAGGTATTTATTAACCAAAAGGACAGCGTGGCGGCGAATCAACATGGTCAGATAGCAACCGATGAGAACATCGCCTGCGCAGTAGCTGCACACTGGGAGGAGTTCACCCTAGCGAGCGAAGCTCTGACCGAGGCAGTCATCTATATCTTAAATATAATAGGAAATAGCGCCGACCTTGCCAAAAACGATAAATATCAAATAGCTTATGATGCGGGCACAGCATCATACACTGATTCTGAGAAATATGCGGCTCCTGGGGATCCCTGGGTTACACCCCCCCCTGCCGATTTGAGGGACTACAGCATCTACTGCAACTACGGGGTAGGGTGGACGGGCAAGATTTCAGGCGTGACGAACCCGGCGAAGATCATGGGCATCCCCGTGGCCGGCATCGCCAAGGTCAAGGGCATAGCATAAACCCTTATATACGTTTTTATACGTTTATTATTTGAGTGAAATGGTTTCAGAGGAGAAGTTTGAGGGCAAGGTAATCAGCGCAAGAAGAGTGACCATACCAAACCTCATCTACGAGAAAATGGAACTAGAAGAGGGAACCCGCGTCCACGTGGGCCTCAGCAAAGGCAGCGACGGTGAGAAGACGAGAAAGAAAGTAGTTGTCTTGGTGCGCCTCGAAGGCTTGCTTGAGCAGGTTGATGCTCTCATTGAGATGATAAGGGACTCTGCTGAGAACGTGTTTGTAGTTTGGGACATTGAATACTAGGTCTGAGTTGAGAGCGAATTGAATAAAAAGGATGTAAAGATGATAAGAGAACGCATAGCGGAGCTAACTCAGAGATACAACGAAAACCGCACGAAGGTGATGCAGCTTAATCAACAGATATTGCAGCTTCAGAGCGAGAGGGATCGACTGCTGACGGTAGACCACAGCCTCCGCGGCGGACTCGCCGAGCTGGAGCACGTCCTGAAAAACCAGTCCCCGAAAGAGAAGAAAGAAGAAGAGGAAGAGCCAGAGAAGGACAAGGACACAGCATAGAATGCTGGGAAAGCGTACCCAAGAGGGTTGTCGAACCAGGCGGGGCTCAATAGTGCCTCGTTACCTTTGACGGCAGGCGGTTTTGTTCCTGGTTGTTTACCGTCACGCCCCAAAAAATAGTTGACAGATCACTCTTTCTCCATCAGGGCGAAGGCGCCCCTTATCGGCGCCAAGGACTCAAGGGAGACGCAGCGCCAGCCTCGCTCCACGAACAGGTTTAACGCTTTCTGCATGTACTGGAGAAAGTGGCCGCCTATTTTGGGCACGGTCTCCTCGTTGACTATCCAGTATTTATTAGGGCACTCGTCAATCAGCGAGGGGTTCTCAACGATCTTCTTGGCCTTAACCATTGAATCGTACAAAGATTTCACCTTCTTGTCCTTACCCATCACTTTCACCCTCCTCCCTAAAGTAGATTTTAAAACTTATAAAAGATGGGCATAGCTTCTGACGCCACATCCACCTATATATCAGGGGGCTCCCTGTCTCTGTCAACCCTTCCCCTTTTTGTCACGCCCCAACAGACAATAAATAATAAAAGGCGTATCTACCCACCATATTTTATGGATAGATGGTTTTATATATTATTACGCGTAGCCCCTTATGGTGATGAAAACGCCGCCAAAAGGCTTTAAACAGATCACCGTGCCCGACGCACTGCATGGTCGGATTCAGGGCATCGCTGAGGCTGAGGGTCTAAGCATGCCTGACCTGATCCGTAAGATGCTTGGAGACCAGTATCCAGACCACCCTGCTGAGGCGGGGGAGGAGAAGAAACTATGAGCGGTGAGACTCGGTGCCGTATCTGCGGTAGGTTGCTCACGGCTCCTTTGAGCGTGAAACGTGGTATCGGCCCTGTCTGCTGGGCTCGGCTGCAGAGGATTCACGCCCTAGAAGAATACCAAGAGGCGGCTGAGGGATGAATCAACACATTATCATTGGCTGGCTTGGAGGCAACTCCGAGATGTTCATCCACAACGACTTCAACAAGGGTAGACAAGTCGCCGAGGAACTATGCAAATCCCCGACATGGAAACCTGTTTACAGCGGCTCACTGGTTGATCTGATAACGCTGCTAGAGGATGTCAAGGCTGCCCCAGTGACACGCGCCGCTCTGCTCTTGGAGATGGAGCGCATCATAGAAACAGAGCAGGGCATACACATGACGCACCCGATGACGGAAGCCCTCTACAGCATTGTCCGGGACGCATGGACCGCAGCCGAGGAAGGTGAGCACTGATGTCTGGCGGTGAGGATAAGTCCCCGTTCAGCATTATGGAGAAGCGGGATGAGGCTCAGATACTTGCTGAGATACAAGGCGAAGTCATTGAGGAATACTTCTACAAAGTCAAAGACAAGACGGCTATCTCATGGATCGGTGTAAAGGAGCTGGCCAGACAGTATGGCCGACTTGACACCGAACTCGTCGAGATGAGGGAGACCGAGGACTCTTGGATAGTGGTCATTAAAGCTAAGGACATTGAGAAGGGAAGCGGTATGCTTGGCACCAGTGTACAATCCAAGATCGACCAGTATAATGGTGAACCCGACGAGTTCTGTCTACAAAAAGCGTTTAGCAAGGCACAGAGAAACGCTTTGAAGTCTCTGCTTCCTGAGTCCCTGTTCGCAGCTGCTCTAGATGAGTGGCAGTCGGAACAAGGCAAGGGTAAGAATTCCTCTAAGAAAACATTGACAACTAGAAAAAAGGTAGAGGCAGACGTCAACGTCGTGGACTTCATGAAGCCCGCTGAGCTCCGGCTGCCGGAGTGGCTGCTCACTGATGAGTTGAATCGTGCCGAGGATTCATGGGGTCAAGCCAAGGAGATGACTGAGGGCTGGATGAAGGCGGCGGGCTTCAACTTGGCTGATTGGGAGGTGAAGTCGGACAACGTGAAGATCACCGTGAAACCCGTGAAGGCAATCCCAGCGGAGGCAATGCCAGATGTAGAAGGCGTTCTGCTTGCAGTAGGCTTAATCAGACGCAATAACGTTTGGCGGCTAAATCGTAAAGACGTGGTAGGTTGATGACAGCCAAGGAAATCCTAGACTCGCCGAGCCCTCCGAAGTGCCCCGACTGCGGAGAGACTACCAAACAACATCTGCGAGGCTGGGAGGAGAGCTACATGAAGTACCAGTGTGGGCACTGCAATAAGGCATACAAGGTGAGAGAAGACAGGGAGGATGTTGGTATGTCGAGTCAGTTAGGCTTCAAGATAAACGAAGAGGAGGGGAAGGGAGATGAGTGAAGAGGTGGACAGGGTCTTCGCCACCGAGTTAACCAGAGTAGTTGATCTTCTAAGCAACGGCTACGTTTTTGACCCGTGGCTATGCGCGAAAGGATACCCCATCACACTGGGAGAAGGCGGGTACTGGGTTCTCATCCGACCTGAGGCTCTTGATAGCCCTGAGTCTGCAGCCCAGGCTTGCCCCTTCAAACAGTTCCCCATGGAACCCGTCTTGGATGAGCCTGCAGGGTACGGCACCGTATATGTGACTCACATTGATGGCGTGGATGCTACGGCGCCGTGGACTGCTAAGGGCTATGTGTTGCTGCATAAGGATCATGTGACGAGCAAGGGCACCATAATGACGCTCACCGAGAAACCTGATGAGGCTGAGGCGTAGATGAGTAAGAAATGGCGGCGTGAAATAGCCGTGTGCATCGTAAACAGTCGTCACGGCGACTTCCTGAAAAGCTTCGCCGATGCCTACCTTCGAGCTGACATAGCTAATGAAGTGCTCTTGCGCGATCCATGGAACCACCTGATCCATAAATACAACCTAGACAAGGAGTATCCAGAAAAACAGGGGGCTGAGCCTGATGAATGGGCAGTCGCTTGAGGAGCGAAGCGATATGGCCATAATTCGGGAATACCTACCCTTCTTTGAATGCATCCAACGAGGAGAGTACGTGGGCTTGACGATCACTAGGCACCAGAGCAAACGCATTTACAGGCGGGGGCTAACCTTCAGAGGGAAGGGCATCCATAACCCGCTTATGCTCACCAGGTACTCAGCCCGCCTTCTTGCCCAGGTGCAACAGGAGGACACGGACTGATGGTCTGTCCTTATTGCGGTACAACTATACATACTCCTCATCCAGGTGCAATAGCCTGCTGGTGTGAAAACTGTCACAGGAAAATTTGGCTTGAGGAGGTTGAGAGGTGAATCTGTGGCAGCGATTCAAGCTGTGGGCATCAGGGCATGTCTACGTAGGCCACAGAACACGCCCTGGCTGGCGTGGCTCGCTACCCTTCTATATGTTCAGGTGCCCCATCCACGGCATAGTCAAGAACTATCCCCACGGTTACTCTAGGAGGCTTGATTGTCCACTGTGTACGGAGATGACCCAAAACGGCTGAACTCGGCCCCGTATCACAGGCCATCCTGGACTACATAGATGAACGCCCCTACTACATCGAGATATTCAGAATGATCAACCACGTAAGAAAAGCGACCGGAGAAAGCCACTCAACCAAATACTACCGAACCCAGCTCACAGCCCTCGCCCTTGAGGGGCATATAGAAGGCCGGGTTCAGCGATCAGGCGACAAGATAGCCATCAGGTGGCGACGCCTACCTGAGAAAGAAAGTGAGAAACTATCCCTAGAGTAATAGGGGACAATCACAATTTTTTAAGACAACGTAAGGAGAAAAGAATCATTATATAGCGTGTACGAGAAAGCTTAAATAAGTTAAGACTATAGCACCTATAGAATAGTTATGAGTGAAGAGAAAAAAGACAAATACAACACCACAACAACAATTGAAATTACCGTTCGCAATTGGAAACGCTTATCAGGACTCAAAAGCCCAGGCGATAGCTTCAATTCCGTAATAAATCGCCTCTTAGACGAGAAGGGGAAATCACGCTGAAACCCGTTTCGGGAGCCCATACCAAAAGGGAAGTGGAGGGCCAGGAACTAACCATTCCTGAGCCCTCCCAAGTCACTCTCTCACCAGATGAGAGTCACCCCAAAGAGAATAGATATGATCCCCTAATATCAGAGCGCTATTCAGAGACAAGATACAACCAATTTAATGACCTGCTATGGTCTGACAGAGAAATACAACGATTATTAAACAGCTACCTAGAATGCAGCAAAGAACAATTAATTGAACTATTCCCAGACCGCACATGGATCGCCATAAAAACCAAGGCCAAACAGATTGGCATCTACAAGACTCCAAGATGGACTGCCGCCGAGATACAGAAAATCGAGAAACTAGGTCCTACGATGGAAAGCATAGAGGATCTTACAAGACACTTCCCCGGTCGCTCACTCAAGGCAGTTGAAAACAAGTTCTATGAACTCGACATGAATCTGAAGAAAAAGGCAGCACCACTTTCAGGATCAGTGCAAGAATCTTGCACTATATATATAGAACATATATTGAATGAAATAAATAAAATGCAACATTCTTGCACCACTTATTCTGAGAAAGGCACTGAGCTCACCCGGGATATGGTGCAAGATGTTTGCACTTTAATCTCTGTTAAACGGTGGCCAGTCACACGATACTTCCTAGTCTACGGCGCCGCGACGGCTTGGACGCTCAGGTTCAGGCTCAGCGCGAAGAGGCGAACGGTCTACGAGGCACTGGAGCAGCTGCGAATGACAGGGCTTATCACAGATTATCACCGTGCCCAAATACCTGCACGAAACAGGAAGAAGCCCACAACCGTCTGGGGGCTTCAATCCGCTACGACGGATCAGGTACGAGAGGCTCAGCTACTGCATATTCGTTTATGTTCGCCAAAGTATAGGACAGCAGATACCCTAAGCCAAACGATCCTAGAGCAATGGATGGCTAAGGGGCTCCAAGAGATTCATGCTTATGAGATTATGCAGGAAGTCAAGGCGCTTAAGCTGCCTTTCAACGGACAGGACATCGCAGATATGACCGCCCAATTACTTCAAGAGAAAGGTATGACCGTATGGAGGAATAACTAATGTCTTATCTTCGCCAATCTAAACCGAAGAACGCGGTCTGCACCTGGTGCAGCCAATTCGACATCAAAGACAGGTTTTGCTACGCGAAGCAGAGCGTCATCCAGGACTGGACTCTTCCCCGTCGATGCAGTAATTATGACGGTCCGCCTGTGGAGGGAGAGAACCTTAACAAACTCATGGAGACATTGAAATGATTTGTCCATACGCTAAGGAAATAGGGTATGAGCATATCAGGGGCTGCATTCTTACACCTAGAGAGGGGGACAACAACTCGTATCTCAGTCCCTGCACCGAGGCTTGCTATAACGGTGACTACAAGAAATGCCCAGTCTACAAGGAGCCAGAGGAGGCCGAGAAATGATAAGGCAGCACCGCGTAATCCTCGCCGTCGTATGGATCACGGCCCTAACCGTGCTGGTGACATGGTTAATCGTCTTCCGCAGGCTAAGAAGATTCATACAAACCCAGACAAAGGAACCCTCGACATGATCCATTTAAAGAGAAGACAAGAGATGAAAGACTTCTTTACTTTAATTGAACGCGAACCGTTTGGTAAGATATTCGTTGATAGACCTAAACCATTCTATATTAAGGGATATGGAATGGTTGTAAGAAACGGAGATATAACAGCATGGCTTGTATCGCATTATGAAGAACTTCAAGAAATAGCTGATGGCTATCTTAGTCTAAAGCAGGAAGGATGCTTAGAATTACCATGAAACGCCAGACCGAGGAACCGAAACAATCAGTTGATGGTGAACAATCATAAACTGCCCTAACTGTGGAAAATTTATGACACGCGGGCTAATAATAGATTCACCTCTTGAGGATGCGGTTGTACGTTGGTGGTTCTGTAAATGTGGCTGTGAATATCCAGAGCATCTTTATTTCAAATCAGGAATAGGAAACAAATCAATATTTGTGATAGTTGGGGGTAGAGGATGAGGCCTAAAACCAATGTGGATTCAATCGTAAAAGCCAGACAAGCCATTGAAGCCTGGGGCTTTGAAGCCTTGTATAAATCTCCAAAGGACGAGCCTCGAGACTGGCCGCCTATTATCGAAGTCCATAGCAGGGAGGATGCTTAAGATGGCTATGAAAGCCTGCCCCGAATGCGGCACACAGATCCCTGATCATATAGTGATCTGCTGGAGCTGCGGCTACTGTCTGAACGATAAGATACGTGAGTTAGCGGAGAACCAAAGGAAAAACAAGAAATGACAAGCATACAATCCACAAGCCTAGAAGCCTACTTCAACTACGTGCTACCCGACATCGGCGACAAACAAAGAGAAGTCCTCAGAGCCTTCATTGACAACCCCAGCATGACATTCACGAACCGGGAACTCGCATGTGAACTGGGCTGGGAAATCAACAGCGTGACGCCCCGAGTCTACGAACTTAGAGGCAAAGATAAGCGGTTCCAAATGACAGAGCCAATCCTCATCGAGAACGAGAGACGACCCTGTCGAGTGGGAAAACGTACATCCATAGCTTGGCAGATGAACCCGTACTGGAGACCGGGAGGATACAAAATCGAGTGACGCCATATTAACTGTACAGTTAATCAAGGGGCACCCCACCTTACCTAACAATCATCAACATCCCCACCTAATTTCTGGCATATTAAGGGCTAAGATAATATTCTTATGACAAGGCTTTTATGAAAGATGGGTATTATCTTCTAATGGAGAGAAAAAGATGGTTACATACCTAACCCAAAAGGAATACGAAATCCTAGAACACTTAAAAACAAAAACAGTCAACGAAACCGCCAAAGAGATGAATATCTCATCCTCAAACATCTATGCAACCCTCTACAACATCAGAAACAAAGACGAAAAATCCAGAAACACCATAAACTACCTCAACAACCTCAAAGACTCAGGCAAAAACCCTCGCCTAGCCAAACTACTCAGAAGACAAGAACCTACCAAAAAAGAGGAATCATAATGGGCCTGAAAACTAGGATCGAAGGACGTGTCACAGAAGTCGGATGGGAACACAGCACAAAAGGAAGGCTACAAATCAACGCCAACATCCAAATCAAGCTCGGCACAACCAAAGACCAGGATAAAGCCGAAAAACAGCTTCAGCAACTACGAAAAAGAATACTTAGAAAAAAAGTTGTAATCTTCCCTGAAGAATAACCCCCTTTTTTATTTTTAGAAGTGCTGAGGGGTGGTGACGAAAAGCCGACCATAAGGCGTTTCCCCCTCAGACAACTATCTATATGTAGAGAAGTATAAAGAGGTTTCACCACCGATTCACCTTAAACTAAAGTCTTATATATTGTTACCCGTACTCTCTATACGGTGACGAAGACGATCAAAGATAAAAAGCGTCCATCATGCTTCGGCTCAATGTATGAGTTCGGCGAGGAGCACATGGCTTCTCACTGCATGAGGTGCCAATCCTTCAACAAGTGTAAACAGATCGGCGGCGGTATAGAGATAGTCCCGGCGAGTCTCCGAATTCCTATGGAGCCAGCTCAAGATTATGAGTACAACGTGAAGTGGTGAAACAGATTGAGTGATGAAAGAGGACATGAATTAAAGTACGCCATCTATATTCGTGACTTTGATCCTGATGAACGGATGGAGATCGAGGAGGACGAAGCCATAGAGATATGCAATAAAATACTTAGAAAAGCCTTCAAATCCAACCCCGACATAGTTGACTGGGATGGTCCGCTATAATACCTAGAATCGCATCTGGAATAAATCTCTGTGACGATTGTATAGATCAGATTGTTCCACACTTCATATCGCTTGGGAGTGAAGAGGCTACAAACGCTGTGAAGAAATGGTACGAGTCCATTAATAACGGTGGCAACAGGACATGAAACTCTATATAGCATCATCATTCAAACTCGTTGATCGAGTGAAAGAAGTATCTTCTT
>Ga0315549_1000561_pt1 | contig 43246 bp, 33 predicted proteins | sample SalMarSW160200MG_FD_203101 | JGI IMG/M metagenome (GOLD analysis project Ga0315549, IMG submission 203101) | Salt marsh sediment microbial communities from the Plum Island Ecosystem LTER, Massachusetts, United States - Salt Marsh Sediment SW1601-200 ...
CCGCACCATAGTTAATATGAAGCAATTGGACCAGCTAAAAAAACTGCAGGCCGAAGGCAAATGGCCCCCGAAAACTCCCAAAGAAGCCGACGCACTCCTCGGCCGGGAAAAGAAAATAAAAAAAACCACAAAAAAATCAGCCCAAAAAACCGCAAAGAAAAAGAAGAAATCCTAACCGAAGATTCCGCCGATTGATGCAGATCTGCCTTTCTGGTTAGCCCTGCTGCTTTTATCGCGGCGTAGCGTGGCGAAGACAGACGCGGCAAGGGCATTTTTGTTATAAAACTAACAAATAATCTTGACGCATGCCCTGTGCCGCACCTGATATAGCGGAATTTTTTGCCTTGCATAAAAGTCCTAATCTGTTGTATAATACAGAGTATCGGACAGTCTATTAAACAGGGTTAGAAAAAGGCAATGAATAAGGAGAAGGTTCTATGAAATCCAAATCAAGATTAATGATTATGTGTGTTGTGGTTTTCTGTACGTCGCTGGCGTCTGTTACTTCGGCCGCGAGCTGTTATAAGAGACTTTATATCGACGGCAATTTCGTCGGAGACGCAAATGCCACAGAAGGGCTCGAATTTGATTTTGAGCGATTGACGATTGGTGCCGAGGGTAACCGCTGGTATATGTACAATGAGTATGTTGGAAAAATGGATGAGTTTGCGGTTTATGCAGGCGTTTTGTCTGACCCCTGCATCGCTGCTCATTATGCTGTCAAAGACTCGAACACTGTCTATACTGCCGTGGTGTCACACGATAATCCTTTGTTATGGCTGAGATTTGAAGATCCCTGCACCGCCAATGAAGCGTTATGCGAAAATTCAGGCATGATAAGTGCTATTGACGCTAATTATATTACAACAGGCGGTGGGCCTATTACACAGGTAGCCGGTATTAATGCTGGCAGTCAAGCCATAAACATACCCGACAGAATTAACGACCCCTGTGACGCAGTAAATGCTCTGGGGCACTGTGTGGACGTATGGGACGGAAATAGAGACTTTAGCGACCTGTGGGGGGATGGCGATCTAACCGTCGAGCTATGGGTTAATTATATCGACCTGAATGACTACCCCAGATTCTTCCAGCACAACGGCGACTATCAACAGCTTGGTAGCTATGGTCTTATCGCTCAGTTAAATGACGGCAACTCGATGGCTGTGACGGGCGGCGGCGCCGCGCATTTTATAAATTTTACCAATGACACTAATGACGGACAGTGGCACCACCTTGTCGTTACCTTTGATTCAACTTACGACGAGCCTAATTTGGTTGATACCAATTCATATGCCGCGGAAGTGGCCGCGGATAATCCTATTCTATGGCTGAGGTTTGATCACGATACAGCCAGAGACTACTCCGTCGCCGACGGCAACCATTGGGTTGGTTACGGTGGTTCGACAAGTCTTATAGAGAAAGAAGGTGGAATTGGAAAAGTTCTTTACTTGGTTGACTCAGACTCAAGCTATGCTGCAGCCACGAATAACCCGGACTCACCCCCCAACGAAGGCGATCCTAATTGGTATGGGGTCTTCGGCGACGAGTATGCCTTTGCCCCCAACGACATAACTTTCGAGTTATGGTACAGGGCTCCAGGAACCTGGCCGCAGGATGATTACGCTTATTTCTTCCAGCAGGTAGGCCCATGGGACTGGCCCCCTGGAAGTGAAACTGGTAGTGACCGCGCTCCGGGAGTGGGTAAAAACGAGGCGGATACGATTCGTGTCATGGGCGGTAGCACTACATGGTATAGCGGCCGGTCCGTGAAGTTTGATGGAAAATGGCATCAACTCGTCGTTACTTATGATGAAGATTACCAGGGCAACCCTAATTCAATGCACGCGCAATTGTATCAGGATGGTGAATTTGTGGGCGATAACACTTTCACCGGCTCTGACGCAAAGCTCGGCCCTGAACTGTCTCATGTTATGGTTGGTGCTCGAAATGACATAGGATTAACCTACAATGCCTTTAGAGGATTTGTGGATGAGTTTGCCATATACGAGGGCATCCTCGACCCCAACCGTATCGAGGCTCATTACTCGGCCTGGCAGCCCAAGACTTGTGCCGAACTAATTGAAAGAGGAGGATTGAAACCTTGGCAAAAAGCTGATAGAAACGGTAATTGCATAATAGATTTCTACGACTTTGCCATACTTGCAGAGGAATGGGCACTATGTAACGACCCGGCGATCGGCGGCACAGAATGTCCACCTAACTGGTAGCCATTTATGTCTTAAGCATGGATATTTGACATAAGAATAAATGAATCTTAAAACACTTTAAGAGCCATCCATTCAGGGATGGCTCTTTTTTTATTGCTTTGTATTTCTGGTTAGCCCTGTTGCTTTTATCGCGGCGGCCTGTCCGGCGTAGCGCAGCGAAGACGGAAGTGTAGCAAAGAAGGATGCGACAGGGGTATTGTCGTTAAAAACTAACGACTATCTTTGACACGGACCCTGTACCGCACCTGTTACAGGCGGATTTTCTGCCTTGCCTTTGTGGAGTAAAAACGGATAATGTCTTTACTATGTAAATAGAAGAGGTTGGTTTAGGAAAGTCAAAAGATTACAAAAATTAACCGAAGATATATAATTGGAAAATAGAATTATTTAGGGGGGAATATGGCGGAACTTCGAAAAATTAAAATTGAGGGTAATTGGAACGTAGGTTATGCGCTGGATTTGCATGTCGAAAGTAGCGAGTTTCTTGGATATGATGAGTTTGGACATCCACAATACGATACTAAAAGAACCCAATTAGGAGAACTTGTCTATAGACTTAAGTACTGCCAAGACAGGACAGTTTTGAGAGATATTATAAGCAAAGTTTGTAGCTCTTTCACGTTTAAGAGTATTGATGCGATAATTCCTGTTCCCCCGTCGAATACTTCGAGAACTTTTCAGCCTGTAGCTGAAATAGCAAAGGGTTTAGGTGATGCTCTTGGAATTCGGGTATTAGAGAACGTTGTATTTAAAATTAGGAACACTCCTGAATTGAAAAATTTGTCAACATTTGAGGAGAAATATGGTATACTTAAAGATGCTTTTGAAATTAAAAATGCTCTATCGTTAAAGAGTAAAACAATATTACTTCTTGACGATCTATACCGATCAGGTGCTACGCTAACGGCGATTACTGAGCAACTTAGGAAGTGTGGCGCTCTTAAGGTTAAAGTTTTGACGTTGACTAAAACTCGTAGAAGATAATAGTCTTGAGAAATTTAATTGCATTATGCAAACAAGCGAAGTTTACCAGTCATATAAACTTTTAAAGCTAAGAGGAGTAGGACCTGCTCTTTCAAATAAGATATTGTCCAGCTACTCATCTTCAAGGGAAAACTTTTTATATGATACTGATAGACTCCACAACTTTTTGGATGAAGAGCAATTTAAGGAATATAACAAACCTGATAGCGATTTACAGAAGCAAGTCGATCAACTTAGAGAAGTAGGTGCGGGTTTTATTTCCGTACTAGACTCGCAGTACCCTGTAATTTTATCCAATACTTTTAAGAAATCAACGCCACCAATCTTATCGTATCTTGGTAATTTCAAGTTGCTGCAGATGTCTTCTGTAGGTTTTTGTGGATCTAGAAAAGCGAGCCAAAAAAGTTTAGAAATTGCAAAGGACTGTGTCGAGCAACTTGTAACCCAGGGAGTTGTTATTGTATCTGGCTATGCTAATGGTGTTGATCAACAAGTGCATCTTACCGCACTAGAATCTGGTGGATATACTATTATCGTTTTGCCGGAAGGTTTATTGAACTTCAGAGTACGCAAGGTTTTTCAGAACATTTGGGATTGGAATCGTGTTTTGGTTATAAGCGAGTTTTTACCAAAATCGGTTTGGTTAACCTCTAGGGCTATGCAGAGAAATAAAACAATTATTGGTTTAAGCAAAGTAATGGTTTTGATTGAAGCAGGTGAAAATGGAGGGAGCATAGACGCTGGCAGGAATTCTTTGGAAATGAAGAGGAAGCTATATATTCCATTGTGTGAAGAAGAGCTTGAGCGCGTTGTTGGGAATAAAAAATTATTGGAAATGGGTGGACTTCAACTATTAAGAGACGAAGAAACTGGCAAAGTAAATCTTGATAATTTAATAAATGATGTGAAAAATTTTAGAGGTAACTGCAATTCAGCCGCTGCACAACTCACTTTTTTGTAATGCTACTTAATTACCACAGATTAATTTGTGGTTTGTAAAACAAAACATCGACTTTCTGCAAAGGGTCACAGTGAGGAAGCGTTTTGAGAATCGTTGTTTATAAAACTGGGCTAGGTATAATTTCACTCCTTTGTCAAATCACGGATATTCTGCTATTCTGTAACGGTTTTCAAACTGGCATGAGAGGAAAAAAGTGTGAATTGGAAATACAATTCACAACGGATTAAACATAACCTTCTTGCGTATAAAGGCTTATGAAGTACCCCTATAAATACTATAATGTCTAACTAACCTATTTTTCTTACAAGGAATGGTAGCTTTAAAGTGGCGAGCAAATCAGCGATTGAATGGACCGAATCTACGTGGAATCCGGTAACCGGTTGCACGAAGATAAGCAGCGGCTGTAAGAACTGCTACGCCGAGCGAATGGCGAAAAGACTGCAGGCGATGGGCCAGCCTAACTACCGAAACGGCTTCAAGCTGACCTGTCATCCTCACGTTCTTAATCTGCCTCGGCAGTGGAAAAAGTCCCAGATGATATTCGTCAATTCTATGAGCGACCTTTTTCATAAGGATGTACCCACGGACTTTATCAAGCAAATATTCGATACTATGAACCAGGCTCAGTAGCACGTATTTCAGGTCTTAACTAAAAGGGATGAGCGCTTGTTGAAACTGTCGCCGAAATTGAGGTGGACTGAAAATATCTGGATGGGCGTTACCGTCGAAGCTGTCGATTATAAGCAGAGAATCGAATACCTGCGCCGGACGGACGCATTTATAAAGTTTTTATCTCTTGAGCCTTTGCTTGAAGACCTGGGCGAGCTGGATTTGTCGGGCATTGACTGGGTGATTGCAGGCGGCGAATCCGGGCCGGGCGCAAGGCCTATAAAGGCAAGCTGGGTGCGCAATATAAAAAGACAGTGCAAACAGCAAGGCGTTTCGTTTTTCTTTAAGCAATGGGGCGGAGTGAACAAAAAGAAAAACGGCCGGGTCTTGGACGGCCGGACGTGGGACCAAATGCCAAGCCGGGCAGCTAATTCAATGTGCGCTTAGTTGCTAATAGTTCTTTTTCATCTCTTTGTCAAATCACGGCTCTTCTGATATAATATACTTATGGATGAAAAGAAAAACAACGCGGCGGAACAGACGTCTCTGGAGACGGTCGAGCCGATAGGCAAGCGCGTCCTTATCCGAAAGGACGAGGACAAAAAGCAGACCAAAGGCGGCATTCAGCTCCCCGACAATATCGAGATACCGACCATCACCGGCCGGGTCGTGGCTATATCCGCTGAGATTGAAACGATGCCGGAGATTCCATTAAAGCAGTACGATAAGGTCCTGTTCAATCCAAAAGGCGCTATACCCGTCGACTTTGAAGGCGACAACCGCCTGTTCGTCGTCGAAGTCGAAAACGTCGTCGCCGTCTTCCGCAGGTCATAACCATTTTGAGTTTTTGGCGTCTGATTTTCTAACGACTATCGACTGGCGACTAACGACTAATTATGCTTCTTCGCGGATGTTTTCGAGGGGTATATCGAGCTTTTCGATAAGGCGATTTAAGCTGCGGCGCTCGATGCCAAGTATCTCGGCCGCGGCTATCTTACGGCCGCCGGTGTATTCGAGTGTCCTGATAACTATCTTGCGCTTGACGTCGTCTAGCGTCGGCAGTTCATGCTGCGGGTACTGCGTCGAATCTGCGATTATGAGCTCGACCGGCAGTGCGGCAGGCTTGATTTCCTCACCCATCGTCAGGACGTAAGCCCGCTCCATCGCATTAGCCAGTTCACGTACGTTGCCCGGCCAGTGGTATTTGAGCAGCAGTTCAATTGCCGGCTGGCTGAGGCGCTTTAGCGGCTCGCTATAGAATTGCGACTGGTTTGTCAGGAAGTATTCTGCCAGCAACAGTATATCGTCTTTTCGCTGGCGCAGCGGAGGCACTTCGAGATTAACGACATTAAGCCGGTAGTACAAATCGGCCCGGAAGGCCTTTTCTTTGACTAATTCTTTCAGGTCTCGGTTGGTCGCACAGAGCACCCTTATATCTATCGGGTAGAACTTGACCGAACCGAGCGGCGTTACTCTGTTCTCCTGAAGTACTCTCAGAAGTTTCGCCTGCAGCTCGATTGGTATTTCACTTATCTCATCGAGGAATATCGTCCCTCCGTCTGCCGCGCGGAAGAAACCGAGCGTATGGTCGACTGCCCCTGTAAACGCCCCTTTGGTATGACCGAACAACTGGCTCTCGAACAGTTGACCTGTAAGTGTCGTGCAGTCAACCGGCACGAATACCTTATTTGCCCGTTCGCTTGCAAGGTGAATCTGCCGGGCGACCATTTCTTTACCCACTCCGGTCTCGCCTGTGACTATCACCGGGCACCTGCGCGCCGCGATAGCGCTTATCATATCTACTATGGAATTGAAAGCTGAACTGCTGCCGATAAACCGCTGACCCCCGCACACGGCGTATGATAACCGCGCATTTCGGCTGCCACCCGCAGAGCATAAATTCACATCGGGCGCAAGCCCCCAACTTGCGTCTAATTCTTTTCGCATTGTCCTTCTTCTTCGCTGGGCCGCTCACATACGGCCAACATCCACGTTTCTCAAGTGGGAACCGCCCCTAGACCGCAGGTGTGTTCCATCGTCCCACTCCTCTTCTTGTCCTTCAGTTTAAAATAAGCCGACGTGAAAATCAAGTAAAAATTATCGGAAGTTTGCGGAAATTCCCTAAATTCCCCTGCTTCAATAGGCTTTTTATCGGGCGCTAAGGGGCGATAAGCGGGGTATATGGGGGGCTGTTTTTGCCCCTTTTGGTGCATTTTGGCAAAAGCAAAACGTAGATTTTGGCCAGAAAAGAGGGTTAATATTGGCAAGATGGGTGACTTGCGGGGCTTAGCAGGCCCTAATTTTGTGAAAAATTTTATATTTGGCAGGAAAAAAGTTACCTTATTTGGAAAATATTTAGGAGATTACGGCATTGAAAAGAAAGGTTTTTAACCACAGATTTCGCAGATTTACAATGATTATCACGAAATTTATTGTTTTTTGACACTGATTCCTTCGACGTGGTTCGATTTCACTCACCACAGGATACTCAGGACAGGTAACACAGATTTACACGGATTTTGCCAAATCCTTCACGAAGAAATCTTTTTTATCCGCGGATTGCGCGGATTTTCGCAGATTTTTCAGACAGGATATAACTTTGGCGCGGGTGTCTTCGACGCTTTTTGTACTCTCGTTTTAAGGTACTCTGCAAGCGAGCTTACTCGGCCCTCTCAACTCGACCACAATCCTTTTAGGATATGCGTCAAAGCCATAAAAGCATTTAAGTACTTGCTTAAATACTTAAGTAGTCTGTTAGTACTGAATACATTATGGTTGAGGGATTTGGCAGGCATCTATGATGCCTAAGTGTTCTCGGCCGAAAATCTTTCTATAAGCGAACTTATTCAAGGCCTTCGGCCTCGTCCACTTCCCAAGGGATATGCCAAATCCTTCACGAAGAAATCTTTTTTATCCGCGGATTGCGCGGATTTTCGCGGAGTTGAATTTGATGAGGCCGTGGCTACGGCCTTAGTGTTCGGCGGCTAAAGTGCATCTATAAGCACCTTCGATGTTACTCCATTCGGCCCGTGCTCATGGCCGATGGCAGGACAGGCGAGCTTATTCAACACTTGTAGCCTTGACCACGGATGCTACGCATCGTTCATCAAAGGGATTGACGGGGGTTGATTAAGGATGATTGATTAAGGATAATTGATTAAGGATGATTTTTAATCGCAGATTTTCGCAGATTTTTCAGACGGGATAACCCGCCTACGTCCCGATAGAAAACATCGGGACTTCGTCGGGCGGGCAGGATTAACAGGATTTTTTTCACCATTGAGGACGCAGAAAAAGGTTTTTTGACACGAATGGAGTTGCAGAACATTATAAAAGGGATGCCCCGATGGACATTTTTGGGATGCCAATCGGGGCGGCGCCCGCGCGACTTGCGCATAAAAAAGCCGCAGGACATGAGTTGCATGCGCTACGGCGGTCGCCCGAAGGCTGGTGCCTGCGTGATCTTCCAGATTTCTCTGGTCACCTTGTTGTGAAAAACACACAGACGCGGATCAGTTACAATCCATTGACTATTAGAGAATATTTGCTATTGTTGTCAAGAAAATAATGTTAATTTTTTGGAGGGAAATCATGGCTGGTTACACATTAGGACTAGATATCGGGTCAAATTCTGTTGGGTCTGCCGCTGTTGACATTGAAAATCGAGTGATAAGGATGGGAGTAAGTGTTTTTCCTGCGGGCGTAGAAGAACGTGAAGACAAACGAGGTGCTCCTAAAAATCAAGATCGAAGGTCAAAAAGGCAGCAAAGACGTTCAATCGAAAGGCGAGCGAAACTTAAAAGGCGTCTCCGCCAATATCTCTTAGAAAAGGGTTGGATGCCAAAAGAAAAAGACGAACTTAGAAAATGGGAAAGCAGTCCTATATTCAATCCCTGGCTTCTCAGAGAAAAAGCACTTCACGAAGAACTTAATCAATATGAATTTAGCAGAATACTTTTACATCTTGCACAAAGACGAGGGGCATGGTGGTTTGATGAGGAACCTGAAGAAACAGAAAAAAGTAAAAAGCCAAAGAAGGACCCTGCTGAGATACCTGGCACAGTCGAATACACCAAAAGAATAATGAGTCAAAAAGTCGCAGAAACATTCGGCGAACTTATGGCAATAGAATATAGAAACAGAATAACCAAAACTGCAAATAATAGAATAAGAAATGAAAGAGTTAGAAACAAGAATAACGCTTTTGGTGAAAAGGAGTCAGAATTTGTTGCTGACAGGCATATGATACTGGCGGAATTTTCAAAAACATGGGAAGCACAAAAAGCTTTTGGGGGACATCTTGCAAAACAATTGACGGACGAAGTAAAAAAAGAAATATATAATCCCCAAAAAACCGATACGTGGCGATGCCAAGGTGTGTTGTTCAGTCAAAGAAAAACATACTGGGACACAGGGACACTTGGGCGTTGTGATTTAGAACCAACAGACGAAAAATGCCCCAAAGCGGGTATGTACGCACAAGAATTTCTTGTGCTTACAAGTGTAAACAATATCCGCATAACTCCTCCGATGCGGGAAAGCAGAAAATTAGATGATAACGAGAGAAAAAAAGTCGTCGATGTAATCAGGAAGCAAATAACAGCTTCTGAAGCCACAATAAGGAAAGCACTGGGAATAGATAAAGGAGCAAACAAAACGCTTTATACTCTTAATACCGATGGTGATAAATTCGCAGTAAATGGAGATTGGTTCTATTCTCAAATAGCTTGTGGCGTATTTGGAGAAGATAAGTGGCTATTGTTTGACGACAAAAAGAAGGGATCTGTAAACAATGCAACATTGAAGTTTGACCCAAATGAAGAAATTAACGAATGCAAAATAAGAGAAGGTTGTAAAAAATGGTGGGGCTTGGATGATGAAAAGACCGAAAGCTTCATAGCTGCCTGGAAAAAAAGGCAAAAAACATCTGAAAGAGTAAATCTTTCAAGAAAAGCTATTAAAAACCTGTTGCCTTATTTAAGAGAGGGCTGGACTGTAACCGAGGCAAGGGATATGTATGCTGAAGATGCCTCAAGCGATGCGGACGATTTAACAAGAAGGCGTTATTCAACAAAAGAGGTTGTAGTAAATAAGAAAATTCGGCAGTTTCTCGAAAAGCATCCTGACCTACTACCACCAGTATCTGATGAGATTTCCAATCCTGTTGTAAGAAAAAGCATTCACGAGGTTAGGAGGCATTTGTTAGAACATATCAGGCAATTCGGCGTGCCGGACAGAGTTGTGATAGAGCTTGCCAGAGAAGCAAGACAGACCAAGAAGGTTATTGACAGAAGAATAATGAAAAACAAAGCGATTGATAGCCTTAAGAAAGAGATAATAGAAATACACAACCTTAACGCACCAGAAATAACAAAGACCCAGAAAGAAGCGGCAATAAAACGTATTAGATTATGCAGGCAACAAAGAGAAATGTGTGCATACTCTGGCACTACAATAACAGATAAAATGGCAGCGGATGGAGATGGCCTTGAAATTGACCATATCGTGCCACGGAGTAAGGGCGGCGATAATAGCATGAGTAACATAGTTTTGTGCTATAGCATATCTAATCAGGGTAAAGGGCACAGAACTCCGATTGACTGGTTAAGTGAAGAACAATTTGGCAAGGTAGAGAAAATATTTAAGCATCTGCATCGCGAAAAGGGAGAGAAGGGTAAGGGGGCGATAACCAAGGATAATGTTGACATGGTTGATGAGGCGAAATGGAAAAACCTTCACCGCAGAACACCGAAGGAGGGATTTACAGAAGAACAGCTTCGCTCAGCCGCGTATGCGGCAAAGCAAACTGCCGACTGGATAAATAAAGTTTTGTATGGTGATGAGAACAGAGGAAAAAGATATGTTTTCGCTTCGAACGGCGATTACACTGGAATACTTCGAAGGGACTGGGGATTGTTTTTTGATGAAGATGGCCAACGTAGCGAAAAAGGCAGAAAAAATAGAGGTGACCATAGACATCACACTGTTGACGCGGCGATTATTGCTATGACACCACAGTGTCTCCCGAAAATTAAACAGTCTTTTATTGATTTTGAAGAACAGAAAGAAAATAAGAGAATAAAACCCGAATGGAAAACTATTGAACAGCCTTGGGAAGGATTCGGTGAGCAGATCGCAGAAGAATACAAAAAACTAAAGATTTCACACAGGGCTTACAACAAACAAATTGCGGGCTATCTGCATAAAAATACAATTTACGGCCCGGCGGTGATTTATGAGAGATATAAAAAGGATGATGGGAAAAAGGGGATTAAAAAAGGCGATGTGAAAATTGGCAAGGATGGAAAACCTGTATTGAAAGAAGGCATGTACATTAAGAGCATCCCTGCAATAGGAATAAAACAAAATCATCTTAGAATGCCAATCGGATGGGATGAATTGAAAAATGATTACAGTAATGCAACGGAACAGGAAAGAAAGGCTATAAGGGGAAAAATGTTCAGTCTTGAAGATGTTCCGCCGGGAAGATCGGGCGTTATCAGGGACATTGAATTACGTGACAAAATACGAGACTGGATTAAAGACCACGAATTTTCAAACATGGTAAAGGCAAAGGAGTTTCTTAAGGAAAATGGACTGATTATAAACGGCACTCCGGTTAGAAAAGTAAGACTGCTTTGGAAGCTGAACGAAGTTGTAGAAATTGCCAGAAAGGGATTTGACTACAAAAATAGCTCTCCGGAAAGAATTCGGAAGTCTCTTAGAGTTTACCAAACACAGAATAATCACCATATAGAAATAAGGGAAAAGACTGGGAAAAAAGGGAATGTTAAATGGTCCGGCGAAGTAATTACCAATTTTAAGGCTGCAAAGCGAGCAAGAATAGACAAAACAGCGATCGTTGACAAAAATGAAAATAAAAATGGCAAATTTGTAATGTCACTTTCAAAAGGTGAAATTGTTCACATGAAGTTACCAGAAAAAAAAGGAGCTGATTACTACGTTGTATTCAAAATAGACCCCAGCAAGACTGTTCATTTCACACCACACACAGATGCTAATCCTGCAAGCAGTAAGAAAAAGGGCGTAAAACTCCGTGAAGATATTGCTTTGGTACCAAATGACTTGCGGCAAAATATCATATTTAACGAGAATAACGTGCCGGAAAAAGTAAAAATTTCGCCACTTGGTGAGGTGAGAGTATTAGTGAATGACTAATATAAGCTAAAGCAGGCCATCAATTTTTACGACAATACGTTGATAGATTATCAGGGAGGGATAGGCCTTGATAAAGCGTATTGTCGAGATATCTCAGTCTAAAAGCCATCTTAAGGTCAGATACGGCCAGCTTGTTATCGGGCGGGACGGGCAGGAAATAAGCACGATACCCTGTGAGGATATCGGTGTTCTGTTGGTTGACAATCAGGGGGTGAACTATACGCATTCGGTTTTTACAGAGCTTTTGAAATGTGGGGCCGCGGTTGTATTGTGCGGGCAAAATCATCATCCAACGGGAATGCTGCTGCCTTTAGACAGTAACAGTGTACAAACCGAGCGTTTCCGGAAACAGATAAATGTGAAAGAGCCGGTCAAGAAGCAACTGTGGAAACAGATAGTTCAGGCGAAAATCAAACACCAAGCAAAACTCTTAGGAAAAGACAACAAATATTACAGAACTTTAATGACACTAAGACATAGAGTAAAAAGCGGGGACACTTCAAATATAGAGGCTCAGGCCAGTAAAAAGTTCTGGCCTGCGTTTTTTGGGGATGCGAATTTTCGCAGGGATATAAACGGGCCCTGGCCTAATAATCTTCTTAATTATGGTTATATGGTAATGCGGGCGGCGGTAGCGCGGGCATTATGCAGTGCGGGATTGCTGCCTGCGCTCGGGATTCATCATCGCAATCGTTATAACTCTTTTTGTCTTGCGGATGACCTTATTGAGCCTTTCAGGGGATTTGTGGAAGCGAAGGTTCGCGAGATTTGCAGAAGCGGTGATTACGGCGGCGAACTTGACCAGCAACTCAAGGCTGGTTTGCTGGAGGTTTTGTATGACGAGGTGGAGATTGGCGGGTTCAAGGGGCCTTTGATGGTCGGCCTGCACAGGACGTGTGCATCGTTAGCGCGATGTTTCGCCGGTGAACAAAAAATGATTGATTTGCCTAAGATATGATACTGAGCGGGTACAGAGCGGTGTGGATTTTTACGATGTTCGATTTACCTACGGATACTACAAAAGCACGAAGAGACTATACAATCTTTCGCAAAAATCTCTTGAAAGACGGCTTTACGATGCTACAATATTCAGTGTATGTTAGACATTGTGCGAGCGAGGAAAATGCCGATGTTCATTTTAAGAGAGTTCGACATTTTTTGCCTCCTGACGGTGAAGTCCGGCTGGTTAGTATTACCGATAAGCAATTCGGAAGGATGGAGACCTTTTTTGGAAAAATGCGAAAACCAGTTCCTCCGCCACCTCAACAGCTCGAATTATTCTAAGTCAAACCGTTCGCAAAACCTTGCTACGCAAGGCCTTGCGAACGGTTTATTGTAACTGATCCGCCCCTGAGTGCAAGTCACAACTACTCTGTGAATGCTGGTTGCTCTATTTTCATTGTAACTGATCCGCCCCTGAGTGCAAGTCACAACGCAGGAAGACGTGGGGGCGGATTAACATTTATTGTAACTGATCCGCCCCTGAGTGCAAGTCACAACACTCATAAATAGTTCTGTAACCTACGTTTATATTGTAACTGATCCGCCCCTGAGTGCAAGTCACAACACGACGTGAGCGAGCCCCTTGGGGCGAAGCATTGTAACTGATCCGCCCCTGAGTGCAAGTCACAACACATTAGGTCTGTTCCTTAATTTCGACTGTATTGTAACTGATCCGCCCCTGAGTGCAAGTCACAACCTGTTCTCGGCAATGTCGTTGACCTCGTAAATTGTAACTGATCCGCCCCTGAGTGCAAGTCACAACTTGATACAGCCCACTGTGCTGTGCGGTAAGATTGTAACTGATCCGCCCCTGAGTGCAAGTCACAACCTTAATTTTGACTGTCTTTCTAATCGCTCAATTGTAACTGATCCGCCCCTGAGTGCAAGTCACAACAGGGTCTATCTATTCTGACTGCATTATAATATTGTAACTGATCCGCCCCTGAGTGCAAGTCACAACCTGATACTATACAACCACCGATAGTTAATATTGTAACTGATCCGCCCCTGAGTGCAAGTCACAACTGCCTATCCATCTTGGCCTTGATTTTCTTATTGTAACTGATCCGCCCCTGAGTGCAAGTCACAACCTTATCCTCGAACAGCCCTTATGGCTTTGAATTGTAACTGATCCGCCCCTGAGTGCAAGTCACAACTGAAGCAAGAAACGAGCCACAACATGTAGTAGGTCGTTTAAGAAGATGAGGACGGGAGGCGCGGTAGAAAACCCCATGCAGTGCCGCGATAAACGCCGACACAAGACCCCGATAAACAACATCGGGATCTACGCTTCGACGTCGGGACTTTCAGAAACAACGACCCCCCGCAGTGCGGGGGGCTAACAATCCCCACGGTTTTGCTACGGCAAAACCCGACGTGGGGGCGAAACAGGTTGCCAAACACGTGACCTATGCCCCGCACCAATTGTACGCGGGAGCGCGTGCTGTTTTTCTTCCATCTGTTTCGACCTTCGATAGCGGTCAATTGGTGCGGGACTCCTTCCGGCTGGTCAGGGAACGGCCTTGCGTAACAAATAGCATACCAAAGGGGGGTAGTAAAATTCTAATATCGAAATCCGAAACAAACCCAAATGACCTAAATTTTAATGTTCAAAACAATACCGCAAATTCTGTACCAAACACCACAAAATTAGCATTATTTTTTTCGTAGCAAGATAATGCAACAAAATCGCGCAGGGGGGTACGAGGGTAAAAAAACTTTTTTGAAAAAAATTTGGCCTTTATACAGTAAGGACTTACGTCAAATTTTCTCAGAAAATTTCTGAAAATTTCGTAAAAACGCGCAAGTTCATCCAAAGGTGGAAGGAGCTCGATACTCGATGCTGGATACTTGATACTTGATGACCCACGTAAAACGTAAACCCCCCGCAATGCGGGGGGCTAAAAACCCCGCCCACAGGTGGCGGGGCTAACCGAAAAAGACAATCAACCCCCAAGATTCCGTCTTCGTTACACTACGCCGGACAAGAAACTTGGTGGCTAACCAAGACAGAAACCCCCAGGCAGGCCTGAGGGCTAACTAAAATTCAAAAACAATTCGAATATTGTGCTGACATATACGCGCAAAATTTCCGTTACTATACCCGAACGGCTGGACACGATGCTCGCGGGGCCGGTGCTTCTGTATCGGCGAGCGCGGTATGGGTACACGTTTCGGAGGATACGGCTGAGTCAGGGGAAGTACGCGATTGTGGACGTTGAAGATTATGGACGATTATCGAGATTCAAATGGTATGCACACAAATCTTTCTGCACATATTATGCGGTTAGCTCATCAATGCAGCGAAGAAGCGGGAAGATATTATTCATGCACAGGATGATATTAGATGTGCCGGAGGATATGGTAGTGGACCATATAAACGGAAACGGTCTTGATAATCGCAAGGCGAATCTTCGGGTATGCACAGCGGCCCAGAACAACTGTAACCGAAGGCCCCAGAGAAACTGCATCTCGAGGTACAAGGGGGTGACGCGGACGAGAAGAGGCAAGCCCTGGCGAGCAGTAATTACAATTAACAGAAGGACGAAGAGCTTAGGCAGTTTCGAATCGGAAATCGAGGCGGCAAAAGCGTATGATAAGGCTGCGAAGAAATATCACGGTGAATACGCGTCATTGAATTTTGCCGGCAGAAAAGAAAGAAAAAACCGGCGTGCCGGGAACCAGAGAAGAGTCGGTTAAATTTTGTTTTTGTAGCGTTTGGCAGATTTTGGCATTAAACTATTCGTTTCCAGGGACTGAATTATGAAGAAGCTGTCGAAATTTGCGGCGAGGATAACGAACAAATCGGGCATCGGCCAGCTTATGGAGGATTTGGCAGCTGCGATGGGTGATAATCAGCAGTTGCTCATGCTCGGCGGCGGAAATCCTGCGCATATACCCAGGGTGGAGCAGTGCTTTCGAGACAGTATGCAGGAACTGCTTGAAAGGCCGGGAGAGTTTGAGAAGGTCATCGGTGATTACGACCCGCCGCAGGGCAACCGCGAATTCATCAAAGCGGTAAGCGCACTGCTGAATAATGAATTCGGATGGAATACGAAACCTCAAAATATCGCGCTGACTACAGGCAGTCAGACGGCGTTTTTTATTCTGTTCAATATCTTTGCAGGTGAATTCGTTGACGGAAGTAAAAAGAAAATCCTTCTGCCGCTTACGCCTGAGTATATCGGCTACTGCGACGTGGGACTGACCGAAGATTTGTTCCGGGCCAATCGGCCGAGAATCGAACATCTCGATAATCGCCTTTTCAAATATCACGTTGACTTCGACGGTCTCGAAGTTACAGATGAGATTGGCGCGATATGTGTATCTCGGCCAACGAATCCGACCGGCAATGTGCTGACCGACGATGAGATTCACAGACTCAGCGGCCTTGCCGAAAAGAACCAGGTGCCTTTGATTATCGATAATGCGTACGGGACGCCTTTTCCGAATATCATCTTTATCGAGGCCGAGCCTTTCTGGAATGAAAATACGATTGTATGCCTGAGTCTTTCGAAGCTGGGTCTGCCTGCGACGCGAACTGGAATTATCGTGGCTGGTGAACAGACGATTGAAATGGTGACGCAGGCCAATGCGATAATGACGCTTGCGCCGGGCAGTATCGGCGCGGCGATAGCGACTGATATGGTCCGAAGCGGCGAGATTATACGAATCGGCAGGGAATTTATACGGCCTTTCTATGAACAGAAGATGCACTTTGCGGTCGAGCGATTGCACAGTCAGCTCGAAGGGCTGAACTATCATATTCATAAGCCTGAGGGTGCGATATTCGTCTGGCTGTGGTTAGAGGGCTTGCCGATTACCAGCGTCGAGCTTTATGAAAGATTGAAAAAGCGCGGAGTTCTGGTCGTGGGCGGTCATTATTTCTTTCCGGGTATGGCTGATGACTGGCGGCACAAGTACGAGTGCATACGGATTAACTATTCGCGTGATGCCCGGACGGTCGGCAAGGCGATAGAGATAATCGGCGAAGAGGTGCGCAAAGCATACGATTAGAATAGCAAACTGTTATTTTTGTTTACCGCAGGGTGCGGTTCAGGCTGCGCTGGAGGTCTTTCAATCGATTGGCTTCGTCGAAGCCGACGCGGATTATAGTAAAGGCGGTCTTGTTGTGCATCAGAGGCTCGGACATATCGACCCACTGCGAGCAGGCGTCGCCATCCAGTGTGCCGGGTATCGGTGAAAAGTCGGCTAACATCCCGCGAACGCCGAGACTTCGAACAAAGTTCATCGACTCTTCGAGCTGCTGAATGTCCATCTTAGGATGGCCTAATATCTGGTAAGCGGTAATATCATCAGGATTAGCGCCCGCTGATTTGAGATTTTCGACAGCTGTTGCAAACTCCTGCGAAGAGACTTTCGAGCCGGTCTGGTTTTGCCATTGTTCACTCGAACTTTCGAGGCCAAGATAAAAAGTCTTAAAACCGGCGCGGACCATTAACCCTGCAAGCTTGTCCGTTAGGAAGCGGGCGTTGAGGGCATTGGGTGTATGAAAATTTACATTTATACCGCGCTTTATGACTTCGTTTAGAAATGGAACTAATACATCATCGGCCTTATAAAGCAGGGCGTCGTCGTAAAATGCAATGTTTTCAGTGCCGAGTTTTATTATAAGTTCAAGCTCAGCCAGCGCCTTTTCGAACGGCCGGGCTTTGAAACCGCCATATACCTTCGGGACCGAACAATACGAGCAGTTGAAAGGACAGCCGTCGCTTAGTTTCAATGCGCCGATTCTTAATTCGTCGTATGCTTCCCACATCGCCGGCTGATTTTTGTCGGGTTCGATGTCGAGGTAATCCCACAATGGCTGAACTTCGGCGCCGCTGATTACCAAATCGGCACCTAAGGTGTTGGCGTGTTCGGGACATATTGTTGCGTAATTGCCGCCGAGTATGATCTTAGTCTTAGACTGGATTTGCCGAATGTCCTCGATTACTTCAGCTACGCCGGGATACCAATAGGTCATCGCGGTTTGCACAAATGCAAAATCAAACGAGGCAGATTCATTGAGTAAGTCTTTGAAGGATTGGCGGGCTTCGCCATACCGGCGAAAGTATCTTAGGATATTACGCAGGGGCGGCGGGGCCTTGATGCGCTTTTCGATAAATCTGCCCCTGCCCCACTGGTCGGATTTAAGCTTGCCGCGGTCGAGATAATCGAACAGCAGGAAATCGGCTTTGCCGCGCAGGGGCCCTGCCGCTTCGAGCAGGCCGTACGGCCTCTGCCAGAAATCGTACGCTGCGAAATCATAGATAGGCGGATTGACAAGTAATATATTCGGTTTCATATACTGATTATTCTTAACCACAGATTAACACAGATTTTCACTGATTAATTTAACCACGAATGAACACCCGTCTTCGCTAAACGACAGCTACGCCGAGGCAGGCAGATTATCACTGATTATTTCTCGTTGTGAAATCGGATATATAAGAGTATACTATTGAACGTTCACAGGCCAGATAAAGAATTTATTCGGAGGATTAGTTGTGAGGCGATTTTTGATATTACCGGCGCTGCTGCTGATTTTGGGTTGTGACGAGCCGAAGAACCTCGGTCCGAGGATTCCCCTTTTCTCCGAAAATAGGAGATATCGATACACATGATAGAATTTATTGATTGGGCACATATCCCGGAAAAGATAGACCCTATCTTCTTTTCGATTGGCCCGGTGGAGGTACGTTGGTACGGCGTATTGTATTTACTTATCTTCGTCGTCGTATACGTGCTTGTGGCATATCGTATTAATCGCGAAAAGTTGTCATATTCTAAGGATACAATTGTTTCTCTTCTGGCGTTGGGCGTAATAATAGCAGTGATTGGTGGAAGGTTTGGATATGTCTTGTTGTACGATTTTTCATATTACTCACAACACCCCCTAAAGATTATTTGGCCTTTTGGCCAAACGAACGGCAATTATGTAGGTTTGCGTGGATTGTCATACCACGGCGGCTTACTTGCTATATTACTTGCCGGGATTATTATTGCAAAAGTTAAGAAGATAGACTATTGGCAGCTTGGGGACATATTTGCTTCAGCGGCTCCATTAGGATATACTTTAGGACGATTGGCAAATTTCATTAATGGCGAACTCTACGGCAGGGCAACATCTTGCTCTCTTGGCATGTATTTTCCGAACGATCCGACAGGACAGTTGCGACACCCATCTCAGCTATATGAAGCCTTCTTTGAGGGTATTGTACTCTTTTTGGTTCTGTGGTATCTGAGAAACAAAAAACCATTTGACGGTTTTATACTTTGCCTTTATCTTATTGGCTATGGAATTGCACGATTTTTCATAGAATTTGTTCGCGAGCCGGATTTGCATCCGGGATTAGTGTGGGGTCCGTTGACAATGGGCCAATTGCTTTGTTTAATAATGATAATCACTGGTGTGATTATCGCTGTCGTTCTAAAAAAGAAAGCGGAGTTTACTGAGAAAACCGAATCTGAACGGGAGGTAAAGCTATGAAAAAGTCTCTTTTTACAAAATTGATTTTGGTTTTAATTGCAGTTGTACTGGTCAACTTTTACTGGGGATGTAAGGACGAAGTCACAAACACCAGACTCGAAATGTTGGAACAGAAGATGCAGCAGGAGAAAAATGACACAGAACTTGAAAAACTTCGACAGGAAATAAAAGAGCTTAAAAAAGCTCAGCAAAATGAGGCCGGTTCGACCACGCAAAATCAATAGACCAAAAAAGTGAGCCTTTAGTATATAAAAGCATCTAGATTCCCGCTTTCGTGGGAATGACAGAGGGACAATATCTTTTAGGGTTAAATTGAACAGCGATTATTTTTGTGGGTAGCCGACGGTCTGGGCGAGGATGATTTTCTGGTCTGGCCGAAGGTTCATCGCTTTGGCAAGGGCGGGTTTGTTTACGTATCCACGCACGACGGTTGCCAGTCCTTCGGAAGCACAGAACAGGTAAACATTCTGGCTGATGAAGCCTGTGTCGACAACAGAATAAAAGTCCTTATCTTCGTCAGAGCCTCTTGTCATTTTTGCATAGTCGGCAACGTAAACGAGATTGACCGGCGCATCCTTGACGAACGGCTGGCCTCCCGTTTTTGCACGGATGTCTTCTGCGAGAGTCAGAATCAGCGCGTTTGCTTTGGCGTCATAAAGATACAGGCCTTTGGCTGTAGCGACGTAGATATCTATTTCCTGCATATTCATCGCGGACGGTGCTGTACGTTTGCCGTCGGGCCGATTTATTCCGAACGCGGCCCAGAGCATATTCGAGAGGACCTGTTCGGGCAGTTCCTTGGGGCTGAACTGGCGCGAGGTCTTTCTTTCATTCAGGGCCTGCATTAACGGCATTCCGCCTTCGGTCTGCGGTTTAGGCAACTGGACGGTTACGGTTTTTTCCGCGACGGGTTCTGTTTGTTCTTCTACAGCAATTGAGGATGCATAGATGAAGAGTACGGCCAGCAGTACGAGAACGAGTTGTAATGATTTAGTTTTCATAGTGTTTCTCCGAAAATGGTTACCTTATAAAGTTACAGCACGTAACTATTATTGCGCGGAGAAATAATCGAAGCAAGAAGAAAAGAACCAGGGGTGAATTTGCTGGAACCGGCGGGTTTGGTCAGTGGCGACGGAAGTGGTCGGTTGAGGTGCAAGGTTTTTTCTGCGCCGGACTTATGTCGATTGAATCACATTTTTAGCAGCCTATACGGTCGATTAGGCAGATAAAGACATTTGCCGACAGCGGAATTATTATGTGCTGCAAGTTTCTGCTGCGCAGGGACTTAAAAATTTTCTCTTTTCCGTGCAGAGGTTTGGCACGCCATTCGCAATAGAGTTATGGCGAGAGACAATAAGAAGAAAGAACAAGGCTCTTTGAAATACGAATACCAACAGCGATTGTCATCGGCAGCGACCTGCGGTCTTTGGAGAAGACTCAGTTGTATCAGGCTGCGGCAAGCTGTCCGAGAAGTGACACGCTTTAACTGGAGAGCGAGCACGACCTGTTTGAAGGTTGTGATCATATATGCTCACGAAGAGTTTTCTTCCCCCAAGCTGGGTCTGTGCGCAGTCAGACGTGGCTCGTCGGCCCGGCATTAAAGCCTGCACCCCGCACCTGTTTGAATCGTTTACTCAGATGAAGTCATCTGTTGACAGGTGTGGCTGCAAAAAACCTGTCTGTGAGGTGTGAAGACGAAACAAACAGGTGCGGGGTGATAATAATAAGGGCAGAGAATCTCTCATTTTTCTCCTCCTCTTCTTCGCTGGGTCAACGCAGTTGTCCCAGCGGCCAATAAGCACGACATTGCTTTTAATAAGTCGTGATTTCAAAATATAAAGTGTTGACGACTCTCACTCTCCTCCTCTTCTTCGCCGGGGTTGTGAACCAAGCTATTGGACGAAGGGGGCTACCGTTTTAATATCTTTGTAAAATGGCCCCCAGGCAAACCCGGCGGCAAGCAAGCCTCCGCGTCCTGGTCTTGAAGACGACAGCGGGGGATAGCTATAAGAACTCACTCTCTCCTCTTCTTCGCTGGGTCGGTGCAACGACCTGTTATACCCACCCAGCGTGTGATTTTAAGCGTCCCGCACCTATTTGAATCGTTTACTCAGTTGGAGTTATCTTTCGACAGGTGTGGTTGCATAAAAGCCTAAACGCGAGTTGTGACGACGAAACAAATAGGTGCGGGACGATAGACGAATAAAGACAGTGTGATATGACTTTCAGAGATTCTTCTTCGCTGGGTTCGCGTTTTGTGAAGTAATGTCAAGAACGAACCCAGCATAAAATCAGACGTCCCGACACATCGGGATGATTGATATAGACTAAAGAACTGAAAAATTGAATACTTAGACCCTCATTCATCTTCTTCGCTGGGTTTCAGCGATCGCCAAAGACGCATGCCCAGCTATGAAAGCAGGCACCGGTTTGGTGTGATGGTTATACAGTGAAGGTACGCGCAGCGGGGGCAACGATGAATGGCACATTCGTCTTGTTGTCGAAGACGTAACGAATGTGCGGGAGTACGATAGAATGGAACTTTTGGTAAGAACAAATCTTTTGGCGGTGGGGCTTAACGGCAGAGCACAACAGCTCGATGAGCTGCCGATTCGGCTTGTAAGTGCCGGTTCGGCTGCCCAGGCCGTTGGATGCATAAGGAATGACAGATTTGAGAGCGTCCTGAGCATGTGGAACCTCGAAGATATGCCGGAAGGATTGTTTCTTAGAAGGCTGCGGGTGATAAAGCCTGATTTGAAGATAATCGTATTGGTAAACAGCGAGGATTCATCGCAGGAGATTCTTGCTCGCAGTATAGGCGTTTGTGCGGTTTTGGCCGAGGATTGCAGTGATGATTTGTTAGTTCAGACTGTGGCGTCAGTTTTGGGCCTGGAGGTGCCGACAGCCGCGATTACAGAAGCTGTGCAAAGCGCTGATAGTAAAAATAATTATGGAAGGGTAATCAGCCGGCTGCGTAGCGGAGAGTGATAACTTTCCGTCACGCATAGACGGCAGTTGAACAAATATCTGTGACGTTTGAAAAGAAAGTGTTCTTTAACAAAGTAATACTCGAGAGCAGACACGGCCGAATGAGGTCGTGAAATGATAGCTCACGAAGAGTTTTCTTTCCCTAAGCTGGGCTTTCGACCGAAAACCCAAATATAAATAAAGTGAGGTCACAAGCCCGGCGGTAAACAAGCGCAGCGACATGCTGCGATAAAAGATAAGACAGTTAAGTGCATATAGGCGGGGTTTGTCTGGAATACCTGCCGAGTTATGGAGGAAAAGACCTATGAAAAATAACCGCGCCCAGGGTATGTTCATATCTTTATGCCTGTTTCTGATTCTGTTGAACATACATGAGTTCGCTGAGGGAGCGATGGCTTATGGCGTCGGAACCAGAGGGAGCTGCGGTATCTATGAAGTGGATTTTGACACGAGCAGCACCAGTCTGCTTATCGACACTGATGATATTGGCTGGTACGGAGCGACAGACGGAGACCCGAGACATCCTGACACGTTCTATGCTACGCCCTACGGCGGCTCGCTCTATCGTGTGAACGTGATGACCCATGCTGTTACGGCTGTCGGCTCGAACGGTTACGGCGGTGTGCCGATTAACGGCTTGGCCTATGACGAGGAGAGCGAAATACTATACGGGACGGATTATAGTAATCTCTATACCATCGATATTACCCCGGGCAGCCCTACCGAGGGTTTGCCGACACTGATAAGTGAATTTAATGCGTGTGGCGATGCATGGACTTTTGATTATGACGCCTCGATAGACAAGCTAGTGATTATGACACAATTCGGATTCCGTACCAAGACCTATCATGTCGATGGGGTTACAGGCGATGTTGATTACATCGGATTTACCTTCAAAAAACGCATCACCGACATCTGGTACGACCACGACAGTGAGAAAATGTTCGGCGTGAGCAATAATCTTTGCACGGGCTGGGGTAAGCTTTATGAAATAGACACCCAGACGGGCGAGGCCATAAAGATAGGGGGTATACAGAATGACCTGCTGGGGCTCGGTAAACCAAATCCTATTCCTGAGCCGGTGACGGTTGTTCTTCTGGTACTGGGCTCGGTGCTGATGAAAGGACGGCGACGAAGATAGACGGTTATGCGGAACTGCCATTTTGCGAAGTTTCGCGAAATGGTGTCCCCGGCCGATATCCGATACAGGGACAGATCCGGAGGAAGGACCTGTCCTGCTTTTAGTATGGTCGCTGGTGACAGCTTTATCCTAAGTCGTTATTGGATGGAGAGTTAGGCCGGAGAAGGTGACGTGGAAATGATTTTTAAGGACTTTTTTTACAAATTTTCAGCAATAATAGGTAGTTGGCGGCGTCTTTATTATTGAAATGGATGCGGTTTCCTGATATAATTATTCTGGTATTGCTAAGTTTAAGTGGGGGCGTTGATGAGGCGCAATCATAGTTATTTTGTCTTTCTGGCAGCAGTGTGTTTGTGTGCAATAAGTCACGCGGCCATTTACAACGGCGACTTTGAGATTGCCGAGGCGAATGGTGTGCCTGATTATGATGGTTATCTTTTTTACCCGCCCGAAGGATGGCAAAGAGAGAATTATGCGGCGGTTCTTGAGCGGTTTATACCCGATTCTAACGAGGGTGACTATAGTAGGTGGAAAATCGACATCGAAGAGGGTTTACGCCCCGTCGCGGGATATTCGTTTGTTCTTCTAACTACAGGCGACATCGACCCTAATTCTGAATTGGCGTCCCTTGAGCTGGATATTTACGTACATGCCGGCGAGTCTATATCGGGCTATTACTTCTTTGGTACTCTCGACTGGGTTGATTATCCCGACTGGGGTACCATCGTGATGGTACCTAATGATCCAAACAATCTTCCTCGGAGCATAACATTGGCGAGGGTTGGCGTTAAAAAAGTCGGCAGCTACAGTTCTTTAGAAAAATGGGAATATTTCGAATATACCTTCGCCGCAAGCGAAGAGGGTGGTTATCATCTTATTATACGAGTAGATGATTACCTCGACGATTTATTCACAAGTTATTTTGCCGTTGATGGTTTGACTTTGTGCGACACCCCGCTCGACGGTGACATAAACCGGGACTGTAGGGTTAATTTCAAGGATTTCCCCTGGCTGGCGACCGACTGGCTTAAAAATTGTAGTGACCCCAATTACTTTTCAGACCCGAACAGTAACTGCTATAAAGGCACCGACCTCAACGGCGACGGGCCCGTTGACCTGAATGATTTGGAGCTTATGAGCGACAGCTGGATGTTGTAACTGTATTAAGTACCTTTCGAACCGGCGCTTAAGCAATCCGTCAGTGATTAACCATGACATAGCCTGTCTATATCCCTTGTAACAATCTCAGCGACAAGGCAGTTATGGTCGGGCCTGTTGTATTCAATCCGGTTCGGTCGAGCCTGAATGTGAACCGTCTCAGAGGTTTCAGCCGGGTGTCTTTTCAGCGGAGCCGTTCTTTTCGTTGAAGCGGACTGTCGCTGCCGCACGAGAATCTTTTGGGAAACGTCGAATACAGGAATATCTGATTCTCTACGTTTAGGGAGTTTTTGCCTGTTGGCGTCAACCACAGCTTTCATAATCGGCGAGGGTTCCTGCGGGATTTTCCTTGGCGGGTGCTTTTCCGTGTCCCCGGTAATGTCTGGTTGAGCTGGTAACTTGTCTGGCTCCGCAGTGCTCGAATGCCGGCCGGCCGTTTCTGCTCTGCGCGCGCGGAGGATATCCTCTCTGCCTTTGAGGATATCAGGGTCGATATTTTCGCTGTGTTCGTTCATCACCGCAGCTTTCGATTAACTAACACAGTTTACTCATTGGTGGTATAAAAATCAAGGCTGAATGAGTGTGTTGGAGCCGGGGCTGAGGATAAATTGTGTAAAATTGCCGGGCTTAAGATGCCTTATAAGAGAGTATACCTCGTCGATGCTAACGGCCTTGACATCGCCGATGTCCTGCTCGGTGCTGCGGTATTCGTTTAGATAGACCCAGTTGAAGCCCAGACTGACCAGTCGCCCCATGGGGATTTCATTTTTCAGGACTAGCGCGCTTAGGATTTTGTTCCTGGCTGAGGTAAGCTCGGTTTCGGCAATGCCGTTAGCGACCAGGTCATCGAAGATTGTCTTTATGATGTCGAGCACCTTCTGTGCGTTTTCGCTGCTGCATCGGATATAGCTGTAAAAGGCGCCGGTTCCGTCCATGGACTCGCACTGCATGGTAGCGGTCTCGACAAGGGCTTTGTCAACCAGGGCCCAGAAGTAGCGCGAGCCAACACTATCACCAATAATTACAGCAAGAAGCGACGCGGCGAATCTTCGATTGTCCTGCATCGATACAGCCGGGCTGATAAGGCAAATGTGCTTTCTGTTGAGGTTCTCTTTCTGCATTAGTTCAGATTTCAGGCTGCCGGGATGGTCTTCAATCTGTCTTGTCACGGTTTGTTGTTGCCAGTCGCCGCAGTGTTGAGCGATGAGCTTAACCATCTTATCCCAATCGAAGTTGCCCGCCAGAGCGACGGTCATATTGTTCGGAGCATAACGCGAGGTGAAGTAATCGTGCATTTGCTTCGCTTTAAGTGCGTCTATACTTTCACGTGTTCCGAGCACACTGTTACCGCAGGGATGCGAGTCGAAATACAGGCTTCGGCCTTTGTCAATGACATCGAAACTCGGCATGTCCTCGTACATCGCTATTTCTTCCTTGATGACGTTCTTTTCCATATTGAAGTCGTCGTCGCGAAGAGCCGGCCTCATAAGATGCGCCCAAAGCTGTGTTACTTCAGGCAGATATTCCGGCAGGACCGCGGCAAAATATACTGTATTTTCTTCGCTGGTAAAGGCGTTGAACTGCGCGCCGATACGGTCGAAAGCTTTATTGACTTCCAGCGGGCCGAGCTTCTCGGTGCCTTTGAAAAGCATGTGTTCGAGAAAATGAGACACTCCGCTTATATGCTTTGTCTCGTCGCGTGCTCCGGTCCTGACGAAGAAACCGACCGCAGCAGATTTGGCGAACTTATTCATCTCGCCGATGACAGCCAACCCGTTATCCAGCACATATTTTTTGAATTCCATGATTATCTATTTCAAATTGACCTTTTGTGGTCCTATTGTAACGACCGTATAATCTTCGAAAGTGTTTTGCTGCAGAAATTTCTGTACGGACGCTGCGTTGGTCTGCTCAATTTTTTCCTTTATCTCATCGAGGCTTCGGACTCTATCGAGGACGTAATAGTCCGAGGCGATGTGCGCGGCCCTGCTTGCCGATGATTCGCTGCTCATAATCAGTGCCGACTCGAGACCGATTTTAGCCCGTGATATTTCTCCGTCACTGATATTTTCTTTGAGTTCATCGAACTGCTCGATGATACAATCGAGGGTCTCCTGGGCACTCTGCGGCACGGTGCCCGCGTAACAGATAATTCCAGCCGCTTCTTTGAGGCCGTGATAATTAGCGCCGATTGCATAGCATAAGCCGCGTTTTTCCCTTACTTCGGTAAACAGCCTTGCACTCATACCTCCGCTTAATACCGATACCGCCATTCGCGCATTATAATATCCGTCGTCGCTCGGTTTTACAGTAGGTGTACACAGGGCGATATGTACCTGTGCGCCGTCATTGTGAATATGAGTGTATTTCGGGCCTTTGTCCAGCAGCTTTATCGGTTCAGGTTTCTCGCGCGGCTCGGTGTCAAAAAGTTTTTCCATCTGTTTGCAGATTATATCGAAATCATACCTTCCTGCGACGGCAAAAATGGTTTGTGAAAGATTGAAATGCTGCTTAGCGAGCTGTCTGGTTTTTTCTGAGGTGAGGGCTTTGAGCTGGGAGGCCTCGCCAACGGTGCTTCTGCCGAGCGGCTGAGGATAGAAGTTTTCTTTGAGTTTTAGCATTACTTTGCGTCTCGGGTCGTCGTCGAGTCCGGCCAGGTGGTCGAGGGCAAGCTGCTTTGCCAATTCAAACTGCTCGTTGTCGAGCCTCGGTTGGGTGATTATCTTTGCGTAAAGCTCCAATGCCGCAGCAAGGTTATCTGCGACAAGTGCGGCGCCAATACCGAGATGGCCGGTGCCGACCGAACTACTGCGGTTTAGACCCAGCGAATCGAGTGCGTCGTTCAGTGCCCGGTTGTCCATATTCGCAGCGCCGCGGAATATCCAGTCTTCAATGATATTGGCGGTGCCGCAGCAGCCGTCAGGCAGCCTCGAGACGCCCGCCGGCAGCATAAAGCCAAATGCAACCGACTGGACCGCTTCCATCGGCTCGCCGAGAATGACCATACCATTTTTCAGTATGTGTTTATCCAGTTTTGTATCCATGATTCTTGATTCAGAAATATAAACGAGGCAGGAATATACCAGCAAAGCGGATTTATTTCAACCGTAATATGTTATCCTTTTATGGCTGGCGGGATTGCTTTTTGTCAATTAAGTAGCTGTGTCACGTTTACGGGTTGACAGGAGAATCAGGTTGCGTATTCCTTCGATGTCACGGGCAGCCAGCCATTGCTGTTCGAGGTCTTTTTCCTGGGCGATTTGCGCGATGGCCATCAGCGCTCGCAGGTGGTAATTGCGTTCGTCCTTCGAGCCGGCCAGAAAGAACATTATCTTTACCGGTTCGGGGGATTTGGGGAAGGTCACGCCTTGTTTTGAACGAACCAGAATTATATCGAATTTGTGTTCACCTTCGACGACTACGTGCGGGATGGCAAGGCCCGGCTGGACAATAGTCCCTGCTTCGGCTTCACGGGCGAGCAGCTTTTCAAAAATCACGTATTCATTCTCGTCGAACTGCTTTGCGAACATATCGGCTATCCGACGAAAGAGCTGTTCGGAATCCACCTTTTCTTCGATATCGAGAATGGTGCAGTCGCGGATGAGTTTGTCGAAGCGGTCTTCGATAATTTCATCTCGTTCGAGTAGTATGTCACGCAGCTCGTTTTCGAGGGTGACAGTTTTTAACTGCCTGTCTGTGACACGTTCGACGACGTGCATAACGGCAGAGGCGCGGCTAACATTGCGACGCACATAAAGGAAATACCAGGCGGCGCTGAAGATAATGAACAGGCCGCAAATGGTAAGAGGCACCTTGCCCATATCCGCAAGTAGGGCGAAATAGGCGATTACGGCTGCGATTTGAAGATACGGATAGAGCGGGCAGCGAAACATCGGACGATACGACTGGATTTTGCTTTCGCGCATTATTATTACGCTCAGGTTGACGAGGATGAAGAGAATTATCATCATTGTTGAGGCGGTTTTGACCAGCATTTCTATATCGAGGAACAGAATCGCACAGAGCATAAAGAGGCTGGTGATAAGAATACTGATGTGCGGCGTACTGAAGCGTTTGTTGATTCTCGAAAGGACGACGGGCAGCAGTCGGTCGCGGCCCATCGACATCGGCGAGCGCGATGCCGCTAATATCCCTCCATTGGCGGTAGTAACGAACGCAGCAATAGCGGCGACGGCAAGAGCGGCGTAGCCGAAGGTGGGCATAAACTTGGAAGCGGCCAGCGACAGCGGGGCAAGTGATGCTTTTAATTCAACATCGGTGGTAACACCGATTGCCACGACGACGGCCAGGATATAAAAAACCGATACGATGAACCAGGCGAGAATCATACCGAGGGGCAGATTTCGGCCCGGGTCTTTCACTTCCTCGGCGACACTTGCGACCTTTGTAAGACCGCCGTAGCTTATAAAGACCAATCCGGCGGTGGCGATTATTGTTCGCCAGCCGCTATCGAAAAAGTGGGCGTATTTTGCAGCCTGGAGTTTCGGGACACCCATAACGACAAAAGCGGTAAGTATAATAAGCAGAACGGCTACGAGCAGGCTCTGGAATCTGCCGGTGTGCCTGACGCTGATGATATTCATCGCTGTAAAGAGCAGGCAGCAAAGGACGGATATTTCTTTGAGTGCGATTTGGCCCAGTTGTAACGCGAAGAGGTCTTTGAATAGAATTTCGAGAATTATAGCCATACCGACAATTGCAAATGCGCTCTTCAACGCAAGGCTGAACCAGCCTGCAAAACCGGTGAACAGGCCGAGCACCGGGCCGAGACTGCGTTCGACGAAAAAGTATGTACCGCCGGCTTTAGGCATAGCGGTGGCAAGCTCTGCCTTGCTAAGTGCGCTTGGCAGAATCAGAAACGCTGCTATGGCGTACGAGAACACGATTGCTGGACCGGCCTTGGCGTAAGCAATTGCAGGCAGGACGAAAAGACCGCTGCTTATCATCGCACCGGCTGCGATGCTGAATACTTCCAGTAAACCAAGCTGCTTTTTGAGCTGAGGCACTCAAAGCCTCCCTGCCGAGTATAAGTTATCGAGCTGATTGTACATAGAAACGGCAGAAGAAGCAACATTTCCTGACGCAGAGTAATCGGATGAACTGTTGGTAATCTATTCGAAGTGTAGTATAATCCGGTGCATAGGGATACTTTTATTTTGATACGGAGGCAGAATATGCGGGCCAACGGAGCTTTTCGGAGCACAATCGTCTTTGCACTTCTGCTGTTTTTTATGGCTGGATTAATGACAGAATCCGCGGTCTATGCCGACGGCAAATACTTTCCAGCACAATACTATAAGCGGGCACCGGATATGCCCAGCCAACGCGCGATTATCGTTTATCGCCAGGGCGCTGAGAAACTCGTTATCGAATCAGCCCTGGAAGGTGAAGGAACAGAATTCGGGTGGCTCCTGCCCGTCCCTTCAGAGCCGACCGAAATCAAAGCCGTTTCCCGCGGTATGCTCGAATCACTCAGTCTGACTCTGCAACCTGAAATCGTTAGTCGGCCTATGTTCGATATCGGTGCATCATTCATTTGGCTGCTGGTTGTTGTGGTGTTGTCATTGACGTACATCTTATCGCAGGAATTCAGGACTACGCTCTACATACTTGTGCTCATAATCGCCGCGTTTTTGGTCGCATTTTTTTTCGGGTCTCATCTTGGTGTAACTATAGAAGCCGCCGGCGATTTAGTTGCGGACATCCAGGATATCGGCAGCTATCAGATTGTGACTCTCAAAGCGGACGACGCGAACGACCTTAATGAATGGCTGACGACGAATGGGTATGCAGGCCTGTCATCAAAAGAAGCCGGGATTATCTCGGACTACATAGCTGCAAAATGGCATTTCATTGCTGCAAAATTGAAACGAGACGGTAGCGGTCTGAGCAAACCGCATCCTGTCGCAGTAACATTCGAATCCGAACAGTGCATTTATCCAATGCGCCTGACTTCTGCTGTCGGCAACGACGTATATGTGGAGCTGTTCGTTGTCGCTTCAAATCCGGCCGCCTGTCCGCAGCTGACGCTTGATGTGGCAGACAGATATGAGTTCGACCTGATTTTGCCGGGCGCCTCCCTTAAGACCGATGAGGGCTTACCTGCTTATGCCGGCCGGTCATTCGGGCAGAATATCGGCCATCCTGATGCGAATGATTATCTGTGGGAAGGTTGTTTTGTCAGTAAGCTGTGTGATGTAATGAATCCGCAGCAGATGAATAAAGATATAATAATCAACTTTGACAAGCCGAATGCAAAGAGAAAGATGTACTTTACACAAGTAGCCGCGATTGAGATTGCTTTAGGAACAGGTATTAATCTTACATGGGTGGCTGTATTCGTATTAGCGTTCATTGGTAAAAAGAAGGTCGGGCAGACAGGTCGAATTAAAACACTTGCTAAAGTTTTTATACCAGCGGTAGTTATACTGATGGTCACTCCGGCCGTAGTTGGCTTGTTGCTTCCTAAAATACGACTAACAGGTATCAAGAAAAGAGATATACGCACCGAGATTCATTTCAGAAGAGAGCTTTATGAAGCAGTCGAGCAATTTGGGGACAAACTCGAAGAGTCTGGGATCGTAAAAAAAGCTGAAGCAGAAAATCTCCTGGCTGAATATTTTAAGTCCAGCAACATGAGGAATACGTATACCGGTGAGCAGATACGACAGGAGGATTCTCCCGGTAATTACATGGTGGCTGAAGATGAGCGCGGGATATTATTCAGGTTCTATGATTCAGCAGGTTTTCCTCATGATTGGGAAATTAAACCTGATATCGAAAGGTCTTCGCAGGGCGGCGATTAACTGCGTAAAATCCAAATAAAGTAGATGACTGCGTTTAGGAGTTCTAAGAGGTATTTCTTGACAGTGATTTGGGCGTAGGTTATTATTTTTTGTTGTCCGGGTAGTCAGGATGACGGCAGAAGGTTAAGGATAGCCTAATGGAACAAATTTCGCTCCACGCAGAACAGTCGAAACCCAGCGTTCTATACCAATGCCACCTGGGCCTTACGCGGAAATCACATCTTGCCCCGTTCGCCGGGTATCTGATGCCGTTGTGGTATTCGTCGATAAGCGAAGAGCACCGGGCGGTAAGACAGGCGGCAGGTATTTTCGACTGCACACATATGGGCATAATCGAATTCATCGGCCCAGACGCCGAGGATTTTCTAAACGTCACAGCAACCAACGACGCCTCGACACTTCAACAAGGCAAGGCACAGTACAGCTATATATTGGATACACAGGGGCGTGTCCTCGACGACATAATCGTCTATCGCAGAAGTCGAGAGAATTTTATGGTCGTCGTCAACGCGTGTAATGAGCAGAAAATCAAGACGTACCTTGCAGATTTGCAGAACGGCAAGGCCTGTGTTGACCAAAGCGACCCCGGCCGAACGGTGCCGCAGCGGGTCGAGATTCGTGACATGCACAATATAAACGGCGGAGAGGACTACAAAGTCGATATGGCTGTGCAGGGACCGGTATCTCTGGACCTGCTTAGCTGTCTTGCGGACGATAAGCTGAGGGCAGCCGTGGCGAACATGAAATCATTCACATTCGTCGAAGGACTAATCGGCGGCACTGAGTGTATAATCTCGCGGACAGGCTATACCGGAGCCAAAATCGGGTTCGAACTGTTCGTTCATCCGGCAGCGGCTACGGTACTATGGCGAAAGCTGCTTGATAAGGGCAAAGACCTCGGGGTCCTGCCGTGCGGCCTCGGTGCCCGCGACAGTCTGCGAATTGAAGCGGGATTGCCATTATACGGACATGAGCTGGCCGGGCCTTTCGATATTTCGCCGTTCAAGGCCGGATATGACTGGGCGGTAAAACTCGACAAGGAATTTTTCATCGGTAAAGAAGCCGTAGCCGAACGCGCACAGAAAACAAAAATGCAGGTAGCGAGGATAGAGTTGCCGGGCCAAAAGGGTATTCGTCCGGTCAGGCAGGATGATTGCGTTGTTAATACGAACAGCGAGTGCGTCGGATGGGTGCTCAGTTGTGCAAAGGTCGATGACACTCAAATCGCACTGGCGTATGTTAAAAAGAAAGCCACTCTCGAAGGGGCTGAACTGGCCGTCCATTATATGCCGCGAAAGGCCAATCACTCAGAGAGGACGCAACTGGGTGAAAAAATAAAAAGTGATATTAACGGCAAAGTGTTGAGTCGGTTTGCAAGATTCTGATAAAAGACTTAGCCACAGAGAACACAGAGAATTAAAGAATAAGCAGGAGATGCAGATGTTCCCCGAAGGACTGTTGTACACGAAAGAACATGAATGGGCCAAACTCGAAGGTAAAATCGCAACGATTGGAATCAGCGATTATGCGCAAGAGCAGTTAGGCGAACTGGTATATGTCGAACTGCCTGCAGTTGATAGTGAGTTTACTCAGGGCAAAGAGCTCGCCGTCGTCGAAAGCTCCAAGGCGGCAAGTGATGTCTATGCCCCGGTGACCGGAAAAGTAACGCAGGTCAATTCACAGCTCGTCTCGAAACCGGAATTGATAAACCAGGATTGTTACGGGGCGGGATGGATTTGCAAAATGGATATCACCGACGAGAATTCTTTGAAGAACCTGATGGATCCGAAGCAGTACGAAGAATACGTGAAAGGATTGTAGGCTCATGCCTTTCATTTCCAATACTCCGGCTCAGCAAAACCAGATGCTCGCTGATATCGGCCTGACTATGGCCGATTTGTTTGCCGATATTCCGAGTGATCTGCGAACAGGAAATTTCAATCTTCCCGACCAGTTGACAGAACAAAAGGTCCGTGAGCACCTGGCCGCCCTTGCCGGTAAAAACCACATTGGCCTGACGTTATTTCTCGGCGGCGGATTTTACGACCATTTTATTCCGGCGGCGATTTATTCAATTATCTCTCGCGGCGAGTTTTATACCGCTTATACGCCGTATCAGCCTGAATTGTCGCAGGGGACATTACAGGCCGTTTACGAATATCAGTCGGCTATTTGCCGGCTGACCGATATGGAAGCGGCCAACGCGTCGCTGTACGACGGCGGCACGGCGATGTATGAGGCGATGATGATGGCCCTTCGCATAACAGGCCGTAATAAGATTATCATCGACGACAGCGTCAACCCGATTTACCGCGTGATGATTCATTCCTATACACGCAACCTCAGTATTGAGCTTAACCAGACGCACTGCCTCAACGGCCAGGCCAACAGGGAGCAGATATTTAACGCGCTCGACGACAAAACCGCGGCGGTGATACTGCAGAACCCCAACTTCTTCGGCTGTATCGACGACTTTACAGACATCGCAGAAGCCGCACACGAAAAGGGTGCACTTTTGATTGTGTCCTGCTATCCGATATCGCTCGGAATCCTCAAGACGCCCGGCGCGATGGGCGCAGATATTGTTACCGGAGAAGGCCAGAGTCTCGGTATGCCGATGTCGTTCGGCGGGCCATATCTCGGTTTTATGTCGTCGAAAATGAAATACATTCGCAAAATGCCGGGCAGAATCGTCGGCCAGACCAAAGACAAAAACGACAGGCGAGCGTTTGTACTTACACTCCAGGCGCGCGAGCAGCACATAAGAAGAGACAAAGCCACGTCCAACATCTGCTCCAATGAAGCGTTGTGCGCATTGACCGCGCTGGTGTATCTTCTCCTGATGGGCAAGGAAGGCTTAGCTGAGACGGCGCAGCTCTGCGCCGATAAGGCAAATTACGCATACGAACGGCTGACGGCCATACCGAGTGTTAAACCTCACTTCAAGGCAAAATGGTTCTTCAATGAGTTTGTACTCGATTTGCCCGGCCAGGCAGCCGATGTTGTCGCCCGGCTGATTGAAAAAGGCTACGCCGCCGGTTTCCCTCTGAACAGATACTACGAAGGCATGGAAAACTCGCTGCTTGTTTGTGTCACCGAGAAAAGGACAAAGCAGCAGATAGGCATGTTCGCCGAGGCCCTGGAGAGCGTTCTATGAAACTGGTATTTGAAAAATCCATCGAAGGACGCAGGGCCGTAAGGATAGATTCAAGCGACGTTCCTTCGAAGATAAGTTTTAAGAAAGAGCTTCTGCGTGATAAAGCAGCGCCGCTGCCGGAACTCAGTGAGCTTGATGTCGTGCGGCATTTTACTGCACTCAGCAGAATGAATTTCGGCGTGGATACTAATTTCTATCCCTTAGGCTCCTGCACTATGAAGTACAATCCTAAGGTCTGCGAGAGAATAGCGTCTTATCCCGGCTTTGCGCATCTGCATCCCTTGCTGCCGCAGCTGGGATTGGGCGGAATGTTGACACAAGGGGCGCTGCAAATCCTCTATGAAACCGACCTGCTGCTTCGCCAGATTACAGGCATGGCGGGTTTTACGATGCAGCCGATGGCCGGTGCGCACGGCGAGCTGACCGGTATTATGATTATGGCCGCGTATCACAGGGACAAAGGTAACAAAAAGACAACGGTCCTCATCCCCGACAGCGCGCACGGTACGAACCCGGCCAGTGCGGCAATAGCAGGTTATAAAGTGCTTGCTGTACCAAGTAACGAAAAAGGTGTTATGGATGTTGATGCCTTAAAGAAAATGTTGAATAATGAAGTGGCGGGACTGATGCTGACCTGTCCTAATACGCTGGGACTGTTTAATCCGCACATCAAAGACATCTGCGAACTAATACACAGCGTCGATGGATTAGCTTATTATGACGGTGCGAATTTAAACGCAATAATTGGCAAGGCCCGGCCGGGTGATTTTGGTTTTGATATCGTACACCTGAATCTTCACAAGACCTTTGCGACGCCGCACGGCGGCGGCGGCCCCGGCGCAGGACCGGTAGGCATAACGGAAAGACTCATCGATTATCTGCCCGTCTCAATTGTCGTCAAAAGAAGCGACGGCACATTCGCGCTCGAGTACGACCGGCCGAAATCGATAGGATATATCGCACCGTTCTACGGCAACTTCGCGGTAGTGCTGAGGGCATACGTTTATATGCTGATGCTCGGAAAACAGGGACTGGCACACGTCGCTGAAAATGCCGTACTCAATGCAAATTATATCCGGGAAAAACTAAAAAGTTATTACAAACCCGCATCGGACGGAGTATGCAAGCACGAGTGTGTATTCAGTCCGACAAAGGAAATGCTCGAAAAGAGCGTCCACGCGATAGATATTGCAAAGGCTCTTATAGACAGGGGCTTTCATCCGCCGACGGTTTATTTTCCTGCGATTGTCAAAGAAGCCATGATGATTGAGCCGACCGAGACTGAAAGCAAAGAGACCCTCGACGAATTCATCGAAGCGATGATAGAAATAGCAAAGCTGGCAAAGACCAATCCGCAGGAGTTGAAAAAAGCACCGGTCACGACACCGGTATCACGGCCTGACGAAACGGCCGCGGCGAAGAACCTTGATATTGCTTATCTGGCCGAATAGCTCCCAGGTCCTTGTGAAGTAAATCCTTTGATTCGCGTGTCACCGTCAAAGGTTTTAGTTTCAATATGATGCAGGTTGACCTCTTCATTCGAATCGGCCAAGGCCTGTGCAATATCAGCAGAGCCGGCGCTGCCGAGAATCTTCGGCGCGATGTAAACGCACAATTCATCGGCCAATCTTTCGCGCAGGAAGGAAGCGAGCACTTTCGGGCCGCCTTCGACTAAAAGCTGTTGGATGCCTCTTTTGCTCAGCTCATCGAGTACGAAGGCAAGATTGGATTTGCCCTGCAAGTCGCCGAAGGCAAGAATTTCGACGCCGGCCTTTTCGAGAGATTCGGTTTTACCGGCATCAGCGGCAGCCGAACCGGTATAAGTGACGACTATAACCGGCTGTTTGTTTGCGGTCTTTACTAACTGACTGCTGAGGGGTATGCGAAGATGATTATCCATGACAATTCGCGTCAGTTTTTTACTTTTGCTGCCCGGGCCTCGCGGTGTAAGCAGCGGGTCGTCGGCAAGGACGGTATTAATTCCGACGAGGATAGCCTGGGCCCGGTTACGAAGTTTATGGGCGTCTTTTCTGCTCGATTCGCAGGAAATCCATTTGTTTTTTTCGTCAGCGTAAGCCAGTTTGCCGTCGATACTCTGCGCCCATTTGAGGATTACCCACGTTCTGCCGGTAGAGGCGAATTTTATGAACGGGGCATTGAGCAGTTTCGCCTCCTGCTCGCAGATACCGACTTCCACATCGATACCGGCCTGGCGGAGCTTTTCGAAGCCTTTACCGCGGGCATGTTCCGACGGGTCAGTCATAGCGGCGACGAGCTTTGTGATGCCGGCATCGATAATTACTCTTGTACAGGCGCCGGTCTTGCCGATATGGCAGCACGGTTCGAGCGTGACGTACATCGTGGCACCCTTTGGATTTGCACCGAGGTTTCTGCAGTCGTTGAGCGCGTTTATCTCGGCGTGTGGCCCGCCGAAAGATTTATGCCAGCCTTTGCCTATGACCTGTCCGCCCTTGACGATAACACAGCCGACAGCCGGATTCGGTTCGACAGAACCGGTTCCACGTGCGGTGAGCTTCATAGCTTTGAGCATGTATCTTTCGTCGGGCGTCACAGCATCTCCAGGAATTGTTTTTCGTTTAGGATTTTAATTCCGAGGTTGTTTGCCTTGTCGAGCTTGGAGCCGGGTTCGTCGCCGGCTACTACGTAATCGGTGTTTTTGCTGACGGATGAGCTGATTTTGCCGCCGTTGTCTCTTATCATTTTTTCGATGTCGCTTCGTTTGTAATTCGGCAGTGTGCCGGTGATGACGAAGGTTTTGCCGTTGAGTTTTTTGCCGGATGTCTTTTCTGCCTTTGGTTTAACACCGGCTTCGAGGAGCTGGTTGACGATTTTTTTATTGCGAGGCTCTTTGAAATAATCGCCGATGCTCTCGGCCATGGACGGGCCTATCTGGTCAATGGATTCGAGCGTTTCGGCATCTGCATCCATCAGCTTCTGTAATGAGCCGAAATTCTCGGAGAGTATCTGAGCGGATTGACTGCCGATTAGCGGGATACCCAGAGCGGCGATGAGCCGCCACAACGGCTGAGTCTTGCTTTTATCAATAGAAGCTATTACCTTCGAAGCACTTTTGTCTGCCATTCGTTCAAGGCCGAGCAAATCGGATTTGGTCAGCCTGTACAAGTCGGCAAAGCTTGTGACAAGGCTGGTATCGACAAGCTGTTCTATGAGACTGGTTCCGAGATTTTCGATATCCATCTGGTCGCGGCCGGCGAAGTATCTGAGTTTTTCTTTTAGCCGGGCGGTGCAATTGTCACTGAGGCAGCGGACGCAAACGCCGTTTTGGTCCTTCGCGACAGGTCCACCGCAATTGGGGCAGCTTGCCGGGATTTTATATTTGTGAGCACCGGCAGGACGGTACTGCTTTTTGACCTCTACGACCTGCGGAATTATCTCGCCGGCCTTTTCGATTATTACAGTGTCACCTTCGCGCACGTCGAGCCTTTGTATCTGGTCGAAATTATGGAGGGTGGCGCGTTTTACAGTAGTTCCGGATAACCGGACGGGTTTGAGGTTTGCAACGGGCGTCAGGGCTCCGCTTTTTCCGACCTGGACGACTATCGATTCAACGATAGTCTCGGCCTGTTCTGCCGGGAACTTATAACTGATACACCATTTTGGGGCGCGGCCGGTAAAGCCGAGAATATCGCGCTGGTCGAGACGGTTTAATTTGATGACCATCCCGTCGATTTGATAGCCGAGACTAAGGCGCTTGTCGGCAAAGCCCATGCAGGTGTTTATCACATCGTCAATTGTTTTTGCCTTTTTGATGTGCGGATTTACGGGCAGACCGAGCTTCTTAAACCGCTGCAGCGTCTGGTAGTGATTATCGGCAAGCGGCTGACTCATTTCGCCGGTTGCGTATGCGAAAAAGGAAAGGTTTCTTTGTGCGGTGATTCTTGCATCAAGAAGTTTCAGCGAGCCTGCCGCCGCGTTTCGGGGATTGGCAAAGGCAGCCTCGTCCGATTCGGCGCGGAGCTTATTGAGTTCGACAAACGATTTAGTCGGCATATAAACCTCACCGCGCACCTCGAGCACATCGGGGATTTTTCCATCGTCGAGCAGCGCAAGCGGGACAGCCTTGATTGTGCGGACATTGGCGGTGACGTTATCGCCGGTTGTTCCGTCGCCGCGTGTGGCGGCGGTTTTGAGGATGCCTTTTTCATATCGCAGGCTGATGGCCAGGCCGTCGATTTTCGGCTCTACAACATAATCATAATCTTTGGTCCTAAGTCCCTTTGCCACGCGTTCATCGAAGGCTCTTAGTTCATCAGCGTTATAGGTATTATCGATGCTTAGCATAGGGATGGCGTGGGTTACGGTCTCGAAGCCTTCGAGCGGCTGACCTGCAACCCGCCGGGTAGGTGAATCTTCGGTAATCAGTTCGGGTTGCTGCTGTTCGAGTTTTTTCAGTTGGGCAAAGAGGCTATCGTACTGCCGGTCGGTGATTTCGGGCTGATTCAGTACGTAGTAAAGGTAGTCGTTTCTGCGTATCTGCCGCCTCAGATGTTCGATTTTTTTTTGCGCCGATTCTGCCATACGTAACTTTATATGTTCGGCATCGACGTTTCGCAACAGCAATTTAGAAGTGCCTGATGTTCTTAGAAGAACAGCCAGTCGCCGATTAAGTATATGACGACCGTAAGCACTGCGGCGATGGGTACCGTTACAAGCCATGATACAAAGATTGAGCGGACTACATTGCGGTCTATTGCGGTAATACCACGGGCCATGCCGACGCCGATTATTGCACCGACCAGTGTATGGGTTGTGCTGATAGGCAGGCCCATCCTGGAGCAGACAAGCACAGTTGTCATACCTGCTAAATCAGCAGCTACTCCGCGCGAAGGTGTAATCTCGGTCACTTTTTCACCCATTACACGCATTACCCTATAACCAAAAGTCGCTAATCCTATAGCGATGCCCATTCCGCCGAGAATCAGAAATTTTATATCCACCGGCACTTTCCCGGGAACAGTACCATTTTTTACAATTTCGGCAACGGCCGCCAGCGGCCCTATCGCATTGGCAACATCATTAGCGCCCTGGGCGAATGCAACACTGCAGGATGTGAATATGACCAGGATAGCAAAACGTTTTTCGACCTGAGCCAGTTGCTGTTCCATAGTTAATTCGCCATCAGCGTATTTTTTCCTGTTTTCCATAAAAGACGTAAACGCCGCTGCAAGCAATCCTCCGACAATGCTGATAGCTAAAGCCTGCGGAGCAGTCAGGTCCAGATGCAGGTTTTTCAGACCTTTATAGATGACCAAAAGAATTAATATGGAAAAGGTCACAAAAACGCATATAGGTACACCTTTGCGCGCAGCTCGTTCCGGATGTTCCACACTAAGTATGTAGCGCGATATCAGTTTAAATAGTGTAAAGGCAAGAAGTCCGCCTGCGATCGGGGAGATAAACCAGCTTGCGACAATCTGGCCGAGCATGTCCCAGTGGACATTTCCGAAACCCACACGCAGAATGGCAAAGCCAACAATCGCCCCGACGATTGAATGTGTGGTCGAAACAGGCATCCCAAGAAATGACGCTAAGTTCAGCCAAAGCGCCGCGGCAAGCATGGCGCAAACCATACCATAGGCCAGTATCATCGGGTCCTCGGCAAAGGCTTGTGTTTCAATTATGCCTTTGCGAACAGTGTCGGTAACATGTCCGCCGACCAGAACCGACCCGGCAAAATTGCATATTGCAGCCAATACGATAGCCCAAAAGATCTTTACGGACTTCGAACCAACAGCATCGGCCATCGAATTTGCCACATCATTGGCGCCGATATTCCAGGCCATGTATGCGGCGATTACGATTGCGACAATTACAAGGATTTCCATCTATACTGCACTCCGTTGCCCAGCCGGTTACTTTTTGCGGATAATTATCCTGAGATACTTTGCGGTTTTCTCTGCGTTGTTCGATACCTGGCTTAGCTTCTTGCAGTACTTATCAAGGAACATGATTGTAATAGGGTCAAGTTTGTCCTCCATACCGTAAAACTTTTGTGCAAATTTTCTCTCGAGCCTGTCAACTTTCCATTCCTGCTCTCCGATTTTCTCTATCTCTGCGAGAAATTCTTCGGCTTCCTCTCCGCCAAAGGCCGCTTCGGCCAATGAAGATATTTTCTCAGCCAGGCCCATCAGGTGCTCACTGACGTTTATAACCTGAGTTACCAAAGCCTTAAAGTCATCCTGGAGTTCGTTCGGAACCTTTGTTTTTCGAAGCAGCAGCAAAACGGCGAAGTCTTCGGCCGCGTCGGCGACATCATCCTGATACGCCAGATACTCACTGATTTCCGTTCGGCCGACCGACAGAAAATACATCTTGCTTATGCGGTCGCGGAGTGAGGTTTTGAGCTTATCGGCTTCATGCTCGGTCCTTGACATCAGGTTGTGAAGCTCTTCGATTTTGTCGTAGTCCTGCGCCAGCAATGCATCAGTTAAGGGCTGCAGCAATTTCACGCATTCGTGTACCTTATTCGAATGCTCCTGTAATTGCGCGAAGGGTGATGGCGCAAAGAATTTGTTCAGCACTCCCATCATATTCTCCTTACACTTGAAAGAAAGGCCCGTAAGCACCCGGCATAAACGCATCTTTGGTAAGAAGCGTGCCGTAGCTGCCTTTTATCAATTTTGCCCGCATCGGTCAACAGCGTTTTTGGCGCATTTAGGTTATCTGCCGGTCCGCTAAAACTTGAGTTTGACTAAGAAGCCATTTTGCTGTTTAATCTGCTGCGATTTGCAGCTAAACGACATGGAAGAAGGGTCTTTTTTGGGAGAATGTGCTATGCCCCGACGAACGGATATCAAGAAGGTGATGATTATAGGTTCCGGTCCGATTGTCATAGGTCAGGCGTGCGAATTCGATTATTCAGGCACGCAGGCCTGTAAGGCGCTTCGCAAATTAGGCTACGAGATAGTTCTGGTCAATTCCAATCCCGCTACGATTATGACGGACCCGGGGACGGCTGATGTGACGTATATCGAGCCCCTTAACGTTGCTACCTTGACGAAGATAATCGAAAAAGAACGGCCTGACGCCCTGCTTCCGAATCTTGGCGGCCAAAGCGGCCTGAATTTATCCTCAGAATTATTCAAAGCCGGTGTATTACAAAAATACGGTGTCAGGGTCATAGGTGTACAGGTCGATGCGATAGAACGCGGGGAAGACAGGATTGCATTTAAGAACACTATGAACAAGCTGGGCATAGAGATGCCTGCAAGCGAACCCGCATACAGTGTAGATGAGGCACAAAAAATCGCAAAAAAGCTCGGTTATCCGGTCGTCATTCGCCCGGCCTATACTATGGGAGGTACCGGTGGAGGACTGGTCTATAACGTCGATGAACTAAAAGTCATCGCTGCCAGAGGATTATCCGCAAGTCTTGTCGGACAGATTCTTGTAGAAGAATCGGTACTTGGATGGGAAGAGCTGGAGCTGGAGGTTGTCCGTGACTCAAAGAGCCAGAAGATAACGGTCTGCTTCATCGAAAACGTCGATGCGATGGGAATACACACAGGCGATTCGTACTGCACCGCCCCTATGCTGACTATCGATGAGAAACTGCAGGAGAAGCTGCAGAAATACTCGTACGATATCGTAGATGCTATCGAGGTCATCGGCGGTACGAACATACAGTTCGCCCATGACCCCCAAACAGGACGGGTAGTAGTAATCGAGATTAACCCGAGGACGTCGCGCTCATCGGCCTTGGCTTCCAAGGCCACAGGTTTCCCTATAGCGCTGGTGTCGTCGATGCTGGCAGGAGGTCTTACGCTCGACGAAATCCCGTACTGGAGGGAAGGGACGCTCGAAAAATACACCCCGTCAGGAGAATATGTCGTAGTCAAGTTTGCCCGCTGGGCGTTTGAGAAATTCAAAGGGGTCGAAGACAAGCTCGGTACACAGATGCGGGCGGTGGGTGAAGTGATGAGTATAGGCAAGAATTACAAAGAGGCCTTTCAAAAGGCTATCCGCTCTCTGGAAAACGACAGGTACGGCCTTGGCTTTGCAAAGAATTTCAACAAGCTTTCGCTCGAAGAACTGATGACAAAAGTAAGCACGCCGACCAGCGAGCGACAGTTTATTATGTACGAGGCCCTTCGTAAGGGGGCCACGCCGAAGGAACTTTTTGAAAAAACATATATCAAGGAATGGTTTATCGGGCAGATGGCTGAACTTGTCGCACTTGAGGAAAAGCTCTTGAAGTATAAAGGCAAGGCCCTTCCCGACAAGCTCCTTACCAAGGCCAAGAAAGACGGATTCGCCGATAAGTATCTGGCGCAGATACTCGGTACGACTGAAGATAAAATCCGCAGCAAGAGGAAAAAGCTTGGTGTCGTCGAAGGGTGGGAGCCGGTGCCTGTAAGCGGTGTTGAAAATGCGGCTTATTACTTTTCGACATACAACGCTCCGGACAAGGTAAGTGTGACAAAGAACCGCAAGGTCATGGTATTGGGCGGCGGCCCGAACCGAATCGGACAGGG
>Ga0315549_1000562_pt1 | contig 43214 bp, 39 predicted proteins | sample SalMarSW160200MG_FD_203101 | JGI IMG/M metagenome (GOLD analysis project Ga0315549, IMG submission 203101) | Salt marsh sediment microbial communities from the Plum Island Ecosystem LTER, Massachusetts, United States - Salt Marsh Sediment SW1601-200 ...
TCTAGCGCGTCTGCCAATTCCGCCACTCTCGCATAAGTGGTGAGCCGTACAGGGATCGAACCTGTGACACCCTGATTAAGAGTCAGGTGCTCTACCAGCTGAGCTAACGGCCCACCTATATATAAATCTGGCACGCCTGGAGGGATTCGTTCTTTCGTCTCGCTTTGCTCGCTGCAGAGACGCGAGCTCCCTCATCTTCGATTCAGTCCGCTCTTTCGAATCCTGAAAACATGCCACGGCATGTTTCCCCTGCCTACCTTGAACGTACCTATCGTTTTATATATATAAATATGGCACGCCTGGAGGGATTCGAACCCCCGACGCACGGATTCGAAGTCCGACGCTCTATCCAACTGAGCTACAGGCGCTAATTTTAAAAAATGGGGTGAGAAACGGGGATCGAACCCGCGACCCCAGGATCCACAATCCTGTGCTCTACCAGCTGAGCTATTCTCACCATTTAATACTTTAAAAAACAAATTCTTACAGTTACATTACCCGATATTATTCCAAAACTTACAAATATGGTACGCCAGGAGGGATTCGAACCCCCGACCCACGGATTAGAAGTCCGTTGCTCTATCCAGCTGAGCTACTGGCGCAAAAACCCTAATATAATAATTATTATATCAAATAAAATTTTATTATTAAAAAATGCCGGTAGTCCCTAAACCTCTCAAAACCAGATTAATACTTTAGTTAATATCATACCATAAGTCAAGGACGGTTTTAGCCGTAAAAAAATCTAAAACGGTTTCAAAATGCTATATCTGGCTTCTTTTATCTCATGCTTTAAACATGATAAAATAAATCAGTTAGACAGTATTAAAAACTACGACAGGAGAACAAATGGACTTTCTTATTGCCGCTTCTTCAACTATGATGACATCGCTACTGGTACTCTTTACTACAGTAGTTTTTTGTTTCATAATGCTTGGTTTTTTAATCAGTCTGGGATTGTTTGTACTGTGGATCATTACTCTTATAGATTGCGTAAGGAGAGATAATAAGGATTTTGTCTTCGGGGGCAAGGACGCTAAAGTACTCTGGATCCTTCTTCTGATCTTTTTCCGCCAAATCGCACCTATCATCTACTATTTACTTATAATGTATAAAAAAGGGGGGAAACCTAAATAGAAAATGGAGCGGGAAACGGGATTCGAACCCGCGACCCTCAGCTTGGAAGGCTGACGCTCTAGCCAACTGAGCTATTCCCGCCCAAATGGTCGGGGTGAGAGGATTTGAACCTCCGACCCCCTGCTCCCAAAGCAGGTGCGCTAAACCAAACTGCGCTACACCCCGGCTGTACCGACCGATCCTTTAGCACAAAAATAATATCATAATTCTAAAAATTTACAATAAACTCACATACTGCCTTGATCGCCTTGCCCCTGTGGCTGATTCTGTTTTTTTCCTCCCGATCCAGTTGAGCCATCGTCCTTTTATATCCGGAAGGAATAAAGATACAGTCATAACCAAATCCGCCGGTTCCCTTTTCTTTAAAACCTATATGGCCGCTGCAAACACCTCTGGCTTCAAAAACAGGGCCTTTTCCAGGATCCCACAATACCATACTACATACAAACCTGGCTTTTCTATCGGAAATCTTTTTTGCATTTTTCAGTTCAGCCATCAGCTTATCCCTGTTCTCTTTATCCGAAGCATACACACCCGCATATCTTGATGATCTTACTCCCGGCCTGCCTCCTAAAAAATCAACCTCAAGTCCCGAGTCATCAGCAAGGGTAATAATACCTGTACATTCAGAAATGGCTTTTGCTTTTAGTTTTGCGTTTTCTAAAAAGCTGTTTCCCTTCTCCTCTATATCCGGAAAAGCTTTAAAGTCTTTAAAAGTCAGCCATTCTACCTTTGGCAGGCGGCAGGCATATGATTTTATCTCTTTTATTTTCCCGGTATTTTTTGAAGCAATGACTATCTGCAAAAGACCTGAACCTTTACTTTTAAATAATAAAAAGTGATGATTATATGCTTTTATTTAATGTTTTCTTTTGGATATCTATAATTTCTGCGATTGCGGCAGCTGCCTTCTCCATCATCCTGTCAAAATCTTCCCTTCTGAAAGGAGTTATTTCCGCAGTAGACTGGACTTCAATCAGCTCATTTTTTGAGTTCATTACCACATTCATATCCACCTGTGCTTTTGAATCTTCTTCAAAACAGAGGTCTACCAGTATATTCCCGTCGACTATACCAATACTTACAGCAGCCAAAAAACTCTCTATAGGCATCTCACTGATTATTTTTTTATCGACCAGCGAGTGCATGCAATCAAAAAGAGCAATGAAGCTTCCGGTTATAGATGCAGTCCTGGTCCCGCCGTCAGCTTCAATAACATCGCAATCTATCCATATTGTCCTTTCGCCGATCTTGGCAAGATCGGCAATACTCCTAAGCGATCTGCCGATAAGTCTCTGTATCTCATGAGTCCTGCCGTTGATCCTGCCCACAGTCTGGGGCCTTATAATTCTCTGGGGAGCAGAACCAGGTATCATGTCATACTCTGCAGTGATCCAGCCCGATCCTTTTCCGGCTAAAAATTTAGGAATTTTATCCTCAACAGTAGCTGTGCATACAATCCTTGTATTCCCCATCTCAATAAACACAGAACCTTCGGTATGCGAAATATAATTTCTGGTTATTTTTATCTCTCTTATTTCATCATCTTTCCTGCCGTCAATTCTTTTACCCATTAGTTTCTACCTTTCCCTTTAATGTAAAAATATAACTTATATATCAAGCCTGGTTCTTATGACTTCCTTTATCTCTGAACCCAAAAACATCTTCCCTACTTTAAAGAAATTACTTACTATACCGGTTTCATAAAAAATTCTATCTGGCTTATTGCCTCTCCCGGCAGAAATTCCTTTTTCGGAAAGCACTTTCTTTACATCCTTGGCAGTCTCCACTGCAGAGCTTATTACCCTGATGCCGTCACCGCTGCAGGCTAAAATCTGCTTCTCGATCAGTGGAAAATGGGTACAGCCCATTATCAATACATCAATATCGGCTTCAAATAACGACTTTAAATAGCCGCATATGGCTTTATTAAGATCCCTTCCCTCGAGAATTCCTTTTTCTACAAAATCTACCAGTAATGGAGCAGGTACCGAAAATGTCTTTATATCAGGGTCTATCCCTGCAATCTCTTTATCGTAGGCCTTGCTTTCAATCGTGCCTTTGGTAGCAATAACACCCACTCTTTTGTTTTTGGTATTATAAACAGCCGTCCTGGCACCCGGCTCTATCACACCTATGACAGGTATGTCATTATATTTTTTCTTTATGTCTTTTAGAGCTGCGGCAGCGGCGGTATTACAGGCAATAACGATAAGTTTTATATCTTTATCATAAAGGAACCTGGTTATTTTAAAAGCAAGTCTCTTGACCTCACCCAGATCACGGGGGCCGTAGGGGAACCGCTCGGTATCCCCAAAATATATGGTACTCTCATCAGGAACAGCTTTGATTGTTTCCCGCAGTACAGTCAGTCCGCCTACACCAGAATCAAACACTCCAATGGCTCTGTTGTCCAAGTCTTTTCTTTCTATTCATTTATTAATATTTTATAGAACTTCTTAAAATTAAAAAACTCTCTATTTAATGAACCAGGGTTTTTAATTCACTAATTATATAATTTTAATAAAAAATAAAAAATGTTTTATGACCAAGCGTTTAAATTGTGGAGATAAATTTCTTTTTCTCTTTTAGGCATAAATGCTTAATAGTTCTCCTTGCATGTGCCATACACATGGGTACACCACCACCGGGACAAACCCATTGACCAGTCATATAAAAGTTTCTTAGTTTAGGCAACTCCCTGGGCAGGAACTTTCCAAACAATTTAACTGTGGGGAGCCAACCCTGATAGGAACCCTGCCAGTTGCCTGTATATCTCTCCCAGGTAACCGGAGTAGCTATATCCGTTACTTCGATCTGCCTCCTTATACCGGGCAGTTTCTTTTCCAGTTTTCGAAGGCATATACTTAAGACCTTAGCTTTTTCCGCATTGTATTTTCTTTTATTTTTATGAATCGATTTCCAGTAATCATAATCGGATTCTATCTGGATTTTTATAACACTTTTTCCCTTAGGAGCAAAAGCGGGATCGTGACAGAAATGAAAATAACCCATCCATTCCCATTTTCTGCCGGCAATCAGAACCGGGTCATCAAGCTTAAAATTATTGATCTCCACTTTACCTGATAAATCCCGGTCGACCCCCAGACTTATGGATATGATGGGCGGCCATAAGCTGGGTTTTTGATACATTTTCTTAATCTGTGGCGTCAGGTACTTTCCCTGCAGCATTCTGTATAATGTCAATCTGCCGTCACAGGCTGAAACAACTATATCTGCATAGATCTTTTTACCCTTTTCTGTCTCTATTCCCACTATCGTATTATTTCTTATGAGTATCCTTTTAACTCTTTGATTATAATTGATCCTTCCTCCCAGAGATTTATAACGTTTTTCAACTGCACGGGCAAAATGAAGTGAACCGCCCCAGGGGTAGCCACCCTCATGATTATGAAAATATGCCAGTGGCATAACCACCATCAATGCCGGCATGTTTTTAACCGGAAACATCTGAAAAAGCATTTCCCTTAAATCTTTATTTTTAAACATTCCGAGAAAATCTTCTATCCTGGTATTTTTAAGTTTTATAAACGACGGCATGAACGGCAGCATTTTCAGAATATCACGCAGGCCAAAATTACCAAAATCCGCATCCATCGGCGGCTTGAACCCTGTATAAAAACGAACTATACAGATCAATTTTCTAATTGATCTTTCTTCATCAGGAAATAATCTTAGAAGTTCACTTTCAAATTTATCCAGGTCGGTATAGACAGTAAGGCTTTTACCGCCAATATCAATTTTTCGAAACCGCTCCGTATAATAAAAATTTATGTTATCTGCAATGCCCAGCTCTTTGAAAAGACCGTAAATAGAGCTGCTCTTATTCGATCCCAGTACCCAGTGCAGGCAGTGGTCAAAAAGGTACTCTCCGCGTCTCCACGAGGTACAGACACCGCCGGGAATACTATTCATCTCGTAAATTTCTGAATTATAACCATTCATCTGCGCATAACATCCCGCTGAAAGACCTGATATTCCAGCTCCGATAATACACATTTTTTTCATAGTCAAATTTCCTTTATCATAATCTAAATATTAATATGCAATCTCCGGCCACTTGTATATAGATCTTAACCAAGCCAATAAAATATATCACAAATTCATCCTTTTATCTTAACTCTTCTTTAAGTACCTGATAGAACCTTCCTCTTGCATAATGCTCAACCCAGGGGTGGTGTCCGCACTTTTTGAGCAAAATAAAACGAAAATCCTTAAGGACTCCGGAGAGAGGTTCCCTTACTCCTTCAGCAGGATGGGGATCATAATCACCGTGTAGAGCAACAACCGGGCATTTTATTTGTGCACCCAGTTTTAAAAGCTTGCCGCTGTCTCTAAGTCTCTCTGCATCCTTCCATACATACTCAAAAACATTAAACTGGCACTCCAGTATCTCACTCTTGCAGGATACAGGGCTATAAGAGTCAGCCTTTGATATCAACTCTCCAAACCTGCACATAATAGTATCTTTATCTGCCGTATCTGGATCACTCAATTTTCTCATAAGGTCCAGGGCTTCCGATCTCTCTTTATCGCTGAAACGGCTTAATCTTGTCTCAGTTATTTGCGCAGCATATTTTTTATCAAATACTGCGCTTCCTACTATTATGAGTTTTTTTATCAGTGAAGGATATCTTGCGGTAAGAATAAAGCCGAGCATCGCACCCCACGACCAGCCGATCAGCACCATAGGTAAATCCCCATTTTCCTCAAGGATCCTTTGTAATTCCTGTACCTGACCTTCAAGTGATGCTGCTGTCTGAAGCGGTTCCAGAATGCCACGATCAGTGGACAGCTCCCTTGCTACCGGAGCCATTTCCCCCGGTGCACCAGGCCCGCCATGCAATACAGCAATACTAAAAGGCGGTCCCCCATATTTTCTTGGATTTTCCATACTTTAAATTAGAAAATTGGTGGAGGCGGCGGGAATCGTTCTTTCGTCTCCCTCCGGTCGCTGCAGAGACGCAGACTCCCTCGCTAAAGCTCAGTCCGTCTTTTCGATTCCTGGAAAACATGGATCCACCATGTTTTCCTTACATAGTATCAGGTTACCTGATAACCAGTATAGATATCTGGTGGAGGCGGCGGGAATCGAACCCGCGTCCGAAGATATTGACACTTAGATATCTACAAGCTTATTCCACATTTTAATCTTACTTTTTTACTCGCATGGACGCGATTAAAAAAGCCAGCCCGCATAAAATTTCCCCGGTACTGCTGCAGGCATATCATACCGGAGTATCCTGCTAACCGGCGCCTGTCGAAAAGCACAGGAGACCTTTCGCAGACGTAGCAGCTTAAATTAAGCTGCTAATGCTAATTTATTATTAGCGTTTATTTATAGTTCAGTTATTTACGAGTTCTGATACTCGACTTGCAATCCAAGCTCAACCTATCCCCGTCGAATCCAAGTCGCCCCCTTATTGCAGATAAGACCTCAGATTTAACGCCAGGATATTTTATATCAAAACCGGTTATTTTTCAAAGCCCTTTTTATTTCAATCTCATGTTCCCTGTCCTGTATATCTCTGCGCTTGTCTCTCCCTGCTTTGCCTTTTGCCAGCGCCATTTCGATCTTGACCCTGTTCTTTACCATATACACACTCAAGGGCACGAGGGTAACACTTTTATCAATTAATTTTTGTGTTATTTTTTTTATCTCCCTTTTATGCATAAGAAGCTTCCTGGTCCTGGTGGGATTTATATCTTCAGTCCTGCTCTTTCCGTAAGGAGATATATGCATATTAAAAAGAAACAGCTGACCGTCTTTTATCCGACCGTAACTGTCCCTCAAGTTCAACCTATGGCTGCGGATGGATTTTACCTCACATCCTTCCAGCACAATACCGGCTTCATAAGTGTCTAAAATAAAAAAATTCCTTAAGGCTCTCTTATTCTGGGCGATTATTATCTTACTTTCTCCGGAATTACCCTTGTTTTTTGATCTATTCATCAACTTTCACTTAAAAGTGTTTTCATTTCCTCTATAGCCCTGCTTAACTGTAAATCTTCCTCAGAATCCGGTTCCAATTCAACTACTATATCAGGCTCTATTCCTGTCCCCTGTATGGACGTTCCTGACGGCAGGAAAAATCTTGCTGTGGTAAACTTTATTCCTGAACCATCTGAAAGTTCATAGAGCAGCTGGACCACCCCTTTCCCATGACTTCGTTCTCCGATAAGCAAAGCTCTATCATTGTCTTTTAATGCACCTGCAACAAGCTCTGAAGCACTTGCTGAAAATTCATTGATCAATACTACTAAAGGTATATCACTGTATTTGCCCCTACCGGCAGTATATTCATCAGTTACATCTTTATCTTCAGATCTTCCCTTTACAGTGACAATTGTGCCTTCGTCAAGGAAAAGATCAGACACTTCTATGGCATCAGTGAGTACTCCGCCTAAGTTATTGCGAAGGTCAAAAATTATCCCCTCAGCACCACCGTCGATCAATTTTTGAATCTCGCTATCGAGCTGCTGTGAACCTTCATCCTGAAAGGTATAATACCATATATAGCCTATATCACCTTCCAACTGTCCCGAGGTAAGATTTGGGACATAAAACCTTGCCCTGGTAATAGTCAATTCAACAGTATTATCATCCTCGGGTATATAAATCTCCAGATCTACTTTAGTCCCTTCTTCACCTTTTATCATGGCCACTACTTTTTCCAGGGCCATATCTTTTATCTTTACGCCATTGACTTCAGTTATTATATCCCCTTCCTTAATCCCTGCCCTATAAGCAGGTGTACCTTCCAGGGGCATCACTACCACCACCTGACCTTCATCATCAAGAGTGACCACAACCCCTATTCCGCTCATAGTCCCGCTAAAGGACTCCATGATTATTTCATATTCCTCAGCCGTAAAATATTCCGTATATTCATCATCAAGTTCCGAAAGTATACTTTCTATGGCTGCCTTAAGCAGTTCCTCTTTGCTTTTCTCCTCAAGAGCGTTGTCAGTAACAAGATCTATAGTCTCTTCGAGAGGTTCTGTGCTGAATTCGCTTTCTGCATCCTCAGGGTTATATTTGACAGTACTATCTCCGAATATATTAGATATATACCTTTTAAAAGGCTCAAAACTGATACCCAGCCATAATCCGGTAGAAAACGTAAACACAACCACGATTATGCTGACCAGCACTGCAGTAATTATTTTTTTCATAAGATTATTACCTTATTTAACAGTTAAAATTAAATTGCACAATTTTATTGCAAATAACCTAGGGGGTTCTTCGGATCACCATTTATCCTCACTTCAAAGTGCAGATGAGGGCCTGTAGACCATCCAGTTGAGCCGACCAGGCCTATTACCTGCCCCCGGTCCACAAACTGCCCCACAGACACTCTTATACTGGAAAGATGGGCATAATAGGTGGCAAAACCTCCTCCATGATAAAGAATAATATAATAACCATATCCAGTAGAATAGCTAGCCTTTATCACCTCTCCGCCGTCTCCGGCTTTTACCAGCGTACCATAAGAGGCCTGTATATCTATACCTGTATGGAATCTTCTTACTCCGAATATAGGATGGATCCTCCAGCCAAAACCGGAGTTTATCCGCCCTGCCACAGGCCACATAAATTTACCCGAAGGAGCCGTACCATACAGATAGCTTTCAAGGATCCTGGTTACCTCTGCTTCCTGAATCTCAAGCTCTTTTTCCATCTGCATAAGGTCTTTTTTATTTGCTGTAGTCGCAGAAAGTAAATTCTTCTTATCAGTATATAGATCATCGATCTCATTGGCCTTCTGTTCGGCCTGTGCAACCAGTTCCTCTACCCTGCTCTTATGATCCTTCTGTTCCTCTCTCAGATCGGTTACGGATTTTTTCAATCCTATAGTTGCGTATCTTTTTTCTTTTATTAGCTGTACATTCTGAGTATCCTGCTGTGCAAAAAGATTCATAAGCTTGAGTTTTGATATGAAATCCAGGAAATCTTCTGCCTTAAGCAGAATCGCCAGTATATTGCCATTTCCGTTTTTGTAGATTGAGGCGACCCTGCCGTTCAGTATACATATCTTTTCGTCAAGCTCCCCTTCTATCTTGTTAAGCTCTTCCTCTTTTAAAACCAGCTGTATGGTCGTTTTATCGACTTCGCTTTTAGCCTCGGAAAGTCTCTGGTTAAGTTCGTCCAGTTCTCCCAGTGCACCCAGAAGCTGCGTTTCTACTTCATTTACCTCGCTTCTATACTTTTTTTCTGTCTTCTTTACTTCCTTTATTTTTTCCTGGGTTTCTTCTCTTTCCTCCTTTATCTGTTCAAGCTGTTCTTCAAGAGTCTGGGCATAGATTGATTTTGGTGATGAAGCTAAGAAGGTGCTAAGGCTCGAGATTACTATAGTAATTACTGCAAATATTGCTATGATATTTTTACTTTTAATTGTCATCCTAATACATCTTTTTTATTATGCCTATTTTAATACTAATTTATAAAAATTTAAATCATTAAAAGTTTAAACACTTTTTTAAACTTTTACATACCTCCTCAGGGCAATCCCGCTGCTTATGATACCTATAAGGCCGCCCAGGACAATCATCCCTATATACACATATAATTCAACATTACTGCTGCCTACTATGGCCAGCTCCTTGATCCGCATGGTGTCCGCGATTACTCTTTCGCCTCTGATCAATAAGAAATTCCCCAGAAAATATAGTAAGATAACGGAAATGACGCTTCCTGTAAATCCTTCAAAAAAACCTTCAAACAAAAACGGGATCCTTACAAACCAGTTGGTGGCACCTACCAATTTCATGACTTCGATCTCTTTTCGGCGGGCATATATGGAAATCCTTATGGTATTGAATATCAGTACGATAGTCGCCAGAAGAAGGACTATGATTATAAGAAAGGCTATGCTGCCGATAACAGCAGTTATAGAAAATAAGGTATTGACATATTCTCTACCGTATATTACATCATTTACACCTGGAATATAATTACCATCCTTGTCATAAAAGCGAAGTGCTACCTGGTCGATCTTTTCAGGATTGTTTAAAGTTATCTCAAAAGAAGCCGGGAGCGGATTGCCCTGTATTTCTTTTAAGATGTCACTTCCTTCATTTTCCTCCTTAAATCTTTCAAGCGCCTGCTCTTTGGATATATAGGTCGCTTTTTCGGTCTCGCTCCAGCTTAACACTTCCTGCTCAATATAGTCTTTTAGATCTACTGAAATATTATCTTCAAGATATACTGCGATTTCTACCTGGCTTTTTATGGACCCTATTATACCCTGTATATCATAGACGATTACAGCAAAGAACCCTACCATAAACAGAGTAATAGCAACAGTGGTAATAGCTGTAAATCCCATAATAAAATTACGTTTAAAGCTGGTAAAAGTCTCACTGAAAAAATATCTGGTCCTTACCATCAATCTCCGTATACCCCTCTCTTCTGATCCCTTATTATTTCTCCCTCTTCCAGCTCCACGACTCTCCTTCTCATGGAATTTACAATATTCCGGTCATGAGTTGCCATAAGTACCGTAGCACCGATAAGATTTATCCTGGAAAGTATTTTCATGATCCCTTCAGAAGTCTGCGGATCAATATTTCCGGTGGGTTCATCTGCAAGAAGTATAGGCGGCCTGTTTACAAATGCCCTTGCGATAGAAACTCTCTGCTGTTCCCCTCCTGATAGCTGGTGAGGATATGAATTCAATTTATTGTACAGCCCTACCAGTTTTAAGACCTGCGGGACCTGGACTTTTATCTCATAACTCGGCTTTCCTATAACCTCAAGTGCAAATGCTACATTTTCAAGTACCGTTTTGTTGGGCAGAAGCTTAAAATCCTGGAACACACATCCCACGTTTCTTCTTAGCTGGGGTATTCTATTTGCTTTAAGATTACAGATATTTCTTCCTGCTATATATATGCTTCCGCTGCTCTCTTTGATCTCTTTTATAACAAGTTTTATAAAAGTAGATTTACCAGAGCCGCTCGGTCCTACCAAAAAAAGAAATTCACCTTTTTTGATAGTCAGATTTATATTTTTTAATGCAACAGTTTCATCTTCGTATACTTTACTGACATTTTTAAATTCAATCATATTCATTTTGAACCGGCTCTCCAGAACCTGCGAAATTTAATTATGATGAGTTTACCCTTTGGATACTTTTTTTTCAAGAAAACCTCTTATCAGTTTATCTATATCACCGTCAAGCACTGACTGCACATCTCCGATCTCAATCCCTGTTCTGTGATCCTTGATCAACTGATACGGCTGAAGAACATAACTTCTTATTTGGTTCCCCCACCCTATTTCCTTCTTTTCTCCTCTGACTTTATTTATTTTCTCTATATTTTTTCTCTGCTCCAGCTCAAAAAGTTTTGACTTTAAGATCTGGATAGCAGTCTGCCTGTTTAGTATCTGGGATCTCTCATTCTGGCACTGTATTACAGTATTTGTTGGCATGTGCGTTATTCTGACAGCAGAATCAGTAACATTCACGTGCTGCCCACCGGCACTGCTGGACTTAAAAGTCTCTATCTTTAAGTCCTCTTTATTTATCTTTATATCAATATCCTTGTTTAAGAGCGGAATCACATCTACCAGGGTAAATGAAGTATGCCTTCTTTTAGATGAATCAAAAGGTGAAATCCTAACCAGTCTATGAATGCCTTTTTCTGATTTTAACAGCCCGTAAGCGTTTTTACCTTTTACAGTGAAAGTGACATTCTTTATTCCTGCTTCTTCACCTGCCTGATAATCATTAATAATATAAGAGAATTTCCTCTTATCCATCCACCTGGTATACATTCTAAACAGCATTTCGGCCCAATCCTGGGATTCTGTCCCTCCGGCTCCAGGATGAATAGTGACCACTGCAGGATAAGAATCATAATTACCGCTCAGCAGGACTTTTTCTTCCAGATCGCTTAATTTATTTTCTATATGGTAAAGATTTTCCACCAGTTCATTTTCCAGAGTTTTATCTTCCTCACTTTCCAGTATTTCTAGAGCCAGCTTGCAGTTTTCTGCTTTCTCTTCCAGGTTTTTTATACTTTCGATTATCTCGTTAAGATCATTGATCTCCTGGGAGATATTCTGTGCTTCTTCACGGTCGTCCCAGAAATTTTTTGAAAGGGTCTTATTACGAAGTTTTTCCAGCTTTGCAGCTTTATTATCTGTTTCAAAGACAGTCTTTCAGGAAAATAAGTTTCTTGGTTATTTTATCGAACTTTGACTTATGACCTTCTATCATCAAATCCTCCGTATATTTTAATATTATTTTATCTGCCGCAGCATTTTTTATATTTTTTTCCGCTTCCGCAGGGGCAGGGATCATTTCTCCCGATTTTCTTTGAGGTCACAGGTTTTGTCTTTGATGCTATTCCCCCTGTCTTCGAAGGACCGCTTGTAACCATATCTCTTACCTGCTGCCTTTTTTCTGTTTCCTGTTCGCCCCTTGCAATTATTCTGGCATTATATAATAATTTGACCGTATCAAACCTTATCTCCTCAATTAGCTCCTTAAATAAGCCAAATGCTTCTCTTTTATACTCGACCAGCGGATCTCTCTGACCGATAGCCCTCAACCCTATACCTTCCTTCAGGTAATCCATTTCCAGAAGATGACCTTTCCACATGCTGTCAATAACATTTAGCATCACTATTTTTTCTAATTTTCTTATAATCGGAGAAGAATAGATTTTCTCTCTTTCCTCATAAATCTGGTAAGCCTTCTCCAGCAATTTCTCCTTTAATATACCAGTATTTAGTTTACTCTTCTCTATTTTTTCCTTACCCACAATATCAGATACAGCATCCACTGAGAATAAAGAACTGATGAAATTAGACAGTGCTTCCAGATCCCAGTTCTCAGGATAATCTGCAGGATTTATATGTAAATCAACACTCCTGTCCACTACATCCCTGATCATATCGAGTGCAGTTTGTTTTAAATCATCTTCTCCCAGGTTCTTTTTCCTTCTGGCATAGATGACTTCTCTTTGTTTATTCATAACATCATCATATTCAAGAACATGCTTCCTTATCCCGAAATTTCTTGCTTCCACCTGTCTCTGGGCATTTTCAATAGACCTGCTTATCATAGGATGCTGAATGGGTAAATCTTCCGGAAAATTAAATGTTTCCATTATTCCGTATATCCTTTCGGAACCAAAAAGTCTCAGAAGGTCGTCTTCAGTGCTTAAATAAAACTGGCTTGAACCTATATCTCCCTGCCTGCCGCTTCTTCCCCTCAGTTGATTATCGATCCTCCTGCTCTCATGCCTTTCTGTCCCGAGCACATGAAGGCCTCCGAGCTCTACGACTCCCTGGCCTAAAACTATATCTGTACCCCTTCCAGCCATATTGGTAGCGATGGTGACTGCTTGCTTTTGTCCGGCCTTGACTATTATCTCTGCTTCTTTTTCATGGTATTTTGCGTTTAAAACTTCATGGGGTATACCTCTCCTTTTAAGCATCCCGCTCAGTTTTTCAGACTTTTCAATGGATATGGTACCCACCAGTACCGGCTGGCCTTTCTCATGTCTTGAAACTATATTCTCTACTACATTATTAAACTTGACCTGCTCGGTCTTATAGATCAAGTCAGGAAGATCCTTTCTTATCATTGGCTCATTGGTGGGTATGACCACAGTCTCAAGTTTATAAATATGCCTGAATTCCTCTGCTTCTGTTATTGCAGTACCCGTCATTCCCGCCAGTTTTTTATACATTCTAAAGTAATTTTGAATAGTAATAGTAGCCAGAGTCTGATTTTCGTCCTTCACCTCTACTCTTTCCTTAGCTTCTATAGCCTGGTGAAGCCCTTCGCTGTATCTCCTTCCCGGCATCAGTCTGCCTGTAAACTCATCCACTATGATTATCTGGCCGTCTTTTAACATATAATCCACATCTCTTTTAAACAAATGATGCGCTTTAAGAGATTGATTTAAGGCATTTATATATGGAAAATTAGAAGGGCTGTACAGATTCTCTATCCCTAAGATTTTTTCAATCTTAGCAACACCTTCTTCTGTAATTGCAGCTATCCTTGCTTTCTCATCTATCTCAAAATCTTTATCGATCTCAAGCCTTGGTACCACCTGTGTAAACTTTCGGTAGATCTCAGTAGTACCGTAAGCAACTCCTGAGATAATAAGAGGCGTTCTTGCCTCATCTATTAGGATACTGTCAACTTCGTCAATAATCGCATAATGATGACCGTTCTGCACCATATTTTCTTTGGACATTACCATATTATCCCTTAAGTAATCAAAGCCGAACTCATTATTAGTACCGTATACCACATCTGACTGGTACTGTTTCCTTTTTTCCAGAGTAGACATCCCGTGCTGAATAAGACCGACATCAAGACCTAAGAATTTGTAAATTACGCCCATCCATTCACTATCCCTCTTTGCCAGATAATCATTGACTGTGACCAGGTGAGTACTTTCACCGGTAAAAGAATTCAGATATACTGGAAGCGTTGCGACCAGCGTTTTGCCTTCACCTGTTTTCATTTCAGCAATTTTACCCTCGAAAAGGACTATACCTCCAAGTATCTGGACATCAAAATGGCGCATATTCAGAGTTCTTTTTGCCACCTCTCTCACAACCGCGAAAGACTCCGGTATTAAATCCTCGAGTTTTTGCCCTTTTTCAAACTTCTGCTTAAAATCCAAAGTCTTTGCAGAAAGCTGGCTGTCGCTAAGCGTGCTTATCTCTTTTTCCAGATTTCCTACGGCACCGATCATTTCATCATATTTCTTTAATCTCTTACCCTCTCCAATTTTTAAGATATTTCCGATTTTCTTAAACATTCCCGGTCACTCCCTATACATTTATTATATAGTAGGCTCTATCAAACCATAATTTTTATCTTTTCTGCGATACACCACCGCAGTCCTCCCGGTTTCCGAATTAACAAAAACAAAAAAATCGTGCCCAAGAAGCTCCATTTCAAGTACTGCCTCCTCTGGTGGTACCGGTTTTAAAGCAAAAGTCTTGGTTTTGACTATGGTCTTTCTGTCCTGATCATTCCAGGTCACTGTCTCAGGATCACTGCTTACCGGCCCTCCGGCTTCTTTTAAGCTATCACCCTTTCTGCCCCTGCTGATTAATTTTTCTCTATATTTTTTGACCTGTCTTTCCAGTTTACCATTGACCCTATCTACAGCTTCAAAAACATCTGTCCCGGAATCAGTGGCCTTAATAACCGAACCATTGGTAAAGATAGTGACTTCTATAATATTATTCATATTAATCCTTGGATTTTTCTCAAACATAAATTTTACTTCTAATTTTATTATTTTATCCAGAACTTTTTCTATCTTATCCTTTATTTTTCTCTCCACGTAGCTTTTTATTTTTTCATCCAGCTCCAGATTCTTGCTTTTAATAACAAATTCCACCCTATTTCCCCCCTTAATGTTTTTATTAACTAATTAATATTGAAAACCGGTATAATGACAAGCATATTATTTTAGTGTTACTTTTTTAGCTGTAATGCCCCTCTCATCTTTTTCAAATTCAAATTCCACTTTCTGACCCTTTTTTAGTGTCTTAAACCCTTCGGTCTGTATTGAAGAAAAACTTACAAAAATATCACCTAAATCCTTTGATTCAGCTTTTATAAAGCCAAATCCATTTTCGGGACTAAACCATTTTACAGTTCCTTTTAATCTTTCAACCACTATTATATTCCTCTGGCAAAAGTCAATAAATAAATTTTAGCCGCACCAGCTTTCTTTAAAACACTGGCAATCTCGTTCAAAGTACTACCTGTAGTCCAGACATCATCTACCAGCATCAGATTTTTCCTCCGGGTAAGGAGACAGTTCTTCACCTTAAATGCTTCTTTTATATTACTTTTTCTCTGTACAGAATCAAGTCCCTGCTGCTTTAGCACTTCCTTTACTCTCAATATATTCCCAGCAAAAGGTAACCTGATTGATTTTGACAATCCTCTGCATAAAACCTCCATATGTTCACCAGGTACCGTATCTATGTAATCTATCTTTTCAAATTTATAGTTTTCAGTATAAGTCTTAATCAAAAAAGCAATTATAATTTCTTTTAAAGCATTTATCCTGCTGTATTTATATTTTGCGATAATTTTTTTTATCTTTCCTTTATATACAGCAAAACTCCTGTGCCTGTAAAACTTAAAATTTTTATCCCTGCAATAATTACATCCTCTGCTATCTGAATCATTTAGGAATAACGGCCTGCCGCAGTATCTGCATATTTTATTTTCTATTTTTTCGATATCAGACGCGCACTCCCGACAGAGTAATTCAAAGCTGATTTTTCCGCAAACCGCACATATGGGTGGAATGATAATATCTTTAAAAATATCAGTCAAATTTCTATTATTTTTACCTGTTACTTTAGGTATCAATATCGATTATTTCATTGGACATAACTTTTACACTTGGATGGATTTTTATTCCATCCTTAATAACGCTTCTGGAACCTATAACCGCTTTTTCCAGAATCGAAGCCTTATCTTTTATCTTTGTATTATAACCTATAATAGCTCCTATCAGAGAGGCATCCTTTCCTATATAACCGCTTCCCCATTTTATTCCTCTATACAGAACTGCCCTCTCATCTACTATAGTATTATTTCCCAAAATAATGGGACCAAAAAGTTTTGCACCTTTCTTTATGGTGCAATTGTCTCCGATACATACCGGAGGAGTTATCACGACACCTTCCTGGATCTTACAATTCTTCCCCACCCAGACTCCATCTTTTATTTCCTTTCCGGGAATATCAACCTTTACCTTTCCTTCAAGTGCATCAAAATTACCCTGCTGATATTCATCCAGACCACCGACATCATTCCAATACTGATTATGCTGGTAGCCGTAATATTTAATATTCTTCTTTAACAGATCGGGAAAAAGATCCTTTCCGAAATCGTAAAATTTTCCCTTGGCAGGTAAATAATCAAATATCTCCGGCTCAAAAATATATATTCCGCTGTTTGCAAGATTTGACTTTGCCTTTCCACTCAATGGTTTTTCCTGGAAACCTCTTATCCTTTTATCTTCATCCAGCAATACTACACCGTACTTTGAAGTATCTTCTACTTCAGTTAAGACTATTGTGGCTATACCGCCTTTCTGCTTATGAAATCTAAACACTCTGGTCAAATCAATGTCAGTCAGAGCATCGCCGCTTATTACCATAAAGGTATTGTTTTCAAAAAAATCTTCTACATTATTTACTCCTCCTGCGGTGCCCAGCAGCTCTTCCTCATATGAATAAACAATGTTTATTTTCCATCTTGATCCGTCACCAAAATAGTTTTTTATCTCTTCCGGATACCAGTGCAGATTACAGACAATATCTGTAAATTTATGTTTGACCAGAAGTCTTATAATATGCTCCATAACCGGCCTGTTGACTATAGGCGCCATTGGCTTTGATATTAAGTCTGTAAGCGGCCTAAGCCTTGTTCCAAGACCTGCTGCTAATACTATTGCCTTTTTATTTTTTATTATAATTATGCACTCCTTATTTTGTTTATTTCCTGCTCTTAAAGATCCTGCTGATATTCTGTTTGTAAGGAGGGTAAATCAATTCTTTTTCAGTTATGATTGCAGTTATATTATTAGCTGGCGTTACATCAAAAGCCGGATTCTTTACCGCCATAAATTCTGGAATAATAATTTTTCCCAGGACTTCCCTGACTTCCCTTTCATTTCTATGTTCTATAGGAATATTATCCCCGCTTTCCATTTTTATATCAACAGTTGAGATCGGAGCAGCAACATAGAAAGGTATTTTGAAATACTTTGCAAGTATAGACAAGCTTAAAGTCCCTATTTTGTTGGCCGTATCGCCGTTTGAAGCTATTCTGTCCGCGCCGACCAGAACTGCATCGACCTCTCCCCTTGACATAAAATAACCTGCCATATTATCAGATATGATAAAAAAAGGTATCCTGTCCTGATGAAGTTCCCAGGAAGTAAGTCTTGCCCCCTGGAGGAACGGCCTGGTCTCACCCACGATGACATTTTCTATTTTTCCTTCTGCATTCAGGCTCCTTATTACTGCCAGCGCAGTACCATATCCTGAAGTCGCCAGCGCTCCAGCATTACAGTGGGTAAGAATTCTGATTTTTGCCTTGATCTTGGTGAAGATCTTCTTTCCGTTTTGCCCTATTTTATGGTTTATCTTCAGGTCCTGCTTTTCAATTTTTACTGCTTCTTCTATCAGCCTATCCCTGACTTTACCGATATCCATATCAACTGTATTTTCAAGGACTTTTTTCATCCTGCCCAGGGCCCAGAATAAATTTACAGCTGTCGGCCTGGTTCCTGAAAGCAGCTTTATGCTATTATTTATATGCTCTACAAAATTTTGCTTATCTTCACCGTGTAATTCCAAAGCTGCAAGTGCGACACCGTAACCTGCTGCAACGCCGATTGCCGGTGCGCCCCTTACTACCATTTCCCTGATAGCTTTGGCTACACTGGCAGCCGATCTGCAATCTACATAAACCTCTTCAAAAGGAAGCCTTCTCTGATCCAATAATTTTAAAACAGATCCATCCCATATGAGGGTACATACCCTGCTTTCTTCTGGATTAAGACTCATGTCCCTATTTCCCATGAACTAAGATATTTCTCCTGCTCCGGTGTCAATTTATCTATCCTGATACCCATACTTTTTAGTTTCAACTCCGCTATTCTCTGGTCAATTTCTTCAGGTACCGGATAAACTTTTTTCGAAAGGTCTTTGTTGTTCTTTAGTATATATTCTACACTTAAAGCCTGATTCGCGAAACTCATATCCATAACACTGGCCGGATGTCCTTCTGCCGCGCTGAGATTTACGAGTCTTCCTTCAGCAAGTAAATATAACTTTCTCCCGTCTTTCATAAGATACTCTTCAACAAAGGGCCTGACTTTTCTTTTTGACCTGCTGTTTGCTTTCAGGTATTTAAGGTCGATCTCAACATCAAAATGACCGGAGTTGGCAAGGATAGCATTATTCTTGCAGTTTTTTAAAATTTCCTTTCCTATGGCATTTTTATCACCGCTGACCGATAAGAAAATATCTCCTATTTTTGCCGCCTCGCTGGAATTCATTACATCAAATCCGTCCAATTTAGCCTCCAGAGCACGAATAGGGTCGACTTCCAGTATTACCACAGAAGCACCCATACCTTTCGCTCTCATAGCTACTCCTCTTCCGCACCAGCCGTATCCTGCAATTACAAATTTTTTACCGGCTAACAAAATATTGGTCGCTCTTAAAATACCGTCAATAGTACTTTGACCGGTCCCATACCTGTTATCAAAATAATGCTTAGTCTTGGCATCATTTACAGCAATAATAGGATAATAAAGCACACCTTTTTTTTCCATGCTTTTAAGCCTTATTACCCCGGTTGTTGTTTCTTCCGTACCCCCGTATACACCCTTGAGCAGTTCCTTCCTGCTACTGTGGGTGGTTGAGATAAGGTCTGCCCCATCATCCATTGTGACCTGGGGCCTGGTATCAAGAACACTGTTTATATGTTTATAATAGGTCTTGTTATCTTCACCCTTTATAGCGAATACACTGATCTTAAAGTCCTTGACAAGTGAAGCTGCTACATCATCCTGGGTACTTAATGGATTGGATGCACATAAAGATACATCTGCTCCCCCTTCTTTCAAAGTGATCATAAGATTTGCCGTTTCTGACGTAACATGAAGGCAAGCTCCTACTGTAAGACTTCTAAGGGGTTTGTTTTTTGAAAAATTCTTTCTTATGCCCTTTAGGACCGGCATCTCTATAGCAGCCCATTCTATCTTGTTTTTACCCTCTTCTGCCAGATTAATATCTCTCAGATCAAAGTTCATTAAAATTTTCCTTTCTATGCCCTTTATATTTTTTCATTTAGTTTTTTAAGCTCACTCTTAAGTATATCTATTTTTTCTACCGGACCGGGGTCAATGCCTGCCAGAATTGCCAGATAAACACTGGCTATATCTCCCAGGTACATGGAAGCTAATGCTTTTGCCAGTTTAGATCTTCCTTCCACCGATATTTCTATAATATCACTCACATTTTTCCTGATCAGCTCCGAAGTCACCTCAATACGAGTTTTTACCCTTCTTTCCTCATCCTTATCCCGGAAGATCAGAAGTATAAATTTGCTGGTTATTCCTTTTAGTCTTTCCCAGCCGACAGTTTCATTGTGATTAAGTTCCGGAAACTCATTGCACCAGCAGGGAGTCTTTGAGTTCTCATTAAATTCGCACTTTAATCTGTATGCAATTGCAGCCATCAGACCTGCTGTTCCGTATATTATAGGAAGGCGGTCTGATATTTTCAAAGCCAGTTTTTTTGCAGGATTTCTGTTAGTTTCTATTTCTCTTTTATAGAGAACTGCTTTTTCTTTTATTAAATCAAATGCCTCTTCTGTATCATTTGGATCTAAAGTTATGATATTGAGCTTATCCAGTGCCAGATATGCAGGAATAAATAAATAACCGATCGCTCCCCTGGGCTGCAGCCCTGAAGGGATCTTTACTATTGCTTTACTATTATCCCTGGCAATATTTTCTATCTCTCCGCCTGAACAAACTGCAAGTATCCCGCATCCCCGCTCCAATGCCTGTCTGGCTGCAGAAATCGTCTCTTCGGTATTTCCCGAATAGCTTACTGCGACTGCCAGCCAATCGCGTTTTATAAAAGTAGGTAGATGGTATCCTTTTACAATCTCCACCGGTATACTGATATCATCTTCTATCAGGGCTTTGATTATATCACCGGCAAATCCGGATCCTCCCATACCTAAAAAAGCAATGCCCCTAAATTCTTTTTGTTCCAACTGCTTAAGATCAGAATTTAAAACAATATCTCTTGCTTCAAGCAGCTGATAATAAAATTTTTCTTCCACTTCAAGCATATTCTGACTGTCTATTTCCTTTATTCTATTAAGATCATCTAAAATATTCATAACATCTAATCTCCCTATAACCTACCATTATTTATTTCTATAGATATTAAAATCCCTTAAAAAGCGCTTCCTAATACTTTTTTACCCAGTTCCTGAAGATGTTTTGCCTCTTTATCACTGCCGGCATCAGTATAAACACGTACCACTGCTTCCGTACCGGACAGCCTTATCATGATCCAGCTTCCGTTCTCCATTATATACTTGTACCCATCTAATGTGATGACCTTTTTGACTCCAGCCTCCCTTAATACCTTGGGGATGTCTTGTTCCAGCAGATTCTTTAGATTTTCCTTTTGATCCATATCAATCTCATAATCGACCCTATCAAAGACAAAATATCCGAACTCATTATAAATCTTTTCCAGTATCTGGTTTAATGTCATACCGGTATCGCATATTATTTCAATAAGTTTTAGCCCCATAAACATCCCATCTCTTTCGGGTGTATCTCCCCCAGCCCAGAGACCTCCGCTTTCTTCACCGCCCATAATGACTCCTCCTTTTAGGATTTCTTCTGCTATATACTTGAAACCTACCGGAGTAGTCTTTACTTCAAGATCATACTTTGAGCATATCCTATCCAGTACTGAAGAAAGATTAATAGATTTTACTACTTTTCCCTTCATCTTCTTCCTATCAGCTAAATACCACAGGACTATGGCAAAAAGATGATGCGAGCTGATATAATTACCATCTTCCCCCAGGGCAGCAATTCTATCACCGTCACCATCGAGGCAAATAGCTAATTTATATTTCTTACTCAGCAGGGTACTCTTAGCTTCTGCAAGATTATCTCCGATCGGCTCAGGACTTATACCGCCAAAGGAAGGGTTTATTTCTGAATGTATTTCGGTAACATTTTCAGGACTGAATTGCTGGATGATCTTTTTATATATTCCCTGTGCTGCGCCGTACATAGGTTCCAGCAGCAATTTAAAATCAAAATTCTTTATGATATCTGTATCTACCTTGCTTAAAAGATTCTGCTTATAGCTGGGTAGAAAATCAATCCTTTCCACATCAGGCCTATCTGCTTCTTCAGGATATAGATATTTTTTATAACTTTCAGTATTTTTAATTACCTCACTTACTTCCTTTTCCACATCTACTATTATATCCATGGTGGCAGATCCTCCAAACGGCCCTTTGATCTTATAACCATTATAATAATAAGGATTATGGCTTGCAGTAATCATAATCCCCAGATCGGCCTTTTTTTCAACTACAGCAAAAGAAAGGACCGGTGAGGTAATTATTTTATCGGAAAGATAGACTTTAATATTATTCAGTTTGAATATTTGTGCAGATTCTTCGGCAAACCGCTCTGAAAGAAACCTGGTATCGTAACCCACTACTATAAATGGTTTCCTGCTGCTCCCAACCTTTTTTTTAAGGTAATTACTTACTCCCTGGGATACGATCCTTACTCCCTCAAAAGTAAATTCATCAGCTATAACACCCCTCCAGCCGTCAGTCCCAAACTTTATTGATATTTTCTTCAATGCTATGACTTTCTTTTTTATTTAATATTACATATGTTTTTTTAAATAATTATAGTCATATTCAACCATAATCTTCACTAATTGTTCAAAGCTGACCTTCTTCTTCCAGCCCAGTTTTTTCTTGGCTTTACTGGAATCACCGACCAAAAGATCTACATCAGCCGGACGGATATATTTTTTATCAACTTTTACGTATTTTGTCCAGTCAAGATCCAGACATTTAAAAGAAACTTCAACCCACTCTTTTACCGAATGCGCTTCTTCTGTGCTGATAACATAATCTTCGGGACTATCCTGCTTCAGCATCAACCACATTGCTTCAATATAATCTTTGGCATATCCCCAATCCCTTTTTGCATCTAAATTGCCCATATAAAGATCTTTAGCCAATCCTAATTTTATTTTTGCTGCATTATAAGTTACTTTTTTGGTAACGAACTCCAGGCCGCGCCTGGGGGATTCGTGATTAAAAAGTATACCACTGCAGGCAAACAGATCATAACTTTCCCTGTAATTTACAGTCATATAATGACCATAGACCTTTGCCACTCCGTAAGGGCTGCGGGGATAAAAGGGGGTGTTTTCATCCTGGGGTACTTCTTTTGCTTTACCGAACATTTCCGAACTGGAAGCCTGGTAGAATTTTATATTCTTATCCATATGCCTTACAGCTTCCAGCATCCTGGTCACTCCCAACCCGGTAAATTCACCTGTCAATACCGGCTGCCTCCATGAGGTAGGCACAAATGACATGGCACCAAGATTGTATATCTCGTCTGGTCTTGATTCTTTTACCGCATCTATTATGGATAACTGGTCCAGCAGATCAGCCTGGATAAATTTTAGCCTGTCTCTTATATGTTCTATTCTATTAAAATTTTCAACTGATGAACGCCTTACCATTCCATAAACTTTATAACCCTTTCCAAGTAAAAATTCAGCAAGGTAAGACCCATCCTGACCGGTAATTCCGGTAATAAGTGCTCTCACCATTATCTCCCCTCTTAAACTTTAAATAATTTATTGTGAAATTTAAATTCAGAATTTAAGCTGTCCCCTGTTTATATGGGAATTCACACTAATTTTTATACCATTTCTTAACACATTATCTTCTTCTATCCTGCTGTTGTCTCCTATAACAGAAAAATCTTCAATACTTACATTTCTGCCAATTTCTACATTATTTGATACTATTGATGCTTTTATGAGGCAGCCTTTCCCTATTTTACAATCGTTGAAAATCACACTTTCAGAAATCTCAGCTCCTTCAGAGATCATGCAGTCATCTCCGATAACCGTTAGGGGCATTATCCTGGCTCCTTTTTCTATCCTGGTTCTTTTCCCGACGACCACCGGACCGGAGACAAAATTATTCTTTGAATATTTTGAATCCTTTCCTATATATATATTCTGCAGTACCTCCTTATATGGAAATTTAAAGCTTATTTTCTTGTTCAGAATATCATAGTGGGCTGCCAGATATTTCTGCGGAGTTCCTACATCTATCCAGTAAGAATCTGAGATATAACCATAAATCTTATATCCTTCACTCAGAGCAGTGGGGAAAAGCCCTCTTTCAAAAGAATATTTGGCTCCTTCCGGTGCCAGTTTCATAACATCAGACTTAATAATATAAATGCCGGCATTTATCAGATTAGTAGTGATCTCATCCTGGCTCGGTTTTTCCAGGAATTGTTTCACCCTACCTTCCTCATCAACGGGCACAAGCCCGTAACATGTCGGGTCCTCAATAGCAGTCAGTGCGATTGTTATATCAGCATTTTTACTTTTGTGGAAAGCAGTCATCTTTGTCAGGTCCAGTGAAGTAAGAATGTCGCCGTTAAATACCATAAAATGGTCACCCCCTAAATATTTTTCTACATTCCTCACACCTCCGCAAGTTCCCAGAGGACCCTCTTCCCTGATATAAGTGAGTCTTAGTCCAAGATCACTGCCGTCCCCAAAATAGTCTTTAAAAATTTCCGGGAGATAGCAGGTAGAAAAAATTATATCTTTGATCTTATGAGACTTAAGCCATAAAATAAAATTTTCCATAAAAGGTCTGTTCACCAGCGGAAGCATAGGCTTTGGATTTAAAAAAGTAATCGGCCGCAGTCTGGTACCTTCTCCACCGACTAATATCACTGCTTTCAATTTAATTCCTTCTCCCATCTGAATCATGTCTATGACCTGACATTTTCCCTCCAATAATCAATTGTGTCCTTAAGTGACCTCTTAATAGAATACCTGGATTTCCAGCCAGTATGAGCTCTTAATTTACTGTTACTTCCATAGATGATTTCAACATCAATAGCCCTGAATTTACTTTTATCAATGTCTACCTTAATATCTGACCTTGTGCTTAATGATATAAGCATATCAAGTAAATCTGATATTTTATACTTTTTACCGGAACAAACATTATAGATCTGTCCTTCTTTTCCCTTATTTACTATACAGTGATATGCACTGACAGCATCTCTTACATCTAAAAAATCCCTTTGGGCTTTCAGATTGCCGACATTTATCACGGGTTCCTGAAGCCCTTTTTCTATCATAGCTATCTGCCTGGCAAAATCAGAACATACAAACCTCTCGGACTGTCCCGGGCCTATATGATTAAATGACCTGCTGATGAACACCGGAAGCTGGTATGCATTATGATAGACAGAAGTGAAAAAATCCAGAGCCGATTTACTGATAGCATAAGGATTCTGGGGATAAATTTCAAAATTTTCCTCAATAGCCTTACCCCCAACATCGATTTCTCCATATTCCTCTGCAGTGCATACTACAAGAATCCTGCAGCCGGGACAGAAGAGTCTGAGACCTTCTAAAACATTAATGCCCCCAAAAACATTGATCCTGAAAGTCTCTACAGGATTTTCCCACGAATAGCTTACAGAACTCTGTGCCGCAAGGTGGTAGATCTGTTGTGGCTTGAATTTTTTAATAATATCAAAAACTGAATCTTTGTCCGTCAGATCAGCTTCCCATACTTCTATATCCTTAAAAGAACTATTTGAATTTAAATTTTTAAAGCTCTTGTCAACCCCCAGAATCTCATTATCTTGCTCTTTTTTTAAATATTCTAAAAGGTGTCTCCCTACAAAGCCGGCTGCTCCTGTTATTAAAATTTTCAAAAATGTACTCTCCTGAATAATTATTTTAATTTAGCAATTATTTTAATATAAAATCTAAAATTTAAAAAACATAAAACCCGGCCAGATATCCTCAGCGCCGTCTTTATCTGGAAAAAATGCTTTTTATAACAGCAAGGAAAAACCTGAATCCCAAAAGCAGTAACAGCAGCGGTATCAAAATGATCTTCCAGCTCCTCTTATAGTTCTTCCAGAAAAAGTAAAATACACTTTTTTGCATTCTAAAACTTGACCTGATCTTTCTGCCTCCGCTGCTGCCTCCTATATGATGCATGACTTCGGCATGAGGGCAGTAATATACCTTCCATTTCTTCTGCCACATCCTGTAGCAGATGTCCAGATCCTCCACATACATAAAATAATTTTCATCAAGCAGACCAGTTTCTTCTAAGGCTTCTCTCCTGACAATCATGCAGGAACCTGAAACCCAATCTACTTTAAAAGCTCTATCCTTTTCTATATCGGCAAGCTTATACTTTCTTGAAAAAGGATTATGGGGAAAGATATTTGTAAGTACAGTATGAACTGCAGCATCAAAAGCAGAAGGAAATCTCCTGCAGGACAGCTGTATTGTCCCATCAGTGTTGATTATCTTGGGTCCTGCTATTCCTACTTCAGGATTTTTTTCCATAAATGCCACTAAATTGTCCAGCGATTTCTTAAAAACACGGCAATCGCTGTTCATCAGAATCACATATTTTGAATTTGAGATTTCTATAGCTCTGTTATTGGCTGCAGCAAAACCGATATTTTTTTCATTTGAGATTATGGTGACTTCAGGATAATTATCCTTTACAAATTCAACAGTGCCGTCGCTGGAGGCATTATCGGCTACTATAATCTCGCACCTTAGTTCAGGCGGATTTGCTGATATGGAATTCAGACACTCCTTTAAAAAAGAAAGACTATTATAACTGACTATACTTATTGCTAAATCTTTAATTTTTCTACCTTTCTTAAAATCCGTCATCTCTTTAATTTAAATTATACATCCATTAAACTATTTGGAGATACTATAAATTATATTATTTTAATATTATATTCAAAAATAATAAAATAACAGTTAAAGTATAGATTAAAATATGATTACTCTAAAAGATTCAATAGAAATAAAAACAACACCCGATAAAATTTTTAACTGGTTTAAAACTCTCGATAAAAATTTTACAAAGTGGCATCCAAATCATAAGAAATTCATAAAAGTAACTGGAGGCTTGGATGAAGGAGACATTGTTTACTTTGAGGAATGTGTTGATGGGAAGTGGTTCAAAATCAAATGTAAAATCACTAATATAGAAAAAAAGAATCGGAGTTGGAGGACTGATTTTGAATCTGTACATTGGCTTGGTCGACTTATTGGGACACGAATATCATTTATCGGGAAAGCTAAAGGAGACATCTGTATTTTTACCCATATTGAAAGTTTTGGATTTAGAGCAAATATTATCTCAAGCTTAACTTTAAAACTGCTTAAATCCTGGTTTCCTTTAATTAAAAAGGATATGGAAGAAGATAATTTAAACTTAAAAAGGATATTAGAAATGGATTCCAAGAAGTTATCTTGATTTAGTTGATAAAAAGGGAGCGGGTCGATTTTGCAATAGGGAATATGTAAAACGGAATGATAACATTTGCCATCGTGTTGTTACTAGATGTCCCTTCCACGGTTTCTTTACCGAGACAGGAACTTCAGAATTAACCAGACTATTTTGCGAAGTAGATAAAGAATTTTATTCAAAAGCTTTTCCAGAGCTTAAATTTCATCGTGGGAGCTCGTGGGAAAATACCATTGCGTATGGGAAAGATCATTGTGAATTTATATTTGAAAAGAAAAAATAATAATCTATTCCAACAAACCTTAATATTAAAAACAATATCAATTACATAAGTATACCTTATGTTAAAATATTAAGATTTTAATACATCACTGACACCCGATATGAAACTCTCTACTTTTTTAATACCGTCTTTAAAGTCATCTGCTTCAAGCACCAGAGACAAGATCTTGCTTCCTATTATAACCCCATCACAATAGTCTTTGATCTGAGCGATCTGCTTCCTGTTAGAAAGTCCAAAACCCAGCGCCAGCGGCAGGCTGGTTATTTTTCTTAAGTTTTTAAGGAAAGTCATGACTTCCGGATCTACACCATCTCTGATACCGGTGACTCCTTTTACCGAAATGCAATATATAAATCCTTTCCCCTCTCTTGCAATAGCAGATAGTCTTTTTGTAGTAGAAGTCAAAGAAGCAAACATAATATTATCTATATTAGCATCATTGAAATAGCTCCTGTAACTCTTAAATTCTTCCAGAGGCAAATCCGGGATTATAAGGCCGTTCACCCCTGCTTTCCTTGCTTTTCTTAAAAACCTGTCAAAACCGTAATGGTAAACGGTATTAAAATAAGTCATAACAGCTATAGGTGTATCACTGCTTTTTCTTATTTTAAGTATTGAACTGAGGACAATATCGGTATTTATTCCGTTTTCTAAAGCAATTTTTGAGGTAGCCTGGATTACAGGACCGTCAGCCAGTGGATCTGAAAACGGTATCCCCACTTCAATTATATCTGCTCCATTTTTTTCCAGTGTCTTATACAGAGTAAAAAAGCCGTCAATACTCGGGAATCCGCAGGTCAAAAATGGAATAAGGGCTTTCCTTTTGTCTTTCTTTAGTCTTCTAAAGACTTTCTCTATAGGACTGCCTTTAAATTTATACACCAGTTTTCTCCATCCATTATCCTCATCTATTATCAATATCCTTATCCCCGCGCCCCGACAGATTGACGATAATCACTTTGCTGTCGTCCAGGGTAGGGGCAAGTTTTGCAGCATAAGCCAGCGCATGAGCACTTTCATACGCCGGAATTATCCCTTCACATTCTGATAATACTTTAAATGCCTTCAGGGCTTCCTTATCTGATATATACTTATATCTTACTATTCCTTTTTCCTTAAAATATGCATGTTCCGGGCCGACTCCTGGATAATCAAGACCTGCAGATATGGAGTATGCTTCCTCTATCTGGCCGTAATCATCCTGAAGTACATAACTATAGGCTCCGTGGAAGATACCTTTATCACCGCAGCATAAGGTCGCTCCATGTTTCTTACTCCTGAGACCTTTACCTCCTGCCTCTACTCCTATAAGCTTTACCATATCCCTGTTTTTCAAAAAGGGATAAAATATTCCGATGGAATTACTCCCGCCGCCGACACAGGCTATAATATAATCAGGAAGCCTTCCTTCCATATCCATTATCTGCTTTTTAGTCTCTTTCCCTATGATCACCTGAAAATCTCTGACCATAGTGGGATAGGGATGGGGGCCAACTACCGAGCCAAGTACATAATAAGTATCATCTATTCTTGAAACCCAGTAGCGAAGAGCTTCATTAACTGCATCTTTTAATGTCCTGCTTCCCGATGTGACTTCTATTACTTCTGCATTCATAAGTTTCATCCTGTAAACATTGGAAGACTGCCTTTTAATGTCCGTACTTCCCATAAAGACTTTACAGTCCATGTCAAACAGCGCTGCTGCAGCCGCAGTCGCGACTCCGTGCTGTCCCGCACCGGTCTCAGCGATTATAAATTTCTTTCCCATCTTCCTGGCAAGCAGAACCTGGCCAACGGTATTGTTTATCTTGTGGGCGCCGAGGTGGCATAGATCCTCCCTCTTTAAATATATTTTTGCTCCTCCTAACTTTTTTGAAAATCTTTCGGCATTATAAAGGGGTGTAGGTCTCCCCACATAATTTTTTAAATAAAAGGAAAGTTCTTTTTTGAAATCCTTATCTTTTTTAAATTTAAAGTAGCTACTCTCCAGCTCTTCCAAGGCATTTATTAGTATTTCCGGAACATATCTGCCGCCAAAAACTCCGAAATACCCCTCCCTGCGGCCCTTATGACCTTTCAGATCAAGAGTATTTCTTTGTTTTTTTACTCTTTTCTTATCTTTTTTCATTTACCGGTCATCTCCATAAATCATCTCAAAACATTAATAAATCTACTGACTTTATATATATCCTTTTTCCCTGGATAAATCTCTAATTTAGACGAGGCATCAACACCGAAAGGTTTCGCTGTTTTTACCGCCTTCTCCACATTTTCTGCATCAAGCCCTCCTGATAATATAATAGGAATTCCCCAGTCACATTTTTTTACCATATTCCAATCGAAAGATATTCCCGTTCCACCGTAAAAATTTTTCTTGTAGCTGTCCAGCAGAATAAAATCTACATATTCTTTTATTTTTTTGATCTCTTTACTCAGTTCAGCTTTGTAAGACCCCAATCCATTTTTAGTTCTTATTGACTTTATAATTTTTGCATTGCAGCTTTTGTCATTTAAGTTTTTTAAATAACACCTGTCCTCATCTCCGGAGAGCTGTATCATATCCAGATTAAGGTCTTCAGAATCCTTAAGGACCTTTTCAACCTGCTCATTTACAAACACACCCACTAGAGAAATCTTTTTCTTTTTATTCCGAACTGCTTTAATCATTTTTTTTGCCCTGGAATTATTTATTCTTCGGGGACTATCAGTCGATAGTATAAATCCCAAAGCATCCACATCTAATTCAGATATTTTTTCTGCATCTTCTAAATCAGTGATCCCGCATATTTTTATCCATACCATATTAAAGCCCGTCTTTTATATTTATAATTTATATCAATTTTTTCTCTCTCAGCCCGAGTTCCATACTCTTAAGAGTATTTTTAAGATCTCTACTGGCCATAAAATAACTGCCGATCAGAAAAGTGTTTATACCTCTTGAAAACAAATCTTTAATATACCCTATATCCTCTATTCCGCTCTCACAAACAAAGACTCTGTCTCTTATATCATTTTTTTGACTGTAATCTAAAAATTTGTAAATAATATTGCTGTCAACACTCATATCTCTTAAGTTACGATTATTTACACCTATAAATCGCGCTCCGGTATCCAGTACCTTATCTAAATCTTCCAGGCTGTGTATCTCAACGAGTACCTCCAATCCAAGACTTACCGCTAAATGGTAGAGCTTTTTTAACTTTCTCTTCCCCAAAAGTGTACCTATCAGTAGAATACAATCAACTCCAAGGGCAGCGCTTTCATAAATCTGTTTATCGCTGAAGATAAAATCCTTTCTCAAAACCGGCAGATCAGAATTTTCCCTGACGACTTTTATATCTTCAGGACTTCCCTTAAAATATAAAGATTCCGTAAGGACAGAAATGCCGCATATAAAATTTTTAAACCTGTCATAAGCAAGCACTGTTTCCCTTAGGTCAAGCTGATCATTTATAATTCCTCTGGAAGGAGAAGCTCTTTTGATCTCAGCAATCACATTTACTTTTCCGCTGTCGATATTATTCAAAAAACTCCTCTTGTATCTTCCTGTTTTTTCCAATTCAGATTTTATCAGACTTGAGTTTTTTCCTATCTTTTTTATCTCCTCTTTTTTTGAGATCAGAATCTCTTTTAAATACTCCATAATTACTCCTAAAAATTATCCCATATTTAAGCTATTTGTTCTGTTTTTAGCTCTTAACCTGATTAATTTTCTTGTTGGTAAATTCTATCAATTTTCTCAATTTCTCATATGCTTTCCCGCTTTCAATAGAGTTGCAGGCAAGATCCACCGCTTCCGCCAATAAGTCGGCTTTTTCCCCGGCAACTATAGCAGCTGCTGCATTGATGACAGCAGAATCCTTTTTGGCGCCCCTTTCACTTCCGGTAAGGATATCCACTAAAATGCCGGCATTTACCCTTGCATCTCCACCAATAAGGTCACTTAAGTTTGACTTTCTAAAACCCAGTTCCTCAGGGTCAAATATATATTTATTGACTTTCCCATCCCTGAGCTCGGCAACCGAACTTCTACCTGAAACTGAAAGTTCATCAAGCCCTTCCTCACTGTTCACCACAAATGCCCTTTCCACACCCAAGTTTTTTAAAGTATTTATCATGATATCTTCTAGACCACCATCAAATATACCCAAAACACGCCCATTTGCCATTGCCGGATTGGTCAAAGGACCTAAAATATTAAACACAGTCCTTATACCCATATCTTTTCTTGCTTTTGCCACATGTTTCATAGCAGTATGCGCTTTGGGAGCAAAAATAAAACCAATACCTATATCATCCAGGCAGCTGGAAACCTCACTGCATTCAAGATTTATATTTACTCCCAGCTCTTCCAGGACATCGGCACTTCCGCTCCTGCTGGACACACTCCGGTTGCCGTGTTTTGCGACCGGAACCCCTGCTCCTGCAGCTATAAATGCAGCAGTTGTAGAAATATTAAAGGTATTCAGACAATCACCGCCGGTTCCACAAGTATCTACTATATTTTTATGTTTACTTCTTACTTTTACGGCCTTGTCAAGCATAGCTCTGGAAAATCCGCTTACTTCATCAATAGTTTCACCTTTTATTTTCAACGCGACCAGAAAAGCTGCGACCTGGCAGTCGTTTGCATTCCCTTCCATTATGAACTGCATTGCACTATATGCTTCATCCTGGTTTAGATTTATTCCGTTTATAACCTTCTCTAAAAAAGTTTTCATATCATTAACCTCCATGCTCGATTTATCACTCCTTATAAATCCCCTGCAGCCTATTCTATTTAAATAATCCAATAGCCTTAAATAGGGCAGCTGCCTTATTTACAGTTTCACTGAATTCATTTTCAGGTATTGAATCATATACTATCCCGGCCCCTGCCTGAATATAAGCTGTGCCGTCTTTCACAATAGCGGTCCTTATAGTTATACAGCTGTCAAGGCTGCCATCATAACCAAAATATCCCACAGCTCCTCCGTAGGGGCCGCGGCTGTCGGGCTCCAGTTCACTTATGATCTGCATTGCCCTTATTTTGGGAGCCCCGGACAATGTTCCTGCAGGAAAGACGCTTTTAAAGGCGTCATATATAGAATTATTTTTATCCAGTTTCCCTTCCACTTTTGATACCAGATGCATAACATGTGAATACTTCTCAACACTCATATATTCTTTAACTCTCACACTGCCGTAACTGCATACCCTCCCAAGATCATTTCTGGAAAGATCTACCAGCATATTATGTTCTGCTCTTTCTTTTTTATCATGCAGCAGGTCATCTACAAGATCTTTATCTTCCTTTAAAGTCCTTCCCCTCCTTCTGGTACCGGCAATTGGACATGTCAGTATTTTTCTGCCATTTATCTTGATCAGAGGTTCTGGAGAAGCTCCAATAATTTTTGTACTTCCAAAATTAAAATAATACATATAGGGTGATGGATTTATAGTCCTGAGACCGCGGTAAATACTGAAGGGATCGGAAAACTTGTCGGTATAAAACCGCTGGGAAAGCACTATCTGGAAAGCTTCTCCTTCGGTAATATGGTTTTTTGCCTGTTTTACCGCTGCCAGGAACTTTTCCTTTTTAAAATTAGAATTTGAACTAAAGACCTCCGGAGATTTCCCCACATCTGCCAAATCAAGGCTGTTCTTTAAATAATTTCCATTGACCCCAGTGATCTTCTTTTCTAGTTTTGTAATCTTTTCTATTGAAATATCATAAGTCTTTCCGGCAGAAACCCTGCGGTCAATCTTCACTGTGGAGATTATTTTCATACGGTTGAGAAGGTGGTCGAAGACTATCACCAGGTCGGTAAGATAAAGCATGATCTCCGGTAGGCATAGTTTATTTTTACCAACCGGTATCCGGTCAAAATATTTGACCAGATCATAACTCAGATAACCCACAGCGCCGCCCACGAAATGGTCGAGCTCCGGATTTTTGTATATATTATTTTTTTTCATAATTTTCTCCAGTTCCAGAAGAGGAGTCCTGGTACTTACTTCAGATATTTTATTCTTACTTACAGTTAAAGTAAAAATTCCATTATCAAACTTTATTAAATTATCACACCCCACTCCGATAAAAGAATATCTGGCTAGCTTTTTTGAACCTTCTATGCTTTCCAGCAAAAACCCGTATTCCTCAAGTCCCCCGGTCTTCACAAACATTGAAGCCGGGGTTTCCGTATCTACTATATATTCCTTATATACCGGTATTAGATTATATTCTTCTGCAATCTTTATATATTCATTTTTAGACGGATAAAACATAATATCCCGCTTTTTTAATATTTTAATAAATCAAATTTTCAATATATTAGTTATCAATCAATCTCCCCTTTGATCCTCAATATATAAATAAGAGTATTTCCATTGAGGATTTAGCACTTTAGCTTCGATCTTATGGAAATACTCTTAAAATTTTTAGTTATTTATTAATGTAAATTAAATATGTAGAAAAAAAATAAATAGAAGTAAGAAATCCCCACAAGCCAAGCTTTACCAGCTTTGCCAGCAGGAATTATCTTTAAGCCAGAGGAACATGCCAATAAGCTTCTTTATATAACTATATTTTCTTTCATTAAAAATCATAAAATCACTATAACGCTTAGCTGTGATCTTTGTTTCCAGATTTTATATATATTAGCATAATTATTTATCAAGTCAATTACAATAATCTGGCTTTTAATAGAAAGCAGGACAGTATATTAATCTTTTGAAGAATTAAATATGAATTAATAATATATAACTTCAGCCAGTATACTATTTCTTTTTGCTTCTGTCAGCAGCTTCGATCATTTTCTTAGCTATCCTGAGTTCAGTTTTTCTCCTGGTCTCTTCAGTATAGACTCTAAGCTCTGCTACCAATCTGTTATACCTTGTTATAAATATCGTATCTCCCAAATTCTCCGTTAGATACTTGGTAAGGTTAACCCTTAGTTCATTAGTATCAATTCTTTTAACATCTTCTTCGTAAGCCATCTCTCACTCCTTATGTAACATCAACTTTTTAAAAATATTTATTATTAAATTTGTATTAGTTTCTAATAATATATTTAATAATTAATTTTTATTATTATATCATATTTAATTAAAATTTTATATAATAAAATGATTGAATTTTATATTTTATATTATATTATAAAATAAATTTAAAAATAATTAAATACTTTTTAAAAATACTTATAAATACTTATTTGAATATTATATTTTTATTGTATTATATTTTGTGGAAGGCTCCATAGACATAACCACACATTTTAGAAAAATCTATTTGCAGCAGCAGAAAAGGTATAACGGGTATAGAAAGCAGCTTCTCAAATTTGTTAAAGATACAATTTCCCTTAACACCCGGGTTTCTGATCAACCTGGCATAGGGCCTAAAGACATAAATTATAAAAAGGGGTATCAATACAGTCAATATCCACTTACTGAAAAAAAATGCACCCAGCAAGATTATTAAAAAAGTAAGTAATGCCGTGAATCTTATAATATGGCGGAGTGGATACATCCCACCCGCAGCATCACCTTTAGCATACCTAAAAAACTGCTTAAATATCTGAATGGGGTTTTCTCTCATCTTCCAATAAACTACTGCTCTGGGATTAAACTTTATTTTATGGCCAGCAGCTTTTATATTAAAATTAAATCTCATATCCTCCCCATATTCCATATCTTCAGGATATCCGCCGGTTTTGGTCCAGATCTCCCTTTTGAAACTGATATTCCTGGACGATGGCATATACCTTATGGCTCTCATTTCTTTTTCTGCAGGCATAATGCATACCGCAAGGCATTTCTGTATAAAACTCCGGCACAACGGCATGTTAAGTCCTCCAACTACACTACATGTACTATCCCTGTAAAAGGCAGTGATTTCTTTAAGCCAGTTTCTATCTAAAATACAGCCTGCATCACTTGCACATATAATCCTGCCCGAGGCATTTTTTATGGCTTCATTTCTTCCCTGTGAAATATTTGCACCTGCCTTTCTTATCAGCCTAATATTTACGGCAAGTTTTCCGCCTTTTTGTTTTTTTACCCTACCTCTGTCATTCCCGTTTAACATGATTTTCAGATCTCTGTATTTCAAAGTAGCGGTATATTTAAAAAATTTTGAAGTAATACCAAAAGTATCATCTTTCGAACCTCCGTCCACTACAATTATTTCACTTGGCAGACAGGTCTGCTCCATCAGGCTTTTTAGAAACTCAATAATATTTCCTTCCTCATTATAAACAGTAGTTATAAAACTTATATTAGGCAGTACGGCTCTTTTGAGGTTTTCAACTTTCATATCCCTAACCTCTAAAATATAATTTTAAGACTTTAAAATACATAAAAAGTCTGGCTCTATTATCTTTCACCGGATTGAATACACACAATATTATAAATAACAGTATTCTGTTTATAACACCGGCTAAATAAACAAGGCTTAAAAGCACGGCATGTACCCGGGAATAATTTTTCTTAAAATATAATCTTCTGCTTGTCCAGATCCCCGCCTCTCTTACTGCCATATTCCTGGAGGCAACAGCCTTGTCAATATGCTCTATAATAAAGTATGGGAAATAGTAATTCTTAAAACCTTTTCTATGTAATCTCAGACAAAGGTCGCTGTCCTCGCTGTACATAAAATAATCCTCATCAAACATTCCCGCTTCCATAAAAATATCCTTTTTTATAAACACGAATGATCCTGCGAGCCAATCTACTTCTCTTTCGCTTATATGGTCCCACCAGCTCATAAAATAAGAACCGAAAACACAGTTTCTCTTAAATATCCTGTATAAAAAATAGCTCTCATAAAATTGTCTTAAAAGAGTTGGAAAAGACCTTGAGCTAAGCTGAAGTGTTCCATCAGGATTTACTATTTTTGCTCCTACCACACCCACCCTGCTATCTTCATTTTTCTTATTATAAAAACCTATTAAAGATTTTAAATCACCTTCTAAAAACTTAGTGTCAGGATTCAAAAACAGCAGATATTTACCTTTTGCCTTTAAAGCCCCGATATTGGATGCTCTTGAAAAACCCATATTTTCCTTATTTGGAATAAAATGCAGAATATTATTTACCTTAGCCTGTTCCTTTAGATACTCTATACTTCCGTCACCTGACTTATTATCCACAACCAATATCTCGTAACTTGATTTACTTTTTTTCGCCCTACTTGACCCAGTGAGTCTTTTGATGCTTTCCATGCATCCCTTGATAAATTCAAGACTGTTATAATTTACAATTATTATACTGATATCCAATCATATCACCATTTCCCGATGCCCTTTCTATTTTTTTAATAAGTCATCAATTATTGAGAGCAATCCTCTTTTAAAATTTGAATTTGAAAATCTTCTGCAGTCTCTGGCCGCAATTTTTCTGACCTTTTCCGTATCTACTTCTCCCCGTATTATACTTAAAGTAATATTCTTAAGCTCCTCCCAGCTTTCAAATAAGAACCCATTATGTCTGTTACTTATGATTTCCTTCTGACCTCCCTTATTTATAACTACCGGAATACATCCGGCTGCCATTGCCTCAACAGTAGTTATTCCGAAATGCTCGAATTTCTCTGGATTAATTTTTTCATCTTCACCTACACCTGCAGCATGCCAAAAAATACGTGATTTTGCAAAAAGCTCCACCAGCAACGGCCATTCTATATTGGTAATTACCTTTATGGGGCAGTTTTTACTCACTTCTCTTATCTTTTCCACATACTTTAGATGGTCAGGTCTCCTGTCCACACCACCGACCAGATATAGAGTATAACCCTTCATGTCATCAGGATACCGGACCAGCATTTCCTTAAATATTTCAGCCAGTTCCAGCTGCTTCTTATTATGATGTTCCGGGAAAAATCTGCCCACACTTAAAATAATTTTTTGCTTGATCCCGGATTTAAAACTGTCAATATCTACGGGAGGGAACAAAACAGTACTCTGCCTGTCCCATAATTTCTTTACCCACTTTTTGGAATATTGTGATATGGTAATTATTTTATGGTAGGTTTCCAAAAATTTAAGATCCCTGGGAAAAGTCACCAGAAATAAAGGTATATACCCTAAGATCTTAAGTATTACTTTTTTAAAAAAGCTTATCCTTCTCCTATCATAAACCACTGTACCAAGTTTTCTGGAGTCTCTGGAACCGCTGTCGGCTTCCAGGGGAATAAAAGTATCGGATGAGATTATCACCTCGCAGTATTTTTTATTAAAATTTAAGGGAATCTCTGAAGTATAAATGACTCCTTTTTTAAGCCTGAAATTTTCATCATATAGAAGTCTTCCTTCTTTTGCTCCTGCCATGCTATATACCTTAATATTCATACCCATTTCATTCAGACTGCTTGTTTTGGGATTCTTAAAACCCAGGATCAGAGGCCGGTCAGTCATTTTTACTTTCAAAACAACCCTTCCGCTGCTCCAGCTGCCTCTTCTTAACATGAACCTTTTTATATCATACAACCCTTCAACGATCTCTAATTCATTGAAGCCGTAAGATAATCTTTCTGAAATTTTAAACATCCATAATGCAGGCAACCTGAAAAAAAACAGTAAAAATTTGTGAATCAAACGGAAGTCAACATCAAAAGGAGTCGGGAAATAGCATAAATATATATTTCTTTTACCGTAGGCAGAAAGCGAACTTAAATAAGTAGCATTTATAAACAGGTCATATTTCCTTGTGATTCTTTCAGCATAATCTTCAGATATAAAAGGAAATACTCTAAGGTTTACCCTTTCCAGATCAAGGTGTAACCTCCTGGAAATTTTTTTTAAATCAGCAAATATATCAGTGATCAGATCTACTTCAAATTCTTTTCTCTCCGATAAGACCTCGGCAATCTTGCAGCTGTACCGCTCACCGCCCCCGGCTGTAGATAAATATCTGTCATAAATTCCGATCTTTTTCATGAGTTCGCCCTGTTAAAAATCCCTCATCCAGCTTTTGATCATCCTGTCACCGATTTTACTGTTTTTCCTTATTCTGATTCTGTTCAATAATTTTTTTGGCAGTAAATAAAATAGTTCAAAGAAAATCCTGATTCTGATCGGGATGTCGATTCTCCTCTGCTGTATCCCTCTCAGTGTTCCAGCAAGGTAACTTAAAATGTTTATTATATTTGAGAGGATAAATACCGCATAACTTTTAAAAAATAAAAACGGCCAGCCGCATTTAAAAATCATAAGCAGCCTGTTTCTGATCACATGATATATGAAATCATAAGACCATTCCTGGCTGGTACCACAGTGAAAATGCCTTACTTTAGATTTAGGAGTAAAGAAATTCTTCCAGCCTGCCAGCCTGGACCTCCAGAACAGATCGACATCTTCGTAGTAGGTGAAAAAGGTATTATCAAAACAGCCCATATCTTCAAACATTTTTCTGTCCATCATAAAGCTGCTTCCACTCAGTCCAAAGACCTCTTCGACCCGGCCGTACTGGCCTTCATCAAAAATCTCAAAGCCCCTGTCCCTGCTGTAAAAAGACCGGTTTATTTTAATACCGCAGCTGTTAATAATATCCTTTCTGTGAGTAAAAAGCCGTCTGGGAATCCTCACTTTGATTCTTTTGGCTCTCTCTGTGACCTTTATATCTTCTATTATTTCTTCGCCTATTACCAACTGTAAATTATTAGGTTTGATATATGATAATACCTTAAAGCTCAAATCCAGATCTTTTTTTAAATCCCCAATAGGTACTGCCAGAACGGCATTACCTCTTGACCAGCGGTAGACTCTCCCTTTCCCGTCTGATTCCTGAGGGTAAAAACCATCCATATATTTTATACTCTTATTTAAAATACTATTTCCGCTTTCTTTTTCTCCCGAAACCCTGACTTTTACATTATATATTTGAACACCCAGCCTTCTTGATCTCCAACTGCCCCGCAGCTCTATTTTATTACTGCTGCCGGCAATTAACTGCAGCTGCAGGTACGGGTAATAAAAAACTACCTTGGAACCCACTGCTCCTACTTTACGGCTATCAGTATATTGCCTGAAAATAGAAAGCATTTCACCCAGCCAGTTCTTATCGACCACGCAATCATTATTAACAAGGGCAATATATTTACCCTTTGAGCGGTAAAATCCCTCATTATTGCCTCCTGCATAACCTTTATTTTCCTTCAGTGCGACTATCTCCACCTGCGGAAACTTTTTCTTCACAAATTCCACCGAACCATCTTTGGAATTATTGTCCACCATTATTATTTGGATCTTATCGGGCGGATAATTAAGATTAAGTATGGAATCAAAAAGGTTATTTAAAAATCTTTTACCGTTGAAATTTACAGTGATAATCGATATTAAAGGATCATCATCTTGAACCAATTAAATCTCTCACCTTACCTAAAATGAAATACTACCCCCTGGAAATTACAATTACCCCTATAGTTATTATTATCGTACCTATCCAGCGTATTAAGCTTACATCCTCTTTCAATATAAATTTTGAAAGAACCAATACCAGTACATAAGTAAAACCAAGAAACGGATAAGCAAAACTAAGATCTACTGCGGATAAGACCACAAGCCAGATTGCAGCCGAGATAACATATAAAAACAGGCCGGATATTACCAGTGGACTTTTTATTATCCCAAGAAGAAAATGCCTGAAATCGACAAGGCTGCTGAAACTAAATACCCCGATACGGTTTATACCTATCTTCAAAAACATTTGTCCTCCAACAGCTATAGATATACTCAGTAAAATAAGTAATACTGAATTTATAAGGCTCAATCTTTTTTTCTCCTCTATCATGATCCGCTGTATGTCAATATCAGATTTGATATTTAAGATCTACGTTTTTTTTGCCAAATAATATTTATTAGAGATAGTCAGGCCCATTATTCTATCAATATTTTCCAGATCCCTCAGCAAGACCTCAAGTTTCTGGTCAATATCTATCTTCAGGCCTGATTTGCTTTTAGGTTTAAAACTGCCTAAAACTTCCCTTAAACTGCTTATATCATAACCCAGGCTCTTGATTTCCTTATAAAGAGTACGGAATATATCAAAATATATAAGAACCAATCTATCCCGGTTCTTTCGATTTATTTCATTCATTTCATTGTTTATCTGGACCTGAATGTTATTATTAATCGCTTTCATTGTCTGGTTGTAACTCTTTCTTAAATTCTCAAAATACATACTGGTAAGGAGATAAATATATCTCCTCAGCACCCCCTTTATATTTTTATCTTTGTTCAGCTCTTCAGAATTCAAGATATCAAATCTGCTTAAAAGTTTTACATCCTCAAAATTTTCTCTGTCCAGCTTTACCTCGAAAAGCTCGAATAATTCATTCTTTCCATATATCTCACCTATTTCATCTTCACTGGCATCCATTGTCTTATACTCTATTTCATCCCATATTCCCTTATCTTTAATCTCAAAACCGGCATTTTTTAATATATATTCAATAGTAAAGTCATCGATCCTTACACTGGACCGGCTTCTCATTTTGCCCTCCCCGAGAACCTTGTAAAGTCCCCTTTTCTCTGGAATAGAAAAAAACAACAGTCCATCTTTTCTTAACTTTGAAGCAAGCACATTCACCAGGTCATAAAAAAATTTCGGGGATATTTTATAAAACACATTATTTAAAATAATGGCTTCATACTTGGTCCTTTCAGTGATTTTAGACTTTAACAATCCAATTTCATCCAGCTCTTTCTTTTCATCCTCTGCAGTCATCAAGTCGACATCCATCTCCACCCAGAATATCCTACCTATACTAGTTCCGCTCATAACTTCTTCATCTTTATACTTATTCGAAGTTATATTCAGTACATTTGCATAGCCCTCAAAATTATCTTTTATGATTCTTGAGATTTTACTGTTCTGCAGGTCTATTAGCTCCATGATCTTCTTCTTATCAACTGCATAATCAGGGCCAACACAGTATTTGACCAGCGGTCTGGTCACATTTTCCCAATAAAACCTGGGGGCAATCCTGATCAAATTCTTTTTGTATATTTCTCTTAGGCTTTTATTAGTAGCCATGCTCTCCATTACTCTTGCAAGCTGGGCAGTATTTTCATATTTTACCACTTCACCTATCTTTTCAGTTTTAACAATCTTAGCTATTGAGTCACCTTCGGTTGTTATCACTGGAAGTCTTGCCCATATGTAATCTATGACCCTCGTCCTATAGGAAAACTCAGTTTCAATCCTTTCCTGATGAATCGAAATGCCCATATCTGAGTCCAGCAGGAAAGTCTGCCTTAAATCGTACGGTGTCCATTCGTTAAAAAATACAAACTTTTCATACATATCGAGCTCTCTGCTTAACTGTATTGCTTCATTGCATTTCCTCATTTCAGGAAGGCTTGCGTCCGGGTGTTTGATCCCCATAAATATCATTTTTATATTCTTTTTCTCCCTGGTAATCTCCCACAATGCCTTAATGGGTGTAATGGGATCAAGCCAGTTCCAAATACCTCCTCCCCATAAGATTATATGGTCGCGTTCACCGATGCCCGGGATTTTATCCCCGGTATATGAGGTAGACCGCCTGGGTGGCTGGGAAGGCATTCCAGTAGGAACAATATCTATCAGGTTTCTTAAGGTTTTGTCAGAATCATAATTGTAGGGGTTTATTCTACCCATGGCATTTAACATCCCGACCCAATAATCCCTCTGTTTTTCGCTTGCACATATAAAGAAGTCACCTATTGAAAGCTGCATTTTTAATATATTTAAATTGTTTTTATCAATCCTGATCCTTTCAGTCATATCACTGTCCCCGAACATCTCCAGGCTCTCTAAATTGAAAGGATTATAAAGATCCACAATGATCTTGCCTTTGAAGTTTCTTAAGAAAGGAAAATAATAAAGAATATGACCCTGAATCAATATAGTATCTGCCTTATCAACATATTTCTGCAAGCTTTTGTAATTGCTCAGTTTATACTGCCTGGCCTTGAAGCCTTCGGTATCAATATCTATTTTATTAGGGGTGACCAGAGTTACATCCAGGTAATCAGATAAAATTTTAGCAAACTCGTAAAACCTTATGCCGGGACCGGCCATATTTTTACCAATAATGTCATAACTAATTATACAGATATTTGAAGAACTTTTTTTATTCAACTTGGTATCACTTTTGCTGTCTAATTCAGTTTTCATCATATCTCCCTGTTATATATCTCATACATAAAAATTTAGCTAAAACTGGTATAAATCTCAGGACTCTTAAATGACCTGGCCAATCCTGAGATGAAATCATTTTAACTCTAATTTATTTAAGATTAAATGATTTTTTATTTTAATTATCAAATTATATGGTAAAAACACAAGATTTAAGAAATAAGCATAAAGTATGGGGGTTATCTGGTCAGCAGTAGCCTTGTTTCTTAACCATGACAGTTCGGAGCAAATAAACTTTCTCAAGAAATCAAGGACTCCCAGATTTATAACTGCACATCTGATCCTATTTTTATGGTAATACTTATAGAAATTTTTACTAAATTTTTTTACAGAAGCTCCCTCAAAATGCCTGGCGACAGAATTATGATTTACAGCCACCTTTCTTCCTGTCCTTTTGATCTTAAGACAGTAATCAAGTTCCTCAAAATATAACGGCCTGTAACCCTGATCGAAACCGC
>Ga0315549_1000563_pt1 | contig 43210 bp, 45 predicted proteins | sample SalMarSW160200MG_FD_203101 | JGI IMG/M metagenome (GOLD analysis project Ga0315549, IMG submission 203101) | Salt marsh sediment microbial communities from the Plum Island Ecosystem LTER, Massachusetts, United States - Salt Marsh Sediment SW1601-200 ...
AGTACGGAGAAGAAGTTCGGATGCTGGAAATCGGGGAGCCAGCAATAAGTAAAGAACTCTGTGGTGGCACTCATGTGAGTTCAACGGGAGAAATTGGCATATTCTTGATAACCAGTGAAGGCAGCATCGGCACAGGACTACATCGTATTGAAGCGGTAACGGGAAGAAAAGCTGAATCCCTGATTGAATCTCGCTTAACTGCCTTGCAGAGCGTCGCCGAAGAAGTGGAAGGCTCGCTCGAAGAGGTTCCCAGTAAGGTGAAAACTCTCATTGGCGAGCTGGAAGCAGAGCGTAAGAGATTGCTTTCGCTGGAAAGGGAGCTATCGCGCAGAATAGCGGAGGATTTGCCTGGGCAAGCCGAGCACGTGAGCGGTGTGACAGTTCTGGCTGCTAAGGTGCCACCATTGACCATGCCTATCCTCAGGGAAATGGGCGATATATTGCGGGACAGGCTAAAGAGCGCCATAGTGGTTTTGGCTACAGTCTATAATGGTAAGCCTAACTTTTTGGCCATGGTGACTCCTGACCTGATAGCCAAGGGGTTTCATGCCGGCGATATTATTAATCAAGTAGCCAAGGTTACCGGTGGGGGTGGGGGTGGCAAGGCTGCTATGGCTCAAGCCGGCGGAAAAGATGCCGCCAAGATTGACGAAGCTCTGAAATTAGTCCATAAACTGATTCAAAGGGTTTGATATGCGCAGCTTAGGGCTAGATGTCGGAGATAAGAGAACCGGGGTGGCCATAAGCGACCCCCAAGGGATTTTGGCGACCCCCTTAACCGTGCTCGCCAATAAAGATGAAGATGCCTTTATAAATGAGATTCTCAAGCTTGTGGAGCAATATAAGGCAGAGTGCATTGTGGTTGGCTTGCCTCGCCGCTTAAACGGCGAGATGGGAAAGCAAGCTAATAAGGTAACAGCTTTCGCTGACAAATTGTCATGGCGAGCGAAGCGAAGCAATCTCAACCAGCTTGATGTACAACTATGGGATGAACGATTCTCTACCAAAGCTGCCGAGCGCTTGAAGACGGAGGCTGGTGGCAAGGGAAGTAAACTGCGCTCCAGGGCAAAAAGAGGAGCCAAAAATCACAGCTTTTCGGTTAAAGCCGAAGTAGATGCCATAGCAGCGGCCTTTATTCTCCAGGGTTTTCTAGATAGCCACCGCCCTGAGCAATAGCGAAGGATCTTAAACGATGTCGAGATACATAGGCCTCATCGGCTATCCCCTCAAGCATTCTATCTCTCCTTATTTCCAGCAGGCGGCCCTGGATTATTATCGGCTCGATATTCGCTACGAGGCCTGGGAGACAGACCCAGCCCAGCTTCACGACATAGTGAATAATTTAAGAAAACCTCAAAATGTTGGAGCTAATGTAACCGTGCCCTATAAAGAGGCAGTTTTACCTTTATTAGATGAAGTTGATGACCTGGCAAGTTCGATCGGTGCTGTCAATACCATAGTCAAGAAAGATGATAGGCTTCTGGGTTTTAATACTGACGCCTATGGTTTTATCGAGGCGCTAGACAAAGAAGGGAACTTTGACCCTGAGGGAAAGCGGGTGGTCACCTTGGGTGCTGGTGGGGTGGCCAGGGCAGTGGGTTTTACCTTGGTGCAAAGGAAGGTAGCCTCACTGGCCATTACTGATGGTATCTTTGAGCGAGCCAGGGCACTGGCAGAAAATTTGGTGAGGTACATCAAAGGAGCTTCATCAAGCCCGAAGGATTTGGAGCCAGATGTCACTGCTTTTCAGTGGCAGAGTCTAAGCTCGGCCGAAACCTTTGACAACTGCGATTTAATAATCCATTGCACCACCATAGGGATGAAGCACAGTCCTCAAGAAGGACAATCACCTTTGAGCCTCGAAGTGATTCCCAGGAGCATCTTAATTTACGACTTGGTATATAACCCCTGGCTAACACCCTTGTTAAGGCTAGCACAAAAAGCCGGGGCCAATATACTCGGCGGCCTACCTATGTTAGTATATCAAGGAGCGGCTTCCTTCAAGCTATGGACAGGCAAAGAAGCCCCAGTTGATATAATGTTTGATAAGGCTAAGGAAACATTGACAGGAGGAAAGAGGTGAAAAAAAAGGCCATCATTATCAGTGTGGGCGTATTAATATTGCTTGCGGCGATACTAATTCCGACTATCTTAATTCCTAGACCGACAGCAGGTAAAATTACTGTAATCCCGCTCAGTGGGACTATTACCACCGAGGGCTCCTCATCGTTCTCCGGCTCAACCATTACCCCGGAGTTGGTGAAAGATTATTTAACGAAAGTGGAGAACGATAAGGCAGTCAAGGCGATTGTCTTCCACATAGAGAGCCCTGGCGGTGAGATAGCGCCTTGTCAGGAAATCCTATGGGAGATAGAAAGAGTTAAGGAGACAAAACCCATTGTGGTAAGCATGGGGAGCACAGCTGCTTCAGGCGGCTACTATATTTCAACCAAAGCGGATAAGATCGTTGCCCTTCCTACTACAATGATGGGGAGCATTGGGGTTATCTTTCAACTAATAAACATTGAGGGGCTTTTGGAAAAACTGGGTATTCAGATAGAAACCTTCAAGGGCGGCAAGTATAAAGACATGTATTGGGGGTTCAGGGAACTGACGCCTGAGGAGGAGGAAATCACTCAGGGAATGGTCGACGAGTATTACGAGCAGTTTATCGATGTGGTGGCTGAGGGGAGGGGGCTAAGCGAGGAAGAGGTCAGAAATTTGGCTACGGGGCAAACTTACAGCGGTACCGAAGCCAAAGAGTTGGGGTTGGTTGATGAGCTGGGTGATCTGGATACAGCTATAAATCTGGCAGCAGAACTGGCTGGCATCGAAACTGCGATAGTGGAGTATTATCAACCACCTAAACTAACACTATGGTCGCTGTTGGGATTTGCCGATGCTATACAGGTGAGGTTATCGGGATTGAGCGCCCAAGATGTAATTTTGTTGGAAATCTTAAGCCATAACTATAGGCAACCTCTATTTCTATATCAAAGCTAATGGGACAATTTCGTTTTCTTACTGGTGGAGAATCCCACGGAAAGGGGTTGGTAGCCATAGTAGAAGGGATGGTGGCTGCCCTTCCGCTGGAAGAAGAGTATATCAATAAGGAACTCAAGCGCCGCCAGCAGGGCTACGGGCGTGGTCTCCGTATGAAGATTGAAGAGGATAATGCGGAAATCATAGCAGGCGTTCTCCACGGGTTCACTACGGGTAGCCCCATCGCACTCTTTATCACCAACCTGGATTGGCAAAATTGGCAAGAACAGTTAAGCGTTTCTCCGGTAGAGAAAGAAGTCGAGCCTGTAACTTGTCCTCGCCCGGGACATGCCGACCTGGCAGGAGTTACTAAATATGGGCTCAAAGACATCAGGCCGATTATGGAAAGAGCCAGTGCCCGGGAAACAGCCGCCAGAGTAGCCGTCGGAGCTATAGCCCGAAGATTCCTGGAGGAGTTTGGCATTTCTATTCATAGCCACACCATGGCGATTGGGCGACATCACTGGGAACAAGGCGAAGCAAGCTCTATAGATTGGCAACAAGTAGAAGCCTCCCCAGTCCGTTGTGCCCATGCCGAACTAGAAAAGGCGATGATGGCAGCCATTGATGAGGCTAAAGCTAATGGGGATACGCTGGGCGGCATTTCTGAGGTGATTGCTACCGGTGTCCCCATCGGCTTGGGCAGCCACGTTAGCTGGGACCGTCGTCTTGATGGCAGGATTGCTCAGGCGATAATGAGCATCAATGCCGTGAAAGGGGTGGAAATCGGAGCAGGATTTGCTTTAGCCGAGCTTAAAGGCTCGCAAGCCCACGATGTCATTGAACCCGGCCCACGTAGCAAAGCAAAGGAGATTCCATGGCGACATGCCACTAATCGTGCCGGGGGCATCGAAGGTGGCATAAGCAATGGCGAGGATATAATAGTCAGGGCGGCAGTCAAACCTATTGCTACCCTGGCCAGTCCTTTACCTTCTATAGACCTTGGCAGCGGTGAGAGGGTCAAGGCTCACTATGAGCGCAGCGATGTCTGTGTTGTCCCGGCCGCCGGGGTAATCGCCGAAGCCGTGTTGGCCACTGTCCTAGCTGATGCTTGTCTGGAGAAATTCGGCGGCGATAACTTAAAAGAGACCTTGGCAAATTATCGTAATTATTTGAGCAACATATCTTAATTGCGCGACCACAATCCCCCGTTAAATGAGGCGGTATTAGCAACACCAAAGAAGTATTAACAGAAGCCTTTAAAGGGAATATCATTAATACCACTTAGCCGGCCGGAACGTCGCTCTGGCCTGCCCATCACTCAGTCGGTAAGGACTTGATGAACTTGCCCACCAGGTTGATGTTCGCCAATTCGTGATTCCATGATTCCGACGTATGTTCCAAGTAGAACGGATATGCGGTAACGACAATAACCATGTCGAGTTCATCCAGCAAAATAATCAGTTGCCCTCCATGTCCCCACGCGAAGTCGAAATGATGCTCGCCTGCCCTGGCAGACCACCACTGATAGCCATACCCGATGTCGCTGATGGAAAGGCCCCAGTTTGCTGGAAATCCGCCAGTCGCATTGATATCCTCCGAGTACCTCTGTAGTGATTCCCTGACCCAATCGGCTGGGATGACCTGGTTCCCCTCATATTCACCGTCGTTGAGATATAACAGGCCGAACTTGGCCGCATCACGTGCCGAAAAGTGGAGGTCTCCGCAGCCGTTGTTATTGCCCTCCGCATCCGTACCCCATTCACCCACCTCCACGTCAATTGCCGCGAAAAGGTACTCCTCGGCGAATGACTTGAGATTCATACCGCACGCCCGGGCTACGATAATCCCCAGCCAGTTGGACGATAGATTGCTGTAATGGAACTCGGTTCCCGGATCAGCGATGAGAGGAAATTCTTCTATAAGGGGCAGATAGTACCCAGATAAAAGCCCTCCCCAGAGAAAGGGATCGGTCTCCTCCCATGGATATCCGGCGCGCATCTGTAACAGGTGCCGGATGGTGATCTGCTCCTTCCTCGGATCAGTTATCTGGTCGGCGACTTCCGGGAAGAAATCCAGCATCTTCTGGTCCACGCTTGACAGGTAACCCTGGTCCAGCGCAATCCCGACCAGCGCCGAGGTATAACTCTTCGTTACCGATTGCAATCGGTCCTTCTGCTCAACCGACCCTTCATTGAAGTAGTCTTCAGCTATCAGATAGCCGTTCTTAATCACCAGGAGGCTATAAATGGTCTCCAATTCAGCCGCATTGTAATACATCTCCGCCACCAGCATCGGGTCAAGTCCCTGCTCTGCGGGTGTCGATACTTCCCAGTCATCCCCGGGCAGCGGTGTGTAGTCAACCACTAGGAGGTCCTCAATCGAAGGGCCAGAGCTGGCCAGCGCTGACATGACCAGGAACACGATGGTGATTATCAGGAGAGAATACTGACGCCAGTTAAAGCAGCGCACGATGTGCTTCAGCCAGGCCAGCCCCAGCCGCTTATCCAATTGAAGCTTCATGCAGTAACTCCTTGGCCTTTTCACCCATTGGGTTCTTCAAATGCCCCGTTTAAGAGGTTTAATCACTGGATGAAAGGGTTTCCTCGGCGTTCATCGCCGATAGTGGTGGGGGGTCCGTGGCCGGGATAGACAATGGTTTCATCAGGCAAGACCATAAGTTTTTCACGAATGCTCTTAATCAGACGTTCGTAGCTGCCACCGGGAAAGTCAGTTCTGCCGATACCAAAATTAAATAGAGTATCACCGCTAAAGACTACTCCATGCCCCGAAAGGCAAATCCCACCAGGGCTATGTCCCGGGGTATGGAGGACTTCAAAGCGTAAGTCGCCTACATCTATGCGGTCACCATCCTTGAGTAACCTATCAGGTTGAGGGGGTGACTTAGAAGGGGTGAGGCCAAGCGGTATCAGCATACGCATAGGGGCGGCAGACAATAATTCCTTTTCTTCATCATGAATGGCAAACTGGGCATTAGTTCTTTCTTTAACCGCACGCAGGGCATCGATATGGTCAATATGGGCATGGGTTACCACGATTAAGGATATGGATAATCCCATTTGCTGCACCGTTTTCAAAATAGTCCCAGCTTCGGCACCGGGGTCAATAATCATTCCTTGCTTAGTTGAGGATGAACCAATGATATAGCAGTTAGAGGCCAAAGGACCGACCACCAGCATTTTTACAATCATTGCTCTTTTCTCCAGTAATTTTTACAGTCGAATTCGTGAAGTATAGCACGAGTTTGCTCTCTGGAAAAATCGCTGGTAAATAGCTTCATTTAGCAGGCAGTTTACATTCAATTTTGACAAGTTTGGCACTTCTGAGGTACTTTATCCCTATCAGAGTTCTAGAGGAGCTGAGGCAATAATGGGTCAAAAGAAGGCAGCAATTCAGCGAACTGGGGAAAATACGAGTTTAGACGTGAACTTGCAGGATGTGCTGGATGGCATAGAAGATAAGCTCTTTGTTATCGACAGGGAATACCGTGTCAACTTCGCCAATTTAGCTATGAAGCAGAGCTTGCCAGAAAGCAAACCGCTCATTGGCAAGCGATGCTACGAAGTCTTTGAAGGCAGGAACAATCCCTGTAGCTCCCCCCTGTGGAAATGTCCCCTTACGAAGGTGCTCCAGAGTGGCGACCCAACGACGATTATTTCTCCTGACCATGCCCTTAGTAGCGAAACGATATCCAACAGGTATGTTAAGATCACCCTTTATCCCCTTAGAGACAGCCAGGGCGATATCAATGCGCTTGCCGAACTAAGAAAAGATGTTACCGCAGAAAGGGAGCTGGAGAATCAAATTCTGAAGCGTCATCACCATCTCCATGCCTTGAACCGTATTTCCAGCGCTACCAGCGGATTGTGGGACCTAGATGCTATCCTGAATATAGCTCTGGACACTGTGCTGGAAATCATCGGTGCAACCACAGGGGGGATATTGCTTCTTCATGAGCAAACTCAGAAGTTAAGCTACCGGGTGTATCGTGGTCTGTCTGCTAAATACGTTGAGCAGGTTAAGATGAGCCTGGGCGAAGGAGTAGCGGGAAGGGTAGCCCAAACCGGGGAGCCGGTTGTATTGGAAGATATTTCCAGAGACCCACGGGCTGCCTATCCAGATCTGGTGAGCACGGAGGGCCTTAGAGGGTTTGTTAGCGTTCCCTTAAAAGCAAAGGATGAGGTTGTAGGCGTGATGAATGTTGCTGCCCATATGCCAGGTCAATTTTCTGCAGAGGATATGTACCTCCTGAATTCAATCGGTTGTCAGCTTGGCACGGCCGTTGAACAGGCCAGGCTATACCAGAGATTGAAGCTAGGAAGAGAAAGATATCGAACTCTTCTTCAGCACGCCCTGACTGCTCAAGAGGAGGAGCGGAAACGGATCGCCCGAGAGCTACATGATGAGACCAGCCAGGCTCTTACCAGCTTAACCTTAAACCTTCAAGCTGCTATAACAAAGGCGGAAATCGATGGCGTTGTAGAGGCCGATTTTATCGACAAGATTCGGAAGATACAATCTCTGGCAGTTCATACTCAGAATGAGATATCAAGGCTGATGAAGGAGCTTCGCCCTACTTTATTGGATGAGCTTGGACTACCCGCAGCCATCAGTCGCTATGCTAAGGATAGTCTGGAATCCCTGGGGACTAAGGTATTTACGGAATTCGAGGGGGTGGACGAGCGCTTGCCCACAGAAGTCGAGGTAACGCTTTTCCGCATCTCTCAAGGGATGATAGGCAACATTCTGGAGCACGCCGAGGCAAAGAACGTCTCCATCAAGTTGGAATGCAATGCCAGTGAATGTGTATTGGACATTAAGGATGATGGCAAAGGTTTTGATGTTAGTAAGATCACTAGGGTGGACAAAGGTGGTCGGGGCGCGGGCTTGTTTACTATGAAAGAAAGGGCACGTTTAGTGGGCGGCGGGTGTAGTATTAAGTCCAAGCCAGGGAAAGGGACGAGAATTGTTGTGAAAGTTCCAGTGAAGGGATTTATGGCGGATGCAAAAGATAAAAGTATTAATAGTTGATGACCACACCTTGGTGCGGGATGGAATCCGTGCTTTGCTGGCGCTAGTTGCCGACACAAAGGTAGTCGGCGAGGCCGCAAATGGAAAGGAAGCTCTGGAAAAGGTGAAAAGGCTTGCCCCTGATGTGGTGCTCATGGACTTGGCCATGCCTATTATGAGTGGGCTGGAAGCAACGCGGAGAATACGCAAGAGGTTCCCAGGAACAAAAGTGCTGGCACTCACCCAGTATGAGGATAGAGAATACATCATCCCGACTATCGAAGCAGGAGCTCGTGGCTTCATTAGCAAGACAGCAGCATTTTCCGAGCTTGCTTCAGCCATCCAGGCTGTATATCATGGAGGGTCTTTTCTATCCCCCATGGCAGCAGCGGCTGTTGTCGAAGAATGCCAGCAGAAAGTCACTATAGAAGGGGAAAAAGACTCTTACCAGAACCTAACTGATAGGGAAAGGGAGATGCTTAAGCTGGTTGCCGAAGGATATACTGCTAAGGAGATAGCAGATATGCTGGTCATCAGCTTGAGAACGGTGGAGACGCACAAAACCAACCTGATGAAAAAGTTGGATATCCACAATAAAGCTGACCTCATCAGGTTTGCTATACGCAAGGGCATTATCACCGTGTGACGGTGTAAGAAAAACCTTCTCCATTCGCTTCTAATCTGCGAGTTTTTCCCGTTCCAAAATACGGGTTAATCCATCAAGAATTCCAGAATAAAATTCATCCATTATTATGGGGATTACCTCTTTCACACTTTTTAAGAGTAAGTTACCATGTAACTAGGACTAATTTTTATCAAGCTGGGAGACGTATTAGATTATGGATAACTACCAAGCTAGCCGAATGAGGGAAGCTTCTTATGGTCGCAGCCTTACCCCACCCTGCCAGGTTGCCTGCCCGTTGCACATGGAGATCGGCGAATATGTTGATTTAGTTGCCCAAGGGAAGGTGCTGGAAGCACTGCAGGTCATAAGAGATGGCAATCCCTTCCCTTCTATCTGTGCTTATGTGTGCACCCATCCTTGTGAAGATGCCTGCCGGCGCAGCCAGGTAGATAAACCTATCGCTATTCGGGCGTTAAAGAGATTCGCTGTGGAATTCGGCGGTGACAGGATGATACAGCTTGAAGCTGAGACTACACAGAGCGAAAAGGTCGCCGTAGTAGGGTCTGGCCCAGCAGGGCTGGCTTGTGCCTACTATCTGAGGAAGCTCGGCTACCCGGTAACCATCTTTGAGGCCTATTCAGAACTGGGAGGTATGCTCCGGGTGGGTATTCCCCAGTACCGCCTTCCTCGGGAGGTAGTCGATACTGAAGTTCAAAGGCTAATTCACATGGGGGTTGAAATCAAAGCGAATACGCGAGTGATATCCCTGGACCTGCTTTTTGATATGGGTTATAAGGCTGTCTTTATAACCGTTGGCGCCCATCAGAGCCTTAGAATGGGAATAGAAGGAGAAGAGAGTCCCGGGGTGATAGATGGGGCTACTTTTCTCCGCGAAGTGAATCTGGGACTTAAGCCCTCTCTGGGGGAAAGAGTTGCTGTAGTAGGTGGGGGGAATGTGGCTATGGACGCCGCCCGCGCTGCCGTTCGACTGGGGGGGAGCAAAGTGAGCATTCTCTACCGTCGCAGTCGGGCGGAAATGCCAGCAGGCCCCGACGAAATAGAGCAAGCCCTGGAGGAAGGCGTGGAGACCCTGTTTCTGGTGGCACCAACTAAGATGAAAAGGAGAAATGGGCGCTTAAGCGTAACATGCGTAAGGATGGAGCTTGGAGAACCGGATGCGGGGGGCAGACGTCGTCCAGTGCCAATCGAAGGCAGCGAGTTCAACATGGAATTTGACACTTTGATTACTGCCATTGGTCAGGCACCTCAGATCTCCGAGGATTTTCGCCTGCGACTAGGCCGAGGTAGCACCATTCAAGTCGACCCAGTCACACTCACTACCAATCGGGTAGGAGTTTTTGCTGGTGGGGATGCCGTCACTGGACCAGCTACTGTAACCCAAGCACTGGCAAGTGGCAGGCAGGCAGCCTTTCGTATCAATGATTACCTCCGGCATAGATACCCTTTAATTGACAAAGAGGCAGAGGAAACTCTGTCAGGCGAACTCCTTCCTAAGACGATAGAGATGATAAGGAAAATCGAGCGGCTCGAGCCTCCGCTCCTCCCTCCTGAAGCAAGAGCGAAAGAGTTCAAACCGGTGGAGCTAATTTATAACTGGGAGGCTGCCGTCGATGAAGCCAGACGCTGTCTCCGCTGCGGCATGGGAGCAGAGATCCTGTTCCAGGATAAGTGTGCTACTTGCCTTACCTGTTTAAGGGTCTGTCCCTACCACGTGCCTTACCTGGATGACAGGGGGGCAATCCAGATACCTGCTGACCAGTGTCAAGCTTGTGGCATATGTGTTGCTGAATGTCCGGCTAAGGCAATAGTCTTGCGGAAGCCATATGACCGAAGACACATAGATGAGGAACTAGAACACGCCCTTAAGTCTGCGGCAGAATCGAAGTCTAAGCCCCTAATTATCGGCTTTTGTTGCCAGTATGGGCTCTTCGGCACTGGTGCATTGGCAAGCCTGTGGAGGGAAGGCAAAGCCGGCATCTGGATAGTGCCTGTCCTTTGCGTGGCTAAGTTAGAAGGGGGACACATATTGCGGGCCTTTGAAATGGGTGCAGAGGGGGTTTTCATCGCCGGATGTGGGGAGCAATGTAGTCGGGAAAACACCGCTTTTTGGGTTCTCCAGCGCGTGGAAGGAGTTAGAAGGGCACTGTCTCAGATTGGTCTTGAGCCGGAGAGGTTGCAGACATTTAACCTGCGTGCTGCTGAGGGAGATACTGCCGAGGCACTGGACAATTTCACTGGACAAATAGGAAGGCTTTGCCTGGCTTCGGTAATAAAGCAGGAGGTGAAAAGTTGATAGTGGCAGAACAAAAGCCCGTGGAGGAGATAAGGCGAGTTATTGCTCCTTACGAGAGGGTGTTGCTTCTCGGCTGCGGCACTTGTATGACTGTTTGTGGCGCCGGTGGTGAGCGTGAGGTATCTTTTCTTAATAGTACATTACGGGTAGCCCAGGCAAAGAGCAGCGATGGAATTCATAGCTTTTCAGAATACACAGTGAAAAGACAATGTGATTTTGAATTCCTGGACGTGCTTGCGGACAAGGTCAACGAAGTGGACGCTATACTTTCACTGGGTTGTGGCATCGGGGTGCAAGTCGTAGCCGAGCGTTTCCCCGATATGCCTGTCTTGCCCGGTGTTAACACCTCTTTCATGGGTATGGCTAAAGAGTGGGGAGTCTGGGATGAGCGCTGCGCCGCCTGTGGTGATTGCCGATTGGCGGAGACCGCCGGCATTTGTCCCATCACCAGGTGCACCAAGGGGATACTCAATGGTCCCTGCGCCGGCACCAAGAACGGAAAATGCGAGGCAAACAAAGATATGGACTGTGCCTGGATCCTAATCTACAAGCGCCTGGAGAGATTGCAGCAATTGGAAAAGATGCGACGATATTATCCTCCCAGAAACTTCCGGGTAATCCCCAGACCTCGAAGAATCGTCATGAAAGCTGATGTTGAACCAGGAGAGGACAATGGCTAACTCACTGTTTGAAGAAAAACTCAATTCCGATGGATTCCTGGTGACCACAGAGATTGGGCCTCCTAAGGGGGCAGACGTCTCGGAGATGGTTCACCACATAGACCTCCTCAAAGACAAGGTTGACGCTATCAACATCACCGACCATCAGAGTTCTGTGATGCGTTTTCCCTCCCTGGGTGGCTGTCTGCTGGTGAAGGAATGTGGTGGCGAGCCTATCATTCAAATAACTTGTCGTGATCGCAACCGTCTGGCTCTCCAAGCTGACCTTCTTCTGGCTTATTCCAGAGGCATCAAAAATGTGCTTTGCCTCACCGGCGATTCTGTCGATGTCGGCGACCACAAGGAAGCAAAGCCCGTCTTTGATCTGGATTCGGTCCAATTACTGAAGATGTCCAGGGAAATGGAGTCTGGTAAAGACATGGGGGGGAATGAACTAAAAGGTGCACCCCAATTTTGCCTCGGCGCGTCAGTTCACCCCGAGGCAGACTTCATAGAGCCACAGCTCATCAAGTTTGAGAAGAAGGTTATTGCGGGGGCACAATTCTTCCAAACTCAAGGCATATTTGACTTGGAGAGCCTTCGGAGGTTTATGCAATACGCTTCTCAGTTCAATGTCAAAATCTTGGCCGGTATTATCGTGCTTGCCTCAGCCAGGATGGCTCGGTATATGAACGATAATGTTCCCGGGATAATTGTTTCTCAATCCATCATCGATGAGCTAGCTGGTGTGGAGAAAGGTAAAGGACTTCAGAAGGGAATCGAGATTGCTTCCCGGTTTATAAAGACAATAAGGGAGGAAAATTTATGCCACGGTGTTCATATTATGGCTGTGGGTAACGAAGGAATTGTGCCTGATATCCTGGAGGCAGCTTAGTGGGCACCCCTGAGATGGCACTTTAGTTAAATGACAGCTGTGGTCGGTCGGCTAACTAAAATCTAATAAAGGAGGGATGTGAAATGAAAAACAAAATCTTAATCATAGATGACGAGCCTGATTTTGCAGAAGCGTTGCGCATGACTTTAGAGGCAAAAGCTTATCGCGTAATCACTGCCACCAACAAGGCACAGGGTCAGGCGAAGATGAGAGAGGGGCCTAACGTCGTTGTCCTGGGCACGGTAACTCCTATTGGGCAAGCTTTTTCCTTGCACAACTGGCTGAAGCAGCACCCCAGATATAAAGACGTGCCAGTCCTGGTGATAGACTCCCGGCCTGAGGAACGGTTTATCAGGGGATGGAGAAAATTTGAGGGGATGCAACTGGAGTCTGAGGACTATGTGGCTAAGCCAATCGAGCCAGCTTCACTTGTGGTCCGCATCCAAAGGCTATTGGAAGAAGCGACCAGGAAGATAAGAGTGCTCGTGGCGGATGACCATACTATGGTCAGGGACGGAATATGCGCCGTACTTACGTTGCAAAGGGACCTGGACATAGTAGGTGAAGCCGTCAATGGAAAAGAGGCAGTTGAGAAGGTGTTTCGACTTCTGCCCGACGTAGCGTTGATGGACATACTCATGCCTAAGCTGAGCGGGCTGGAGGCAACAAGGCAGATAAGCACGCAATGCCCCCAGACAAGAGTATTGATTCTGACCCAGTATGATGAACAGGAAAATATGCTTGTTGCCAGCCAGGCGGGCGCATATGGCTTCATTCCCAAGAAAGCTGCTAGTGAGCAGCTTATAGCGGGCATAAGAGCTGTACATGGAGGAAGTTATTTCCCCGACTCTTTTGCTAAGTTAGTTTCGAACTAACGACAATGTAAAGGTTGGGCTTCCCTGAAAGCGAGGAGTTATATTTTTATCCTCGATTGGAGAGCCATTCGCCGCCATGACAGATGTGCCGGTGGAGAACCGAAGGGTGCTGCTGTCGGATAACGGTGCCGGCTACATTGACTACATACACTATTGCTTGTTATTGGCGGAGAGGGTGGGATTCGAACCCACGGTCGGGAAACCCGACACACGCTCTCCAGGCGTGCCTGTTAGACCACTCCAGCACCTCTCCACGGAGAGGGTGGGATTCGAACCCACGCTCCGATATAATCGGAGACCGCTTTTCGAGAGCGGCACCATAAACCACTCGGTCACCTCTCCCGGTGGCTATTATACCACCTTGGGAGAAGGACGGGTTCGCCGTGCCATGATAAGTTTGGCTATTTCCACCGGGATAAGTACTGACAGGCCAGCCAGTAGTGCTATTCCCCAATCTTGCAGGCTCATGGAGTAAGTGTGGAATGGACCTTGCAGGAAAGGTGCATAAACTATAGCCACAGCGATAACCCAGCTCAAAGCCACTGCTGCCAGAAGCCATTTGTTGCCGAGAGGGTCCATACGAAACAGAGAAAGTCTCTCCGAGCGGCAGTTGAAGCAGTTAAAAAGCTCCACACTTACTAAGGTAACAAAGCACAAGCACTGTGCCTCTATGAGGCTTCTTCCTGAGCTGATTGCCCAGAGGAATACGCCCAGCGACGCTAACATAGTCCAGAACCCTATTCCTAGAAGATAGTTGATCATAGGTTTGTCAAAGATAGTTTTCTTGGGGTCACGCGGCGGGCGCTGCATTATACCCGGCTCGCCAGGCTCTACTGCTAAAGCCAGTGCCGGCAGGCCATCGGTAACCAAGTTCACAACCAAAATTTGTAGAGCTATTAGAGGCACGCCCTTATACAATCCAGTTACCACGCCGATGATGAATGCAAGCAACATTAGTAAGACTTCACCAATGTTGCAAGAGAGAAGATAGAGGAGATACTTCCTTATATTAGTAAAGATATTTCTCCCCTCCTCTACTGCCGCCACGATGGAGGCAAAGTTATCGTCGGTCAATATCATAGCTCCGGCCTCTTTACTCACATCAGTCCCGGTGATGCCCATAGCTACACCAATGTCAGCTTTCTTCAAAGCTGGGGCATCATTTACCCCATCACCTGTCATAGCCACCACATGCCCCTTGCCTTGTAAGGCCTCAATAACTCTCAACTTATGGGCTGGTGAAACCCTAGCATAGACGTCTATCTTGCCTACTAATGCTTCAAATTCTTCGTCACTAAGTTTATCAACCTCAGCCCCAGTCAGAGCCACACCCTGTTCTTTTAGAATGCCTAGTTCCTTGGCAATGGCCACGGCTGTCAATTTGTGGTCGCCAGTAATCATAACCGACTTTATACCGGCTTGGTCGCAAAGCTTTACCGCGCCTTTGACCTCCTCCCGAGGTGGGTCAATCATCCCCACCAACCCCAGCCAAACCATTTCTTCTTCCGCCCCCTCTACCACCTCACTACCCTGTTCTTTACCTGGCAAGGATTTATATGCCAGACCCAGAACCCGCAAAGCCCCCGCGGCCATCTCCTGGTTCACTTGAAGGATTCTTTTTCTATCTTGCTCCGTAAGCTCTCGCTCTATGCCCTCGGAATAGATACGAGTGCAGGAATCTAAGATAACTTCAGGCGCCCCCTTAGAGTATGCCACTACGCCCTGTGAGGTATCGTGAATGGTGGTCATCCTTTTCCTCTCTGAAGAGAAGGGGACTTCGGCTATGCGGGGAACAGTTAGTTCTTCCCTTTTTATTCCTGCCTTGGCGGCGACTACTGTTAGAGCTCCTTCCGTAGGGTCTCCTTTGACCTGCCAGGCCCCGTTAGTATTAATAAGATGAGAATCGTTGCACAGCATTGCAGCGGTGAGCAAGCGAAGTAAATGGGGTTCGTCCTTTGGGTTGAGAGAGGCATCGTTTATGTAAAAACTTCCCTCAGGCTCGTAGCCTGCACCACCTACGTCTATTGTCTTGCCATTAACATAAATCTTGCGCACGGTCATCTCGTTTTGGGTTAGTGTCCCGGTCTTATCAGAGCAAATGAAGGTGGTGCAGCCCAGGGTCTCCACGGCAGGTAAACGGCGCAATAAAGCATGCCGCTTTACCATCCTTTGCACTCCCAGGGCAAGGCAAATGGTTGTCACGGCTGGCAGGGCTTCAGGCACAGCAGCTACGGCTAAACTAACTCCCCAGATAAAGGCTTCCAGGATATGACTAAACATACCGGCGATAATTCCCACGCCAGCTACAACGGCACAGATGGCTAAACAGGCAATCCCCAATATCTTGCCTATCTTGTTCAGGCTGACCTGCAGTGGTGTCGGTGGTGGTTTTACCTCCTGGAGCATACCGGCAATCTTGCCGAACTCCGTAGCCATGCCTGTGCCAGTCACTATCGCTCTGCCTCTACCGTAAACCACAGTAGTGCCCATATAAGCCATGTTTTTTCTATCGGCTACGGGTGCATCGCCGGGGATAGCTTCGGTCTTTTTCCCCACAGACGTAGATTCCCCAGTCAAAGGTGCTTCGTCAATTTTCAGGTTAACTGCCTCAGTGAGACGAGAATCAGCAGGAATGCGGTCACCGGTCTGCAGCAAAATTATGTCTCCAGGAACTAAGTCTCTGGCAGAGATTTCTTCCTCCTGCCCGTCTCGTATCACAGTGGCAGTAGGGGCAGTCATCTGTTTCAATGCCTTCATGGCTTTTTCCGAGCGATATTCCTGAACAAAACCCAAGCCGGCAGCAAAGAAGACAATGATTACAATAAGAATGGGATCCCAGATATCTCCCTCACCTCCAGGTGTAAGCGCCAGTACCCCAGAGATAACAGCAGCGACGAGAAGAATAATAATGAGGAAATTTTTGAACTGCTCTAGAAAAAGCATCCACGGACGGGTTTTCTCCTTCTCCACCAGTTCGTTCGAACCGAACTGGGCTAGACGGCGCTCGGCTTCCTCTCCAGTTAACCCCTGAATGCCTGAGTTTAGCGACTCAATAACTTCACTTACGCTTAGATTGTGCCAAATTCTTTCTATAGACATTATATGCTACATCAAATGAACATAGGCACCAGCATAAGCATCACTCCACCAGCTACCACTGAGGCGATTTGTCCGGCAACATTGGCTCCAGCAGCGTGCATCAGTAGATGATTGTAAGGATTAGCTTCCAGCCCTAGCTTCTGCACTACACGAGAGGACATGGGGAAAGCGGAAATACCGCAAGCGCCAATCATAGGATTGATCTTTCGCCCCGAAAGGGCGCACATCAGTTTGCCCAAAAGAACACCTGCCACAGTATCCAGACTGAAAGCTACTACTCCCAGTATAAACACCAATATTGTCTCGGGCCTGAGAAACTCAGTCCCAGCCATCATTCCTCCCACGGTGATGCCTAGAAGAATAGTTACGATGTTAGCCAGTTCATTTTGAGCTGTCAGGGAAAGCCTCTCCACCACTCCACATTCCCGTAACAGATTGCCAAACATGAGACAGCCGATAAGTGGAGTGGCTTTTGGAGCAAGCAAGCCTACCACAAGTACAGTAATTATAGGAAAGAGTATCTTCGTCCTCTGCGAAATTGTTCCCGCAACCGAAGGCATTTTTAAAGCCCTTTCTTCTTTACTACACATCGCCTTTATTATAGGTGGCTGGATGATAGGCACCATAGCCATATAAGAATAAGCAGCCACAACAATGGCAGCAGTGTATTTGGATTGCAGCGTGGTCGCGACGTAAATCGAGGTAGGCCCATCGGCAGAGCCGATTATGCCGATGGAAGCTGCATCTTGTAAGCTGAAATCCAATACGTGGAGCCAACCATCACCCAACAAATAAGCCAAAAGGAAAGTTGCGAAAATGCCGAATTGGGCGGCAGCACCAAGAAGAATGGTATAGGGCCTTTGTAGAAAGGGCTCAAAGTCAATCATGGCTCCTATGCCAATAAAGATGAGCAGGGGAAATATCTCGGTATGGATACCGGCTTCTCTTAGAACGGCTAAAAACCCACCTGCCTCCGCCGCCCCACCCAGTGGTATATTAGCCAACATACATCCAAAACCAATAGGAACAAGTAAGACTGGCTCTACTTTTTTGGCAATTCCCAACCACATGAGGACGCCGCCGATAACTAACATTACCACGGCTTGCCAAGTCAAATTGAGAAAACCGAGGAATTCGCCTGTAGCCATGTCCATCGTTTATCCTTTTTTTTCTTGTTTATCCCTGGGTTTAACCAGTTTACCCAGGAGAACCATGACTAAGAGTAAAATTCCCAGGACAGCGAAAATGATCGCCATTCCTAACAGGACTATCCACAAGGCATTAAGCATTCTGCTTCTTTCTTGTCTGGCAAGGTTGTTATAATACAATAACGCAGTGGTGGGTGTCAAAGCATCAACAGGAATGGGCGTTGAATAAAATGTTGTCCTGTGTTATCATGCTACGCTGTTTCTTTGCACTCTTTGCCCCTGTAGCTCAGAGGATAGAGCGCTGGCCTCCGGAGCCAGGTGCAAGGGTTCGAGTCCCTTCAGGGGCAGTTTCTTGTAACAGGTAAGTTCCCCCCAAAAAACAAAACCCTTGACAGCGGAGGGATGATTTAATATAGTTTAGGCTTTCGGAAAATCTAAACTGTTACAGTTTCTATGGGTAAACAGGTCTTTTCTTATGGCTGAGCTTCTTGAGATAAGATGGCATGGCAGAGGAGGGCTGGGGGCAGTAACTTCGGCGGAGTTAGTTGCTCGTGCTGCCATAAGCGAAGGAAAATATGCTCAGTCATTCCCTAGCTTCGGACCCGAAAGGAGGGGGGCACCGGTTCTTGCTTTCCTCAGGGTAAGCGATGAAGTTATCAAGTCCAGAACAGTTATCTACAAGCCTGATGTAGTGGCTGTACTCGATCCAGGGTTGTTGCAGACGGTTGACGTGACTTCAGGACTTAAGGAGAATGGTAAAATCATAATTAATTCAAGGAAATCGCCCGCTGAACTGAAGTCTGAATTTGGATATAAGTGGCCTGTAGCTGCGATTAATGCCACAAAGATTGCCCGGGAAACGATAGGCCTGCCTATAACCAATACTGCGCTGATTGGGGCGCTACTGAAGGTTACCGAGATTGTGAAAATGGATTCTCTGGTGGAACAGTTGCAAGAGCGCTTTGGGCCCCGGGCCAAGGCGAATATCGAAGCCATGAAGAGGGCTTACGATGAAACAGTAGTGAAGGAGTAAGCAATGGCAGAAGAGCTAACCTGGAAGGACCTGGAAGTTGGCAATATCATAAAAGAAGCAGGAAATGCTAGCTTTCGGAAGACTGGTGACTGGAGGACGGAAAGGCCCATACTAGATAAGGAAAAGTGCATTAAATGTGCCTTGTGCTGGATTTATTGCCCTGATGCCGCTATAAAGCCTGGTGAGGATGGATATTATGAAGCTGACCTTTATTACTGTAAGGGCTGTGGTATCTGCGCCAGTATATGTCCTGCGGAAGCTATAAAGATGATAGCGGAGGAGGAAAAATGAGCAGAAGAATCGCATTAGAGGCCTCCCATGCTGTGGCTGAGGCAGTCAGAATGGCTGATGTCGATGTCACTGCTGCCTATCCCATAACGCCCCAGACACATATCCCCGAGCGGCTTGCCGAGATGGTAGCCGATGGCGAGTTAAGCGCTGCTTATATTCCGGTGGAGTCGGAGCACTCGGCCATGAGCACGTGCCTTGGAGCTGCCGCGGTGGGTGCCAGAACTTTCACAGCTACTGCTGGTCAGGGATTGGAGCTCATGCATGAGGTGGTATATGTCGCTTCTTCCATGAGATATCCTGTGGTCATGGCAGTGTGCAACAGGGCCCTTTCTGCCCCCTTAAGCGTTTGGGGGGACCATTCCGATGCCATGGCCGTCAGAGATACGGGCTGGATACAGGTATTTTGCCAGAATGGCCAGGAGGCGTTCGACCTGACCTTATGGGCCTTCCGGGTTGGGGAGGACCCTAAGGTCTTATTTCCGGTTATGGTTCACCTTGATGGGTTCACTTTATCACACGTGACAGAGCCGGTGATTTTACCGGAGCAAAGTGAGGTGGAGAGATTTCTCCCTAGATTCCAATACCCTTTTGCCCTAAACCCTGATAAGCCCATGACCCACGGCGCCTTTGGGCCACCTGAAATATACTCGGAGACAAAGTTAGCTCAAGAAGTGGCATTCAGGAATTCCAAGGAGGTTATACTCCAGGGGTGGAAGGAATTTGGAGACACCTTTGGTCGTTATTATCATCCTGTAGAGGAATACAAAACGGAAAACGCCGAAACATTGCTTCTGACCATGGGCGCTTTCACCGAGACGGCCAAGATTGTAATAGATGACAGGAGAGACAAAGGCGAGGCCATAGGACTTATAAGCTTGCGCCTCTGGAGGCCTTTCCCATTTGAGGAATTTCGCCGAACAGTGAAAGGCGCCCAATTACTCATCGTTTTCGACAGGTGTATTTCTTTTGGCCTGGGAGGCCCGGTCTTTTCCGAAATCAGGTCTGCCTTATATGATGAAGAGCTCAGACCGAAGGTGGTCGGCATCATAGGGGGTTTGGGTGGCAGGGATATGTCCGAAGATAATTTTGACTATGTTATTAACAGAGGTAAGGAAATTGCGGAAAAGGGGTCAGATAGGATGCTTGAGACAGTGGGCATAAGATGATAGCTGAAAGCTGTCAGTTGATAGCTATCAGTAAGGGGTAAGAGATGAAAACGAAAGCCGTAAAATTTGGGGGAAAGCTTGTAACTACTAAGGAGTTCCTTGCTGAAGGACATAGTTTCTGCATTGGCTGTGGGGAAGCTTTAGCAATCAGGCTTGCTATGAAAGCCCTGGGAGAGAATGTGATAATGGCTATGGCTACAGGATGTGACGAAGTAACCACCACGCCGCTTCCTTACACCTCCTGGCGAATCCCCTGGATGCATACGCTTTTCGAAAACACTGCTGCTGAAATCTCGGGCATAGAAGCAGGTCTAAAGATTTTGGTGAAAAAGGGCAGGATACCTGAAAGGGATATTATATGTGTTGCTATGGGCGGGGATGGCGCCACCAGCGATATAGGGATCCAGTCCCTGTCCGGGGCGTTCGAAAGAGGCCATGATTTCATATATATTTGCCTTGATAATGAAGCCTACATGAACACAGGAATCCAAAGGTCGAGTGCCACGCCCTACGGAGCTTCGACTACCACGGCTCCAGCAGGGAAATTCAGCATGGGACAGGTCACCCGGAAGAAAAATATGGCCGCTATTGCTGCTGCTCACGATATACCTTATGTGGCAACAGCCTGTCCCAGCTACCGCTTTGATTTAATGAAAAAGGTTAGGAAAGGGGCAGAGCTTAAAGGCCCGGCCTATATCCATATCCTATCTCCTTGCCCCACAGGCTGGAGATACAGAAGCGATTTAGCTATTGAAATAGGTCAACTCGCTGTGCAGACAGGTATTTTCCCTCTTTACGAAATAGAGTATGGACGCTACAGACTGAATGCCGACCCACCTGAACTTAAGCCTATTGAGGAATACCTGAAGCTACAAGGGCGATACCGACATTTGACGGGTGAGCAGATTCAAAGAATCCAGGAAATGGTAAACGAGGATTATGCCAAGCTCAAAGAGAAGGTGGCAGCTTTTCCCCTGTGAATTAAGGTGCAAAAACGATGGTTTCAAAAACAAAGAGCCCAAAATTGACCAAGGTTTCCACAACGGTAAGTAGAGTTATACGTAAATACCAACGGGATAAAGATATGCTAATTCAAATCCTTTTGGATTTACAAAGCATGTTTGGGTGGTTGTCCCGGGAAGTATTAACAGAGGTAAGCAAGCAATTAGAAGTACCTATTACCCAGGTTTATCAAATCGCAAGTTATTACAAGGCTTTCAGCCTTATGCCCAGAGGTCGTCATATTATCAAGGTATGTCTGGGCACGGCATGCCAGGTGCGTGGCTCGCCAAGGCTTCTGGATACAATCTCAGCCACGCTTGGTATGAAGCCGCATGAGACTTCAGAGGACATGCGTTTTACTTTAGAAACGGTCAATTGTCTTGGCTGTTGCGCTATGGGTCCTGTGGTTGTAGTTGATGAGAAATATCATACAAAGCCTTCGCCTTCAGACCTCAGAAAAATATTTGAATCGACTAAATAGAAGGATGAATATGGCGGGTAAAAGAATTTCCTCTCCGGAAGAGCTTGAACAATTGAGAAAGGGGATTTTATCGAAGCGAGATCCCAATAAGCTTATCATCAGCATATGCACAATGTCAGTCTGTGGACAAAGCCGTGGAAGTGTGGATGTTTGTAAAAGATTTAAGGATGAGATAAGGCATGCTGGCTTGGAGGATAAGGTAGATATTCGGGAGACCGGATGTCAAGGGTTTTGTGAGAGAGAACCAGTTGTTATCATTTTCCCTGAGGGGATTTACTATGTGAACGTCAAACCTGACGATGTCCCCGAGATAATTTCTACAACATTAGTCAAAAGGGGACTCGTAGAGCGACTCCTCTATACAGACCCTACCACGGGTAAAAAGGGAGCTAAGGAATCTGACATCCCATTCTATAAAAATCAAATGCGCAGCATATTTGGGAATAACAGGTACATAAATCCCAGATACATAGATGACTACATAGCACTGGGTGGATATAGTGCATTATCCCGGGCTTTACTCCAAATGACTCCCGAGCAAGTTTTGGAGGAGATAAAGAAATCTAATCTACGAGGCAGGGGAGGAGGAGGTTTTCCCACAGGAATAAAGTGGGAGACGACGAGAAATGCCCCCGGGGAACTCAAATATGTAATTGTTAATTGCGATGAAGGAGACCCTGGGGCATATATGGATAGGTCTCTCATGGAAGGAAATCCACATGCCGTATTGGAAGGGCTTATTATTGGTGCCTATGCCATAGGGTCACACGAAGGTTTTATTTACGTGCGGCAGGAATATCCCATAGCCTATGAAAACAGCATTCAGGCTATAAAGCAGGCCGAGGAGTATGGATTTTTGGGGGAAAATATCCTCGGCTCAGGATTTGACTTTAAAGTCAAGGCCCACCTTGGGGCAGGAGCATTCGTCTCTGGGGAGTCAACAGCCCTTATGAGTGCCATAGAGGGGAAAGTGGGCGAACCCAAGTTGAAATATATTCATACCGCGGTAAGCGGGATAAAGGGCAGGCCGTCATGCTTGAACAATGTGGAGACGTGGGCAAATGTCCCCCTTATTATCAATAAAGGAGCAGAGTGGTTTAATTCCATTGGCACAGATAAGAGCAAGGGGACCAAAATCTTCTCCTTGGTGGGCAAAGTAAATAATACTGGACTTGTGGAAGTGCCCATGGGCATGACCTTGAAGCAGCTAATCTACGACATTGGTGGGGGAACACCGAAGGGTAAGAAGTTTAAAGCGGTCCAAACTGGAGGTCCTTCTGGAGGGGTAATTCCCGAACAGTATTTAGACACGCCGATTGATTTTGATGAACTCACTAAACTTGGTTCTATGATGGGCTCCGGGGGTACGGTGGTCATGGATGAGGATACCTGTATGGTGGACACAGCAAGGTATTTCATCAGCTTCTGCTGTGAAGAATCTTGTGGGAAGTGCATACCCTGTCGTGAGGGATTAAGGATGCTCCGGGAGATTTTGACTGATATTTGTGAAGGGAAAGGACAAGAAGGAGATATAGAGGCGATTGAAGATATAGCTAAAGTGATGCAGGATGCTTCCCTGTGCGCTTTGGGCACAACCGCCGCCAACCCTGCCCTTACCACCTTGAAATACTTCAGGGATGAATATGAGGCTCATATAAAGGAGAAGCGCTGCCCGGCAAAAGTTTGTAAAGCTCTCACTTCTTACTATATTGACCCTGAGAAATGTACCGCCTGTATGATTTGTTTCAAGAATTGCCCTACCGAAGCAATTCACGGTGGCAAAGGCATAATCCACTGGATTGAACAAGAGAAATGCATTAAGTGCAATACCTGTTTTGAGGTTTGTCCGCCTCGTTTCAGCGCGGTAAGGAGAATTTCGGGAGAGCCTCTGCCTCCACCTCCAACCCCGGGGACCAAGGTTATCCGTGAGAAGAAGAGGTAAATAGCAATGACAATAACTCTGCAAATAGACGGGAAAGAAGTCAAGGCCAAGGAAGGGATGACCATATTGGAGGCAGCGAAAGAGGCAGGCATAGAGATACCAACACTGTGTTATCACGAGAAACTGAAGCCTTACGGTGCCTGCCGAATTTGCAGTGTGGAGGTAGAAAGAAAGGGAAGAGTTCGAATAGTGGCTTCTTGCGGCTATCCCGTGGAACAAAGATTAGTAGTGAGGACACGCTCTCCCAGGATAGATAGGATCCGAAAGGTTATCATTGAATTAGTTGCGCCAACGACAATGGTTGATGGGGAGGCCGCTGGGGAGATAAAGAAACTGGCTAAAGAATATGGTGCGAATATCCATAGATTTGAATCTCGCTTCAGAGCAAAGCCAACGAGATGTATTCTTTGTGGACAATGTGTCCGATACTGTGATGAGGTTGTCGGGGAACATGCTATAGGCTTTGTCGGAAGAGGGATAGAGCGGCGGGCGGCGTTTTTCCCGGAAAAAGCCAGGGCCTGCCTCATCTGCCAGGCTTGTTTTGATTTATGTCCCACAGGCAAGATTCCCTCCGAAACCGATTTTGTGGTTTTCGATGGTTTGTCCATTGACGACTATCTTGCTGGAGAACTTTAGTATCCAGAGGTATTTTCAAGGACTCGGCATCTTCGCCAAGTAGCAATGTGCAGCCACCAGACAGCCAAAAGGCTAATTGCGTTAAACGTCTTTTTCGCATTATAATTCTTAACGATTCGGGGTGTGGCGCAGCGGCTAGCGCGCATGGTTTGGGACCATGAGGTCGGAGGTTCAAATCCTCTCACCCCGACCATAATAAAACCTTTTCAATTTTGTAAAAGCCCAGAAAAAAACTTGACAGGGGAAATGAACTAAATTATAATTGTTAGACATGTCTAACAATTCTGGGAGTAGGAAATGGTAAAACAAGAGGCGCAAAGAGAGCAGACCGCCAGTATGGAAGATTATCTTGAGGCAGTGGCTATGCTTCGGGGAAAAGGGAAGGTAGTGAGGGTAAGTCAGATCAGCCGAAAACTGAAAGTTAAAATGCCCAGTGTTACCTCTGCCTTAAAAAAACTCTCAGAACAGGAGCTTGTGGAGCATGAGAGATATGGCCACATAAAGCTCACTCCCAAAGGTGATGAGGTTGCCCGCGATGTGATTCGCCGACATAAGGCGTTGACCCGCTTTTTTGTGCAAGCTCTGGGCATTGACCGAGAAACAGCCGAAGAGGATGCCTGCAAAATTGAGCACGTCATTAGCCCGCTTAGCTTGGAAAGGGTGATTAAGTTCATAGAGTTCATAGAGGCATGTCCATTGGGAGAGGCTAACTTTCCCAAGAGGTTTAAATATTATCTGGAACATGGAAAACCTCCTGAAGAGTGCCGGGAAAGGAGTGTGGGGAAAGGGAAGTGAGAAGGGCAAAATTTTTTGAAATTTATAAGTTAAACAAGGCTAACTTATTAGAGATAGGGGATAAGCTATGACCATGCATCAAAATGAGCAAGTGACTCTGGCCGAGATGAAGACTGGGCAGACAGGCACTGTGGTTGGAGTTTTGGGAGGACCTGGCTTCATTCGGCGTCTGGATGCTTTGGGTATCAGGCCAGGTAAGAAGGTGACCAAGCTGAGTTCTACGCTATTTCGTGGCCCGGTTATGCTCAGGGTGAATAATACCCAGGTGGCTGTTGGTTTTGGCATGGCCAGGAAAATAATAGTCGAAGCAGATAAATATCTGCCGCGAGCTTCCTAAGATGATGCAAATCCTGCTTGTGGGTAATCCCAATGTGGGAAAAAGCGCCCTTTTCTCTCGACTGACCGGTACACACATTATCGCTTCCAACTATCCCGGCACCACCGTGGGGTTCACTAAAGGATATCTGAAGCTGGGGGAGGAGCGGGCTGAGCTTATCGATGTCCCCGGCAACTATACCCTTGAACCAAGTTCTAAGGCGGAAGAAGTGGCTGTGGAGATGCTCAAAGAAGGAGACTTGGTCATAAATGTCGTCGACGCCACCAATCTGGAAAGAAATCTCAATCTAACCTTGCAGTTGCTGGAAAGACAGACTCCAGTAATAGTTGCCCTCAACATGTGGGATGATACTCGGCATCGAGGTATAAATATTGATGTTGCCAAGCTGGAAGAACTTCTCGGAGTCCCAGTTGTACCCACGGTAGGCGTTACCGGCCAGGGAGTAAAGGAATTAGTCAATCGTCTTCCCGAGGCAAAGGTCCCCAAAAACGCCCGTACTTATTCTAATAGCGATGAGCGGTGGGCGAGAGTGGGTGACATCGTGAGCCAGGTGCAATCGTTGAGCCATCGCCACCATCGCTGGTACGAGAATTTGGAAGATGCCAGTAGTCATCGGGTAGGCGGGATAGTTATCGCCCTGCTGGTCCTTTTTGCCACCTTCTGGTTCGTCCGGTTCGTTGGCGAAGGAATAATTAACTATGTAACTGACCCCCTCTTTGAAGGGCTATGGACCCCAGTGCTAGCCAAACTGAGTCTTGCTTTAGGACCAGGGAGTTTCTGGCATAACATCTTGATAGGCAAACTTATTGGGGGAGGGATTGACTATTCTCAGTCCTTCGGTTTGATTAGCACCGGACTTTACATTCCCCTCGCTGCGGTGTTGCCGTATATCTTCTCTTTTTACTTGGCATTAGGAATAATGGAAGATGTTGGTTACCTGCCCCGCCTGGCGGTATTGATGGACACCATAATGCACCGGTTGGGACTACACGGTTATGCCATCATCCCCACTATGCTAGGCTTCGGATGTAATGTGCCTGCGGTTATGGCAACTCGTATTTTGGAGAGCCGTAAACAAAGATTTATTGCGGCAACTTTGATTTCCATTGGCGTTCCCTGTGTTGCCTTGCAGGCTATGATTATAAAGTTGGTGGGGAACCCTGAGGTGGCTGGGCCGGAATACGTCGCTATGGTTTATGGGAGCCTGTTTATATCCTGGCTTATCATAGGGCTAATCCTTAATCGTGCTGTCAAAGGATTCAACCCGGAACTTCTGGTGGAGATTCCCCCCTACCGCTTGCCGCCGTGGCGGGTCATTGGTGAAAAGCTCTGGCTACGGGTCTATGGCTTTCTTAGGGAAGCCTTGCCCATAGTCCTCGGCACCGTGTTAGTGGTAAACATCCTGTACACCTTAGGAGTTTTCAATGCCATTGCCGATATTACCGCCCCGGTACTGACCGGGCTGTGGGGGCTGCCTAAAGAGACAATTACAGCGCTGGCCGTTGGCTTTCTGCGTAAGGATGTGGCAATGGGCATACTAGCTCCCCTGGCTCTAACTGCCAAGCAACTGGTTATCAGCAGCACGGTCCTGGCTATGTTTTTCCCTTGTGTAGCTACCTTTGTGATAATGGCTCGGGAGCTGGGGGCAAGAGACTTGCTTAAAGCTGTGGGAATAATGATAGCAGCAGCACTAATAATGGGTAGCTTGCAGAACCTGGTCCTGTAGGGCGGGATGCTTAAGGCTACATTATGTCATAGCCCGATTTCCTGCATCTGTAAATACAATGTGCGCTTGTCCAATTATATAGGGTATTGTATTATAGGGTAAAACTTGATTGCCCGGGCATAGTCTAGTGCAGACATTCAACTTAGCGGCAAAAGAACAACAGTCAAGACAGAGATGGTGCAGAGGTTGGAGATGGAGATAATCCCAGCCGTTGACATCAGGGGCGGCAAGTGCGTCAGGCTATATCAGGGTGATTATAACCAGGAAACTGTTTTTGATGAGGACCCTGTGACAGCAGCCTTGAATTGGTATTCCCAGGGGGCACGATGGCTCCATATTGTCGATTTGGATGGGGCGGCTGCTGGTGAGCCCCAAAATATGGAGGTGGTCGAAGAGATAATAAAAGAGAGCGGCTTATTAATAGAATTAGGCGGCGGTATCAGACAAGAAGAGGTGGCAGAAAGGCTGTTGCGGCAGGGGGTAAGCCGGATAATTTTGGGAACTGTGGCGATAGAGAACAGGGAATTGGTAAAAAAGCTATGCCAGCAATTTGGCGAGGCTATCGCAGTTAGCCTTGATGCCCGAGATGGCAAGATAGCCATCCACGGCTGGCAGAAAGACACGGTTGTTGAGGTTCTCCAGTTAAGCCGAGAGATAATCAATGTGGGAGTGAGACGCTTCATTTATACTGATATAAACAAGGATGGCACCCTCACCGAGCCTAACTTTGACATGATAAATAGATTGCTTGCTGAAGCCAATGTCCCCGTCATTGCGGCCGGGGGGATTTCCAGGCTGGAGCATTTACGGAGACTTAAAGATCTCGGCGTGGAAGGAGCCATTGTAGGCAAATCTCTTTATACTGGGGATATTGATTTGGGGGAAGCTATAATCAATTTCGGAAATTAGGAGGCAAATGCTAAATTTTGATGATAAAGGCTTGATTCCAGCTATTGTCCAGGATGCCGGGAATGGTGAAGTCCTGATGCTGGGCTATATGAATAAGGAGTCGCTAAAGCGCACATTAGCCAGCGGAGATGTCTGGTTCTATAGTCGCAGCCGGCAAGAACTTTGGCACAAGGGAGAAACTTCGGGCAATTTCCTCAGGCTGAAGTCCATCATCAAGGACTGCGACAGCGATACTCTACTTATAAAGGCTGAGCCTACCGGGCCAGTATGTCACACCGGCAATCGGACTTGCTTCTTCCAGCAATTGGAGAGCAAAGACATAATGTAGTAGCATCGGACTTAAGCCCCGCGGTGTGATGCTCGCCTGCAGCGATCTGGATAACGTTCGTCCAGCCGGCGACGCCGCATTGCCCGGCGTTATCCCTTCCACCTGAATACTAGCACTTCTTCCCCAGAGGAGATGATCAATCTGCCATCCGTGATTTCGTAAGTCTGAGCAGAGGCAAGGATATCAAGATAGCGCTTTTCCTGTGCCATGAGGTGTGCAGGCCCCATCATCTCCGTACTCACGAGGTGGCCTATATGCTTTTCTTCACCATTTACAGTATACGTAATGAATTTGTTCCCATCCACCTCGTAATTACCAAAATACCAATTTACACCAGCAGAGCCAGCAATTACGTTCTCGCTGGCCGGGTAATAGCCAATCTTCTGCTCAGCCGTCGCACAGGCGCTGATTATCAGTGTAATCTCACTCCACGGGTAAGGCGCTCTGAGCTTCTCTGGTTCCCCGTAACATTTCAGCACCCATGTTCCCTCCAGACCGGCCGTGGGGAACCCCGAAGAATCAATTCCGATAGCAATTCCGATAACGAGTCCGACAGCGAGCACGCTCAGAACCAACAGAGCCACCAGCCTCATCGCTTTAAACTCCTCTACTTATTTCTTCCTATACTTTATCAGGCTGTTTAATTCTGCTCTAGCCTTAGACTCAGATTTGTCTTTTGGCTATCCCAAGAATATTCCACCTCCAAACTTTTTAGTGCAACCCTCTTTTCCCTTTACTATGTACTGCCGCCAAAATCAGCAGCCCTGTCAATCTCGATGACCTCGTTTAGTGCCGATATAGCAGCCTCTAGTTGACTATCGTCAGGTTCCCTGGTGGTTATAGCTTGCAACAACAACCCTGGAGCCAGAAGAACTCGGACTATCTTGTTATTGATGTGGGCTGCACCGAATTTCATGATTTCATAGCTAATAACAGCGATAACCGGGATGAGGGCTATGCGGGATAGTATGCGTATCCATAGGGTTGGCTGACCAACCAGGGCGAAGACAAAGATAGCTACGATTAAAACGATAAATAAAAAGGCAGTGCCGCAGCGAGCATGGGCAGTAGAATAATTCTTAACCGACTCCACTTCCAAAGGGACGCCTGCCTCATAGGCATTCACTACTTTATGCTCGGCTCCGTGGTAAGCAAAGACTCTCTTAATATCAGGCATTAAACTTACCAACCTGAGGTAAGCGATGAAAATGCCAATACGGATAAGTCCCTCAAAGACATTGCTCAATAAGGCAGAATCGATGTGGGGATCGATAAGGTAGCGGGTGGCGAAGAGAGGAACCATGACGAAGAGAGCTACACCCAAAGCGAGGCTCGCGGCTACGGTTCCCCATAAAAGCGCTGTAGGTATTTTCTCTTCACCTTCCTCTGCTGCAGCAACTTGAGCAGAGTGAAGTAATGCTCGCGTGCCCAGAACCAGGGTCTCAACGAGAGCGATGATCCCTCTTACTAAAGGCATTTCTCTGAGACGCCCTTTGTATATGCTGGCCAGGGGCTGCCTCACTGTGTTTAATTCGCCATTGGGCTGACGTACAGATATAGCCACGCCTTCTTTCCCCCGTATCATTACCCCATCCATGACGGCCTGACCACCGTAATGAAAAGACTTTTCCATTAGTGCCTCAATCTCCTTAACTGCCTGAAGCGAAGACTGCAATCCTGTCTCATTATGAAAAATCCCTAATCATATTATGATAGAAATGGCTGAAAATATAAAGTTTATCTCCTAAAGTAGCAGCAATGAATGAATTTCTCGTTTCCCAGGATAAGCTTAAGGGTAAACACTGTTCGTGGTCAAACAGCCGCTGTCACAACAAGAAATAACAGGCCCCGGGGCCTCCAACCTGACATAAAGAGATAGAGAGTTGAATGCATTCTATCATTTCATCTTGTATCGCTTCTTAAAGCGCTCCACCCTTCCCATGGAGTCGACTATCCTTTGTTCACCCGTATAAAATGGGTGGCATTTACCACATACTTCTACCCTGATTTCTGCCTTAGTTGAACCAATGGTGAAGGTATTACCACAAAGGCAAGTCACTTTAGCATTATCATAATACTTAGGATGGATTTTATCCTTCATTTGTAAACGCTCACCTTCTTTTTGTATCTGGTTGCCGGCTCATATTTAACATAGCCATCTATTAAGGCAAAGAGGGTATAATCTCTCCCCAGGCCAACATTGTTTCCCGGCAGTATACGGGTCCCGCGTTGCCGAACCAAGATATTCCCAGCGCGAACTTGTTCTCCCCCGTACTTCTTCACTCCCAAGCGCTTAGATACACTATCCCGCCCATAAGTTGTGCTGCCACCGCCCTTTTTATGTGCCATGCCTATTCTCCTTTACCCTTAACAATTTCGTTTACCAATATTTTAGTATAAGTCTGGCGGTGTCCCCTCTTGCTTCGGTAGCGAACTTTGGACTTATATCTAAATACGATAACCTTTTCTCCCTTAGCTTCCCCTAAAGAAGTAGCCACAACCTTAGCCCCCTGAATAATAGGATTTCCTACAAGGGTATTTTTATCTTCCCCAATAAACAATACTTTATCGAGCTCAACTATGTCGCCTTCAGGGACATCTAAACGCTCAACCTCTATTGTTTGCTTTGGGGCTACCTTGTACTGCTTGCCACCTATTTCAATAATAGCGTAAATTTTCTACCTCCATACAGAAAAGGGAATTCTAGCACTCCAAATTGCCCGATGTCAAGCTAAGAACACTGGGGTGGCAACAACATATGGCTTATTGTTCAACGAGGATTGTATCGGCTCACTCCAGGCTATAGTTCATACAATTTGTTAAGAAAAGTCTGGGTGAAAGAAGTCCTTCATATTAATTTCTTAACATTTCTGTTATAACATTAGAGAGGCGTGAAGCATCGCCAGGAGACTAAGGATGGCAGGCAAAAGGGTTTTAGTAGTTGATGACGATGTGAAGACCGTGGAATTGGTCAAGCTCTACTTAAACCGGGACGGCTACCAGGTTCTAACTGCTTATGATGGTATTGAAGCTCTGCGCCTGGCTCGAGAAAGCTGCCCTGACCTCATTGTTCTTGACCTTATGCTGCCAGACATCGATGGACTTGAGGTCTGTCGTATCCTCAGACATGAATCCGATGTACCAATCATTATGCTTACTGCCAGGACTACTGACCAGGACAAGCTAACGGGCCTGGGCTTAGGGGCCGACGACTATGTGACCAAGCCTTTTAGCCCTAAGGTGCTAGCGGCTCGAGTATGGGCAGTGCTAAGGCGTCTTCCCGGAGAGCGTGGCCCTGAAGAGATTAAGCGTGATGAACTTAGTATTAATTTTACAAAACACGAGGCATGGTTTTCCGACAGACCACTGGATTTGACCAATGTTGAATTTAAGTTACTGGGGGTTCTCGCCAAGGAGCCGGGTAGAGTCTTTAGCCGGGCAAACCTTATTGAAGAGGCCTTGGGCTACGATTTTGAAGGTTTCGACCGCACTATTGATGTTCACATCCTCAACCTACGCCGAAAGCTGGAGCCAGACCCCAGCCATCCCAGATATATAAAGACGGTATATGGAATCGGCTATAAGTTTGTCGGAGGTGAACGGTGATACATAGGCTGTGGTTTCGTCTCTCGATAACTTTCGCCGTGATAATAGTGGTGACCGTTGGTGCCATATATTTCTTGGTCAGTCAACGCATCGCTGTCGAAGTGGAATATTATGAACAAATAAGTGCGGGATATCGTTCCGATCAAATAAAAAATAAGCTACGTGACCATTATTTCAATCAAGGACAAAGCTGGGAGGGTGTCCAGTCCGTAGTTGTAGATGCATCGAGTATCGCCGGGACACATATTATATTGACCGATGCCAATGGGATAGTCATAGCCGATTCACAGGAAAAACTTTTAGGGAATTATTATAACCCTGACCCCCCAGATAGTCCTATCGAGCTGACCTGGGGCCCAGTGATTCTGGGAAGAGTTTACATCAGCCTTGACCCGAAGGCGGAACCATTTGTTGCTCCATTCCGAAGACTCTCCGCGTCAATAAATCGCTTTCTTCTCTTGGGAGGCTCGGTGGCAATTGTCATCGCTTTGATACTGACTTTTATCCTGTCACGACGAATGTCGTCACCCATCGGTGTCCTTGCCGAGGCTGCCAGACGATTGGGACGGGGAGACTTGTCCCAGAGAGTTCAATTTCAGGGCAAAGGCGAAGTTGGGGAGCTGGCTCAATCCTTTAACTCTATGGCCGCCGACTTGGAGCACGCCGAGCAATTACGGCGGAATCTGGTTGCTGATGTCGCTCACGAACTGAGAACCCCTCTTTCCAATATTCAAGGCTATCTTGAGGCAATTCGCGATCGGGTGATGAAGCCGAATGCCGCTACTATCCGCTCCCTCAATGAGGAGACAGCTCTGCTTTCACGACTGGTTGATGAGCTCCAGGAGCTAAGTCTTGCCGAAGCCGGCGAACTGAAGCTGGTTTATCGGGCGGAAGATATCGCCAAGTTAGTCAAGCAGGCAGTAAATTCCTGGCAGCCCAAGGTAACAGCAAAGGAGATACTGCTGTCCCTTGACCTGCCTGATAATCTGCCACTGGTTAACATTGACCGGCAACGGGTCAACCAGGTGCTGCATAACCTTCTGGAAAATGCGTTGGCTCATACCCATAAGGGAGGCACTATCAATGTGGCTGCTGCAAAACAAGGTGACTGGGTAGAGATTTGCGTATCGGATACTGGCGAAGGCATTCCTGCTGAAGATTTGCCTAATATCTTCGAGCGCTTCTATAGAGTGGACAGGTCCCGCGCCAGAGCTACTGGAGGCAGTGGTCTGGGTCTTACTATTGCCAGGCGTCTGGTGGAAGCCCATGGCGGACAAATCACAGTCCAGAGCAAGCTGGGAAAGGGAAGCCGTTTTTCATTCACTCTCCCTATCGCGGAATAGTATTCACCATTTCTCCAGATCACTATTATTATCAATGATGAAAGGGAGACAAATGTAACAGTGCTGCGTGCTTGATGTTTAGCTGTTGAGCATAACACCAAGCCTTTCTTTTTGTTTGGCGTTCTAGTATTATACAAGCCACCTGCTTGGAAAGGGTTCTACATATGAATAGGAAGCTATTGATTGGTGTATTAGCTTTGGGTGTGATAATGCTAGTGGTAGGCCTGGTGATAGTGTTTGTGGGCTTGCCTTAGCTTAATCGCTCTTGCAACTTAAGTTCTTGGTCGAACACCAAGCAAGCTACCACTGCACAAACATGGGCATGTTTGCCCTTCCATGCGTACTTCTATAAAGAGACAGATAAACTAATCACTTGATGCATTGGAGGCTTGGCTCGCTTCTTTCTTTAATCGTTTTCTCTTCTTTTTCCGTGCTTCATCAATGTCCTTAATGGTTTGAATAGTTTCGTGAAACGGAGTAACATCTTGGACTCTTAGAAGTCCAGGAAGAGTATCACCATGGATTCTATTAGGCATGTATGCTGAGACTGTTCCAATTATTTTAGGAGAAGAGCTATCTCCTGGGTCATAAAAAACCGGTCCACCGCTAACTCCATTAATAGCTACACCATCAATTAGATATGAGTCGTAATCATCTAAACGAGCACTAATACGACCAGTGAAAAAACATAGATTGGGGTCTGCAATTGACGGAAAACCCAACCAGCCAACCTCTACCCCAATGCGAAGAGCTTTCTTTGGGTCTATCAATGGCAAAGTATCTGGAGGAAGACCAATGTCGAAGTGACTGAATAACATAATACTGGCTGAATCTCTGGACCGGTCGAGGAAGATTACTCGCTCCTCTTCTGTGACAAACAATTCCTTCTGCGTAATAGAATGAATGAGTTTAATCGGTTGTTTCCAGTTATCAGCGTGACTAACAACATGAGATGCAGTTGCGAACCCAGCTATTGTTTTAGCTTTGTTATAAGTAAATAGGAAGCCTGTTCCTGAACCTTCGGGGGTTTCTATGGAAACTATGTAAGGACGTATGGTTTCGACGCATGTTAACCAATTCATCTTATATCACAGTATAATAATTATAACATAACTTAAGGAGAGCAGCCTGCCGTGGATGCTAGAATAGCCCAAGGTATGGAGAAAAACGGCGAATTAACGGAAAATCTGGAGGCTATCAAGAATCTAGTGGATGACACATCCTGGTTTAGAGGCACTCCTCATTATTGGGCGAAGGGGTCGTTGCCCTTGGCTTATGCGGTGGCGTGTGTTGAAGTTGTTTCTGAGAGTTCGGAAAAAGCTGGTGTAATATACGATAAGATTGTTAAAGCATGGAGTGACGCCGGAATAAAAGCGATTTTCGCCTCTTCTATCGTCATTATCTCGTCTTTTCAAAAGATTCTAGGAGTGGAACTTCTCTTCAGGAATGCCACTCCCTTCAATGATGCTCCTCAGCGTGCCCACTAGGCAATTGCTTCCCCTTGTGATAGGGGACAATCACCTGTTTGCCCGTATCGTCATTCCGCCATTTCTGATGACTGCCTCGTTGCGAGATGAGAGCGAATCCGTGCTGTTGCAGTATTCTGACAACCTCGTTGGCTTGCAGTCTTGGCAGCTTCCGAGCCATCAGGCTGGCACTTCCACCTCAAAGACCTTCTCGTCAGGGTTCAGTTTGACTGGTGCTGGTTCAAGATATAGAGAGATAGCCTCCCTCGCATTCTTCAATGCTTCTTCCTCGGTATCACCAGCACTGCAACATCCTGGAAGTTCTGGACAGTAGGCAGCATAGCTCTTTGTCTCGGAATCGTATTCTAAAACAATACGGAACTTCATTTCGCCTCCTCCCTACTGAATTAAAGCAGAATTTAGTCACCACTGAACAAACATCGGCATGACTACGTGAACATAATTGTCCACGCCTATGGGGCGGATGGTTCCCGGGCTCGAGGGGGTGGTGAGTTCTAGAGCGACTTGGGCTTGGGAAAGGACAGATAGAACATCGGAAAGATATTTTACATTGAAGGCGATTTTCGCCTCTTCTCCGTCGGTGAGAGCGTCTATTTCACCAACATTGTCTCCAACCTCTTCAGCCTGAGCAGAAACGGTTATCTTTCCTGGAGCAAGTTCAGTACCCGGGGTAATGACCAGGCGAACTATGCCACTGGCATCGCGAGCAAATATGGAGGACATTTTAGTAACCCGCAGAAACTCATTAATGTCTAGTACAGCTCGCGTGGTATAGCTTTGAGGAATAACCTGGGAATAATTGGGGAAGGAACCTTGAATAAGCTGAGAAACCAGCTCAGCATCCTTGAGGCGGAAGAGGACCTGGCTCTTTTTTTCGTTTACGGTGATTTCTACGGATTCTTCCTGCTCACTAAGAAGGCGATTCAGTTCATTGAGGGTTCTCGCTGGGACGATAACCGTGGTCTTCACGCTGACTGGCGAGCCGAGGGTTGTCTTATGAACAGCCAGCCTGAAGCCATCGGCAGCCACCAGGTTGAGCTGCTCGCCATCGAACTCAGTGTTAATTCCGGTTAATACCGGGCGGGATTCTTCAGTGGCAGCAGCAAAGGCGACCTGTGTAATTCCTTCCCTGAGACTAGCTGCCTCAATGGTGGTAGTTATGCCATCGTTTATCTGAGGGATAGGCGGGAAATCCGCGGCATCAATGCCGTGAATATGGGCTTGAAAATGGCCGCTCTTAAGTTCCAGAATGCGACTGTTAGCGGGAAGATTGATTTCAATTAAGTCGTTGGGCAAGGAATTAACAAAGTCGATGAGCAAGCGAGCAGGCACAGTTATGTCTCCTTGTTGTTTCACTTTAGCACCAACCCAGCACGTGGTAGCCATTTCCAGGTTGGTGGCTGCCAATTTGAGACGCGATTGCTCAGCGGATAAAAGGATATTTTGGGTGATAGGTAAAGTGGACCTAGTGGCTACAGCTCTCCCCACGATGCTTAGTCCCCTATTTAGGTTTTCTTGAAGACAAGATAATTTCATGGAATACCTCCCCCCTGTGTGTATAATGACAGTATACTATCAACACCTGTAATAATCAATGATTCGATTTGACAGAATACTGGCTTTACCAAAGGCATTACTACTGACTATTATGGTCAAGCTGGCTTACTTTCTTAACTGTAGGCTAGTCTTTTCAACCTAATAAACCTTCCAGTACAAGACCATCAAGCTGTAATTACCGTCCATAGAGTGCAGTTAATTCCTTTAACCTGCCTTTGATTGTTCACGAGAACTTAGTGTCTTTTTTTATTATCTGCCCCAGTATACAATATAATATAAACTGTAACAAAACCTATTATTGACATTGGAACAAGGTCTGCAAGTTGGGAGAAGATGAATATAATCCAAGCTGACCGTTTTTGCCAAGCTTGGGAGTGAGGCTACGAAGATACACACCAGGATAATCTACGAGCAAAATTAAGAGCAAGCCTTACTTTTGAAAGAAATGCTAGCTTCGGCAGAGGGGGCCTACTTATAACTGAGGCTCAGGACAGGAGTTTGAAATTGGGTGATAATGCCGATGATTTGACTCTGGGCATTGACCTTGGAGGCACCAAAATACTGACGGCGGTGACCAACTCTCAGGGGAAAATGCTATCGCGCGACCACAGTATAACGCCAGCCTCAAAAGGCCATGAAGCGGTTATCCAGTCTATTTTGGAGTCTGTGCATCGGGCTTTAGAGCAGGCAAATGTTGCCATTTCAGAGCTTACTGCCATAGGGGTTGGGGCGCCCGGTCTCGCAAACCCCGAGACGGGCATCCTCCTTACCTCACCGAATCTGCCAGGATGGCGAGACGTTCCCCTGAGAGACATAATGCAAGAAAGGCTGGGCAGGAAGACCTTTCTCATCAATGATGCCAATGCCGCTGCTCTGGGGGAATTTTATTTTGGCGCCGCCCGGGGTGCTCGTAACTTCATCTACATTACTCTCAGCACCGGCATCGGCGGAGGCATTGTCATTGATGGCAAGATTTACAGTGGAACTATTGGTGCCGCTGGCGAGGTGGGGCATATGACCATTGATGACGAGGGTCCAATCTGCAACTGTGGAAACAGAGGTTGTTGGGAAACGCTGGCTTCAGGGACAGCCCTGGCCAGGGAAGCCAGGCATCGGATTAAAGAAGGAGTCCAGACATCCATCCTTGAATATGCCGAGGGTGACGTAGAAAAGGTGACGGCGCAGGTCATTCATAGCGCTGCCGAGCAGGGTGATAGCTTGGCTAAAGAACTTATTGCTCGGACTGGCTACTATGTAGGTGTGGGGCTGGCCAATTTAATAAATATATTCAACCCGGAGTTGATAGTTATTGGTGGTGGTTTATCAAACATCGGTGATATGCTGCTCAAGCCAGCCTTCAAGGTGGCTGAAGAGAGAGCATATAAAGAGGCTTTCCAGGCTGTGCGCTTTGCCTCTGCCGAGCTGGGTCGAAATTCCGGCGTGCTCGGTGCCGCTGCCTTTGCCCTTCGGGAGATGGGGAAGCTCCTTTGTGAGTAAAAGAAAAAAATATGGTCTACCATGAGGTGATGTAATGAACATATCTATCGGCAAGCTAAGAGGGCTCCAGCAGTTGGCTGATTCCAGGGGCATAATGACAATGTGTGCCATTGACCACAGGGGAGCGCTTAAGCGGGCCCTGAACGAGAAAAACCCTGATGCGGTGATTTACCAGGATATGGTTGATTTTAAGCTCAACCTCTGTCAAGCAGTGGCTCCTTTTGCCAGTGCCATATTGCTTGACCCGGAATATGGAGCTGCTCAGGCTATAGCTGCGGGTCTCTTGCCCGGGCCTAAGGGGCTTCTTGTCAGCATGGAAAAGACCGGCTATACCGGAGATAGTTCAGCTAGAATTACTGAGCTTCTGCCCGGCTGGAGCGTAAAAAAGGTGAAGAAAATGGGAGCTTCAGCGGTCAAGCTGTTAATCTACTTCAGGCCCGACCTGAAGGATGTCGCCTCAAAACAGCTCGATTTGGTGGCAAGGCTAGCCGATCAATGCCTTGAAGAGGATATAGCCTTTCTGGTCGAGCCGGTAAGCTATCCTATCGAAAAAGCCGGGACATCCTCGAAGAAGTTTGCTGAGATAAAGCCTGGACTGGTAATCGAAACTGCTCGGCAGATTACTGCCCTGCCCATTGATGTGTTGAAAGCAGAATTCCCGGCAGATATTAGGTTTGAGCAAGATGAGGGAAAGTTGCTGGGGTTGTGCAGGGAGTTAAACCGGGCATCCCGACTACCCTGGGTGTTGCTCAGTGCCGGTGTTGACTTTGAGTCGTTCAGGAAGCAGGTGAAGATAGCCTGTAAGGCGGGAGCCTCTGGTTTTTTGGCAGGGCGTGCACTGTGGCAGGAGGGCGCCCAAATTCGTTCCCGGGATGAGAGGATGAATTTTTTCCAGAATACGGCTGCTCCAAGGTTGAAGGAACTAGCTGAGATAGCTGATATTTACGGTAAGCCCTGGTATTCCAGGCTGGGGGCTGAAAACGACGAATTCGCCCCGGTGGCTGAGGGCTGGTATCGGAATTATTGATAGGTAATACTCTGGCAGAGCTAGGCGGTGATATGAAACGCTCCAACTTTTTTGAAAGGCGAACCAAGATAGTGTGTACTATCGGTCCAGCTACTAGCTCGGCCGCTGTGATTGAGCAGCTAATAAGAGCTGGCATGGATGTCGCCCGGCTTAATCTATCCCACGGTACGCACAGGGAACACGCCCGCCATATCCAGACCGTAAGGAAGCTATCCCAGCGTCTGGCAATCCCCGTTGCTATACTTATGGACTTGCCGGGGCCCAAATATCGTACGGGCAAGCTGAAAGATGGTCAAGCTGCGCTGAAAAAAGGTGCGCAGGTTATCCTCACCACAAGACGGATTGAGGGAGATGATAAGGTAATACCAATTAATCTTCCTACCCTGCCTCAGGATGTAAAAGTAGGGGATACCGTGTTGCTTGATGACGGTGCAATGCAACTCAGGGTACTTGAGGGGCGAGGCACAGAGGTTAGATGTAAGGTTGTGGTTGGGGGAATACTCACTGAGGGACGCGGGCTGGTGGTCCCTGGTATGCGTACATCTGGCCCTTTCATTACCGATACTTTGCGGGAATGCATTCTCTTTGCTATCAAGCAGCAACCTGATTACCTGGCTCTTTCTTTTGTCAGCAAGGCTGAGGACCTAACTGGTGTAAGGGCTATATTACATGAGAACGATGCAGACATCCCAATTATTGCCAAGATTGAAAGGGGCGTGGCAGTTGACAAATTTGACAGTATACTAGTAGATAGCGAAGGCATAATGGTAGCACGGGGGGACCTTGGCGTGGACATCCCTCTGGAGAAGGTGCCACTGGTGCAGAAGGAGATTATCAGGAAATGCAATCAGACAGGGAAGCCGGTGATTACCGCCACGCAGATGCTGGAATCAATGGTGAATGCTCCTCGGCCAACTCGGGCCGAGGTCGCTGATGTGGCCAATGCCATATTTGATGGTACCGATGCCATCATGCTTTCAGAAGAGACCGCCATCGGGAAGTACCCGGTACAAGCAGTTAAAATGATGGCCAAGATTGCCCGGGAAGCAGAAGACGGACTACCCTATGAGCAGATACTATCGGAAAGAGGCAGGTGGCTGGAGCAAAAGACGGATGAACTGATAAGTTATAGTGCCTGTCATACGGCACAAAGTCTTGGGGCGGCGGCTCTTGTGGCCTTTACTCAGTCTGGCAGCACAGCAGGTCGGGTATCAAAATACCGTCCCAGAATGCCCATTCTGGCGATAACTCCCGATGCTGTTATCTTGGGGAGATTAATGCTGCGCTGGGGTGTTTACCCTTTCCAGACGGCCAGAGCCTCATCGGTGGATGAATTGTTCACCACAGCGGCTAAGCTTTCTAAAGAACTGGGACTGGCAAAGCCGGGTGATTTGGTAGTGATTACCGGTGGTGTTCCTATTGGAATAGCTGGCTCTACTAACCTGCTCAAGGTGGAGAGAATTCAGTAGTTACACCGAAAGGAGAGGCAAGCTTACGGTAGCCATAGTATTAAAGGAGTCGTTGTTGTAATAAGGCCTTTTCTCTGGAGCCGATGTATTACTGTCAAGAGTTGGTAGGTAATGGCTGGAATTCACACGCCAAAAACATCACTGAAATTAATCGTAATTTAATTGATTTTCACCTTACAAACTAACCCCGACCGAAAACGTGAACGCGTTTTCGGTCGGGTTCAATGACATGTTAGGCAAAAACTTATCATACCTTTGCCGTTCATATCTTCTGTTTACCCAAAAGAAATATTTGAGAATCAGATGTTAAATTCTGCCCACAATGGCCGATGATCTGCAATGTGATATTTCACTGCTGTATTGAAATAATCCCGGCCTGTATCCCAAGCATCTACAAAAAACGGCTCGTGGTCAAAGTCAAAAACCCCGGAGTTCTCAGTGTAGGAATCTTTCATGCCGCCCGCTGGGAACGCTACCTGGTCATAGTGCTTATCGCCTGCCAGGTTGCTACCCATTGTGGTTGAATGTTGTGGAAGAATCAAACGCTTGGCCTTCAATGCCTTGTAAACACTGCTTGATTCGTCACGAATAGGAAGATTCAAGTCTCCCATGACAAGAATGTTTTGCGAATAAGCTCCCGGTGCCTTATGGCGCTGGTCAGCCCACCGCGCTAAAGCATAAGCCTCAAGTGCCCGGCGATCTTCATCATAGTAAGCATTGCTTCCAAAAAAAGATGGACGGAGACTGCAGTGAACTCTAGTGCACCAGCTCGGAAAGCTACTACGTAAGGATTACGGTCGAATCCCTGGAAGGAACCAGAGACCCCTCGCATACGAATATAGTGCTGATCACTAGAGGACACTGCCACCTCTGCAGCCAGTTCGAGCCGTTCCACCTTTGCACTGTCATACAAAAATCCCGCTCGCTCGTCATTACCTCCAATGTCTGAAATAATTACTTTATAAGTTGAAGGTAGATTGTTCATCAATAAGCGCAAATGCGCTAGGTCATCAGCTATTTCCTGTATGGCGACAAGATCGAACCAGCTTATCACTTCGGCCATAAGCGCGAAATCATTATCCGATCGGTCCTGGATACCAAAATTCGTTAGGTTCCACGTTGCAGCTAGCACTTTGTTTTCAGCTTTGTCTGGAACAACACATAGGGTTTTTGTAGTCAAGAGTGCTTGGCGTTCCGTCGCCAACGAGTAGGTGAATACAGGATTCTCCCGATCATGTGGTACCATGATTTCTCCTTCAAAAAGTGAATATCGGACGCCTAATTATATTATTGTATTGCCTAATAAAAATGTATTGTATTATTAGCTGCTTGTCAAGGCAAAAGGTTTAAAGGAAAACCCTTGCCACGCATTTGCTGGAAAATGGCTATGACATCAGGACAACCCAAGATTTGCTCGGACACTGGAATCTCCAGACCACCATGATTTATACTTATATGGCCACAAAAAGCATATTAGGAGTGAAAAGCCCCCTTAATAGATAGATAATCGAGGGCATCATCGGTGGATGAGTTATTCGCTACAGAGGCTAAGCTTTCTTAAAGAACTGGGGGTGGTAAACTAATGTTGACTGAAAAGGAGCTTACCGACGTTTCTTCCGCTAGTATTCGGTATTAAACGACTTTTGCGAAGTTTAGGGAGGCGACGATGATACAGTGTGCTTTCTATCTGGCGCCGGATGGGAAACTCTTGGACCAGCTAGGCATGGAACAAATCAGGAACTTTCTGGCAACTGGGGAGGGGCTGCTCTGGGTTGATATAGAGGACGTGACGAACGAGGATGCCGGGTTACTATCAAATGTATTCCGTTTTCATCCCCTGGCAGTGGCAGATTGTATTAGCAAGAATATACATCCACCCAAGATAGATGACTTTGATGACTACTTATTTGTTATCGTTCATGGCATCAATTACCACATCGAGTCTGAGGTAGTGGAGACCACAGAACTCGCTCTCTTTCTGGGAAAAAACTACGTGGTCACCAGCCATGATGTACCCATGAGGTCGGTTTCATCTATGTTGGATCGCGTTCGAAAAGACGAACGCCTTATGCGCAGGGGAGTCGATTTCTTGGCTCACGACCTTATCGATGCCTTGGTGGACAATATTATGCCTACTATCGCGGAGATGGATGAGAAGAATGATCAACTCGAGGCCGAGGCACTTCATGAACCGAAGAGAGAAACATTGATGTCGATTATGCAACTTAAACGCAGCACATTGGCGCTGACGCGGGTCATATTGCCTCAGCGGGAAATAATGAACGGGCTCAGCCGCGGCGAATATGCCCTGATAAGCGAGCGGGCTCAAATATATTACCGCAACATTTATGACCATTTGGTGCGGATTGAGATGCTCACTCTTGGTCTCAGAGATATGACGGAGAGTGTACTGAGCACTTATCTTTCTTCAGTGTCCAACCGCATGAATGAGGTGATGAAGGTGCTAACAATCATAGCCACTATCTTTATTCCGCTGACCTTCATCACCGGCATTTACGGCATGAACTTCGCCAATATGCCGGAGCTAGAGTGGAGGTATGGATACTTTATCATCTTGATTGTAATGGCAATAATAGGTATTTCTCTGGTAGTCTATTTCAGGAGGAGAAAGTGGCTCTAAAGTTACTGAATGAAGAATATGTCTCTGGCATCTGAACTGAAAGGCGAAGCAATTAGGCACCCGCAACCTTCTGCACAGGCAGTGCCATTCATGGTTCAGAAGAACGTAAGTTGGAGGTGTTGAGTATGGCTTATGTAGGCATTTTGTTGATAGCTATTCTAGTTTCTTTCATCGTCGTCCGGATTGGAGGCTTTGCCCTCCAGTTAACCGGGATAGAACCTGATGTAGCTAGATTTCAGGCGTTATCTGCTTTCTCAGGAACGGGCTTCACGACGAGAGAAGCTGAACGGGTGGTGGGACACAGAACCA
>Ga0315549_1000565_pt1 | contig 43157 bp, 52 predicted proteins | sample SalMarSW160200MG_FD_203101 | JGI IMG/M metagenome (GOLD analysis project Ga0315549, IMG submission 203101) | Salt marsh sediment microbial communities from the Plum Island Ecosystem LTER, Massachusetts, United States - Salt Marsh Sediment SW1601-200 ...
TCTTTTTTAAATATTAAAAGATAATGATAGATTTTGATTTTCCAGAATCTTCAGTCAATTTTATTTGGCTAATGTTTGCTGGCGCCTTTGGCGCCAGAGGGCGGGCGGGTTTTGGGATTGTAAAATCAAAATTAAAGAAATCGAAAAAGATGGTGACAAAAAAATTAACAAAAAAAGAAGTTAAACGAGCAAGGTATCTTAAACAAAAATCTAGAAATCTAAGCATTAAAGAAGGAATCTTCGCATCTGCAAAAGATTCATTTGGAACGCATTATCTAAGCCCGTTTGCAATTGCAATAAATGCAAGCAGTTCTGCTGTTGCAATTCTGAGTTCTGTAACGGGTTTATTAGGCCCAATCTCCCAAATATTCAGTTCAAAACTAATTGAAAAAAAACCAAGAAAAAAAGTCGTGACAAAATTCACACTTCTTGAATCTCTTTCCTGGCTGACATTTGTAATTGTTGGTTTTCTGTTTGCAAAAAATATTATAACAGAAATTCTTCCAATAATGCTTTTGTTATTTTTCTCAATATATACAATTTTTTATAATGCAACAATTCCTGCATGGTTTTCCTGGACCGGCGACATTGTAAGTGAAAAATATCGTGGAAGATGGCTTTCAAAAAGAAATTTGTTAATTGGTTTCACGTCGCTAATTCTTGTAATAGGGGCGGCATTTTTCCTTGAGCATATGAAAGAAATAAATCTCTCAATGCTTGGTTTTGGAATCTTATTTTTCCTTGCTTTTACTGCAAGAATAATTTGCTGGAGAATTTTCAAAAAACAATATGAACCAAAATTAAAAATCAAACCCGGAAAACATTTTTCATTTTTTGAATTCCTGATGCGGGCTCCAAAAACCAACTTCGGTAGGTTTTCAATATTCAGATTCTTCTTCTCACTTGCAATAACAATACAAACATCTCTCCTGGCTGTTTATTTATTAAGAAATTTAAATTTAAGTTATGTAAGTTATATGCTGGTAATTTTATCAGCAACATTCTTCACTTTAATTGTCACAGAAATCTGGGGGAAAATCGCAGACAAATACGGAAATTACAAAGTTCTTGTAATAACAACAATATTAATTCCAATAATTCCTATTTTATGGATTATCCATGATTCAGTAATCTACCTTGTCTTGGTTCCGGGTTTAATAAGGGGTGTGGGCTGGGCAGGATTCAATCTCTCGTCGGGAAATTTCATCTATGATAATGTCTCACAGGAAAAAAGAGGTTTAGCTATATCATATTTCAATATGATGAGCGGACTCGGAATTTTCTTTGGAGGTTTAATCGGGGCATTTTTAATAAAGTTCCTTCACACATCCAAACTAGACCCAATAATGATAATTTTCATAATAAGCGCAGCAACAAGCATGATTATAGTTGCAGGATTTATGCCAAAAATAAAAGAAATAAAAAACAACAAGAGTGAAAGAAATCCAAAAGCATTTAGAAAATTTTTAATAAAACAAATCCGTCCGACTCTCTCAGAAGAATTCCATCAAATTATCGACATAAAAAAATATATCTGGAAAAAATAATTATAAAGCAAAACATATTTAAAAGAATTCATCCTCGACTAAGTTATGTTCAAAAAGAAATATTGCAAAAATTGTGGAGAGAAAATAAATCATAAAAGTAATTTCTGTCCCGAATGCGGATATCCCCTCAAAGAAAAACAGAATTACAAAAAAGATGATTATGGGATGCTCGGAAAAAATGACATGCCTGACGAATTTCAGGAGCTTGACAAAATTTCAAATTCAATTTTTTCTGGTTTTGGAGGAAAAATTATGAATAGGATGCTTAATAACACAATGAAAATGCTTGAAAAAGAAATGGAAAAAAGCACACGTGAAATAGAGAAACAAAACAACCAGAATCCTAATTTCCAAAATCATTTTGAGCTTTTCATCAATGGAAAAAGAGTAAATCCTGAAAACATAAAAGTCTCAAAAGCCCAGTTGCTAATGCCAGGAAAAAATCCTTCAGAAAGACAATTCAAAAAAGAAATTCCAAAAAACATTTTCTTTTCAAAAGACAAAAAAGAACAATTTCTAAAATTTGAAAAAACAGAACCAAAAACAGAACTCAAAAGATTTTCTGACAAAATAATCTATGAAGTTTTCCTTCCTGGCGTGAAATCAATTGAAGATGTTTCAATAATTCAATTAGAAAGTTCAATAGAAATAAAAGCTGTTTCAAATTCAAAAAAGAAATCTTATTCAAAAATAATTCCAGTTGGAATGAAAATTGCAAATTACTTTCTTGAAAAAGGAATTTTGGTTCTTGAAATTTGAGGATAAAATTAACTACTTTTAAATTTCCAGAAATTATTATAAATAATTAGAGCATTATTTTGATATGCAGATTCCAAAAAAAATTTCTAAAGAACTTGCAGAAGAAACTGGTTGGCATATCGGAGACGGAAGCATGAATTTATATTTAAATCAAGGAAAACAAAGAGGATTTTATCAACTTAGAGGGCATATAGAAGATGATAAAGAACACTATGAAAAAAGAATCAAACTTTTATTTGAAAAAATATACGAACATAAAATAAATATAAGAACAATGCCTTCAACAAGAGTTGTGGGATTTCAAATTTGGAATGATGAATTAATAAATTTTAAAAAAAATTTGGGTCTTTGTCTTGGGAAAAAATTTGATATAGAAATTCCAGAAATATTTCTCGCAAAAGATAATTTAAAAAAAGCAATTCTAAGAGGGATTTTTGATACTGACGGAGGAATTTATCTTGAAAAAAAGAATAACAAACTATATCCTAGAATTTACATTACAACAATTTCCTTTAAATTATCTGAACAACTTTTAAAATTGTTTCAAGAATTGAATCTAAGAACAACAAGATATTCTCAGCTATTTAATAAAAAATTCAAAAGACAAAGAAGTTATATAATAACAATTAGAGGTATTAAAATGTTTCACAAATTCATGAAAGAGATTTCTCCAAAAAATCCAAAGCACATAGCAAAATATAAAAAATTTATTGAATCGCAAAAACTTATAAATAGTCCAAATCTCTGATTTTGATATGAGGCTATAGCTCAGTCTGGTTAGAGTACGGCTCTGATAAGGCCGGGGTCCTCGGTTCAAATCCGAGTAGCCTCATTGGATTTGGACTGCTTGCGGTTTAGTGCTTGAACTTGTTCAAGTGCTAGTCCAGAATCTTACAGAGATTTTCTGAGACCAAATCCGAGTAGCCTCATATATTTTTAGAATTAAGAATAATTTAAGAAATCGCACAAACATTATCTACCCAACACTGATTATCTCCTGCATCCCATGCACAAACATAATAAAATCCATTTTGTGAGCAATATAAATAAGTATCTTCACAATTATCATAGTTACAAACATCATAACACCAACAAGTATTTACCAATCTTGTCCTTCCATAACATTGTGAATTTGTATTAGTTAAAATTTCATCTGCAGGAATTCTTGTGCAGTGAGTAGCACTAGAACTCACGCACTGGTCTGGCCCGCTACATTCTACATAATCCTGAACACAAAAATTATCTATACAATTATATTCATAAATATATCTTCCATTACCAGCACATTGGTCAGTATATGTACCTGTTACGTCAGTACATGTTGCTTCTGTTGCAGGATCACTCCATTCTCCCATAAACTCCTCCCAATCACTTGCATTGCAAAAAAATTCAGATTCAGGAACACATTTCCCTAAATTAGCAACACATTTTTCTCCTGCAGGACATTTAATCACCTCATAAACTGGATTATTAGTAGCATTGCAATAATGCTCCATAATATAATCAGAAATCCCGTTGATTAAGCAAACATTCCCTGCTTCTTCTGTGCAACAATCATCCAATCCTTCTGTTGTTCCTTTTATATGGACATCCTTCCCATTATCACTATCATCACAATCAGGCAATTGCCATTTATCAGGATCATTTGGGAAAGCATCTGCATTATCTCCCACCCCGTCGCCGTCTGTGTCTTCTGATTCAGTAGCATCATTTGGGAAAGCATCTGCATTATCATTTACTCCGTCGCCGTCTGTGTCTGTGTTTGTATCTGCAAGATAACAACTGCAATCTGGATATGGTTTTTGATTATATCCTTGTGCACAAGTATTTCCGCAGATTTGACTCTCTTGTTGATTATCTGTTTCTGAAGAATCATTTGTATCTGTATTAGAAGGCAAATCAGCATCAGAATCCCCACCATCAGGAATATCAAAATCTTCAAAGGTTGATTTATCAAAAAGTTTCAAAAAGAAATCAAAAAAACCTTTTTGTTCTTCTGTTGTTCCTTCTTGTGAACCTGCTTCCAATCCCTCCTGACTCAAAGATTTCTTTCCTCCAAAAGCAATAATCAAAACAGCCACAACAATTAAAACACAAACTCCAATAACAATTAGATTTGTTTTATTTAATCTTACAATTACCTTCTTCCCTGACTTTCCAGAAATTTTCTTTTTCATTCTCCTCTTTTATATTCCAATATATATTTTCCAATATATAAATCTAACCCCAAACTTTAAAAACCGAATTTTTCTAAAACTAACATGACAAAAGAATCTAAAGAAAAATCAAAGAGTGCAAAGGGAATGTATCATTATATAAAACAGGCATGGAAAAAACCCGATGCAAAAACTTTGCGGGAACGAATGATTGAATGGCGAAAATCAGAAGCGCAGGTCAAAGTTGACAAACCTCTGAGATTAGACCGTGCAAGAGCATTAGGTTACAAAGACAAAAAAGGATTTGTTGTAATAAGAATAAGAGTTAAACGTGGAGGGCACAAACGTTCGCGACCAAACAAAGGACGTAGAAGCAAACGACTTCACGCGCGAAAAACTCTGAAAATGTCTTACAAATGGATTGCAGAATCAAGAGTCCAAAACAAACACAAAAATCTCGAAGTTCTAAATTCATATCAAATTGGAAAAGACGGAATAAATTATTTTTATGAAGTAATCTGCATTGACCCAAGCAAACCTGAAATCAAAAACGACAAAAACTTTTCATGGACAAGCAAGGGCTCAAACAAAAACAGAGTTCTTCGTGGTTTAACATCTGCAGGAAAAAAATCACGGGGATTAAGAAGCAAACATCCAACTTCAAAAGTTCGTCCAAGTGTAAGGGCTGGTGGCAGGAAGGGGAAATAAAATGAAATCTATTGAAAATATTTCCAGAAATGATTTTGTTGTTTTTTATAAAGAAGAATTAAAAGTTGAAATAGTTTTGGAAGTAAAGAAAGATTCTTATAAAATTTCAAATGGAATTTTTCTTCCTTATGAAATAAAAAAAGAGGACATTCTTGCAATAGGAAATAATGAAACTGGAAAAGGAAAAATAAAAGGTTTAAGTGGAAAATATGATGTTATTAATCAGGAAAAAATTGATGAAATCATGAATGAAAAATAACCCAAAACCTATAAAAACCCTCTCTCCTTTTTCTTATTATGTTATCAAGCTCACCAATAGATTTAGATAAAGTTCCGGAAGAAGACATTGAAAAAGAGATTCTTCGTTTAGGAATGATTGCAGAACTTGACGCTGTTAGTTTATATGAACAACTTGCAGCAAAATCCAAAAATAAGAAAATCAAGGCAATTCTTCTTGACATTGCAAAAGAGGAAAAAACACATGTCGGCGAATTTCAAACTTTGCTTCTTGAACTTGACAAAGAACAAGTTAAAGAACTTGAAGAAGGAAAAAAAGAAGTTGAAGAACTGACTGAATAAAATGAAACCCCAAACAAAAAAACGGCTAAATCTCGCTGCAAAAATTGTGGCAATTCTTTATATAATTCTTTTATCAATGCTCGCATTCGACGTTCCAATATTAAGTTGGGGATTTTTAATTCATCTTTTACCAACAATAATTTTCATTGGATGTCTTATAATAGCGTGGTTCAGACCAAAAATAGGAGGGGTTTTATTTGTAATCGCAGGAATCGGAACCATAATTGTTTTTAACACTTACAGAGAAATAATCACTTTCTTAGCAATTTCTTTAATTCCAGTAATAGTCGGAATTTTATTTTTCTTTTCAAAAAGGAAGAAATAAAAATGAATAAAAAAACAAAATCAATTTTTTACTCTTTAATCATAATTTTTATTTTATTAATAATTTCATTTATAATTTTTGAAAGATTATTTATTATTAAAGCGATATTAGGAATCTTGTTTCTCATACTTGGAATTTTTCTAATAATTTTCGCAAGGAAAGAAAAAAAGAAATTAAAATTTTTCTCAATTTTAACAGGAATTTCAGCAATGGCACCTTTTTTGGGTTCAATATTACATAATTTATTTTATGCTTTAGCAATAAAATTTGAAAATTTAAAATTGCTTTTTGAAACATTGCATGCAGGCTTTTTTATTATTGCCCTTGTTGTAGCTCCGATTACTTTTGTTATTGGGGTTATTGGAATTTTATTCATTTCACTAAAGAAAAAACATTAAAAACTCATTCTCCTTAATCATTTAATAAAATGGTGATAAACATTTTCAAAATAATTGGAATTTTAGGATTAATTTCAATAATAGTCGGAACATTTATGATTTCTATAAAAAAAAGAATTAGAAGAAGATATATCTATCCTTTTCTTTTGTTAGGAGGAATCTGTTTGATACTCTATAGCTTTCATATAAATGATTTAATTTTCATAATCCTTCAGATAGCTTATACAATAATTGTAATCTACGACATAATTAAATTATATATCTCAAAAAATAAAAAATAAAATGCTTTACAAAAAACTTGCAGAACTTTACGAAGATTTGAATTCAACAACAAAACGTCTTGAAAAAATAAAAATGCTTTCTAAATTTTTAGAGCATCTTTCTGAAGATGATAGAGATGTCATGTATCTTTTGCTTGGCGATATCTATCCTGAATACGACGAAAGAAGAATTGGAATTTCAAACCAGCTTGCAATAAAAGCAATTTCAAAATCCACTGGAACAGAACCTCAAAAGGTTTTGCATGAATGGAAACAACTCGGCGACATTGGAAAAGTTGCACAACTCCTGACAAACTCAAAAAAACAATCAACACTTCATTCACATATTTTAAAAACAGAAAAAGTAATTGAAAATCTAAGAAAACTTCCAGAACTTGAAGGAAAAGGAACAGTAAATAAAAAATTATCTTTAATCACAGAACTCCTGACTTCTGCTGAACCAACAGAAGCACTATACCTTGTAAGGACTTTAATCGGTGACTTAAGAATCGGAATAAAGGAATCAACAATCCGTGAAAGTTTAGCAAAAGCTTTTTTTCCAAAATCAGATAAAAAAAATGTTTCTGAAAAAATCCAGGAAGCAATTGACAAGACAAATGATATTGCTTTGGTTTTTGAAATTTGTAAAAAGAAAAAATTAAAAGAACTTGATAAAGCAACTCTTCAGGTCGGAAAACCAATTAAAGCAATGCTTGCGCAAAAAGCACCAACAATTGAAGCAGCATTCAAAGCAGTGGGAAAACCCGCAGCAGTAGAATACAAATACGACGGTTTCAGATTAATTATACACAAACGTGACTCAAATGTCTTTTTATTCACGCGACGTCTTGAAAATGTAACAAAACAATTTCCAGAAGTAAAAGATTTTATTTTAAAATATGTAAAAGGAAAATCATTTATCCTGGATTCTGAGGCTGTTGGCTATGACAAAAAAACAAAAGAATACACTCCCTTTCAGGCAATATCCCAGAGAATAAGAAGAAAATATGGAATTGAAAAAATGCAAAAAGAACTTCCTGTTGAAATAAATGTTTTTGATGTTCTTTATTACAATGGAAAATCTTTCCTCAATGAACCATTCAAAAAACGTTCAGTATTATTAAGAAAAATTTTAACAAACAAATCTTTCAAAATAATTGCATCAAAACAAATCATTACTTCAGATGAAAATAAAACAAAAGAGTTTTACAAAAAAGCACTTAAAGATAATCAAGAAGGGGTAATGTTCAAGAATCTTAATGCAAAATACCAGCCCGGAAGCAGAGTCGGGCACATGCTAAAATTAAAACCCTCTGAAAAAGATTTAGACTTGGTAATTACAGGTGCAGAACATGGAAAAGGAAAACGTTCAGGTTGGCTGAGTAGTTTCATATTATCTTGTCGTGGAAAAAAGCAAGGAGAATATCTTGAAATTGGAAAAGTCGGAACTGGCATAAAAGAAAAGTCAGAACAGGGAGAAGTAAATTTTGACAAACTTAATGAATTGCTAAAACCATTAATTATTTCAGAAAAAGGAAAAACAGCAAAAATAAAACCAAAAATTATCGTCGCTATAACATATCAGGAAATTCAGCATTCTCCAAATTACAATTCAGGCTGGGCTTTAAGATTTCCAAGAATAAATGCCATCAGAAATGACAAACCTCTCTCAGAAATCGCTGATTTAAAAGAAATTGAAAAAGATTTTGAAAAACAAAAACGGAATTGGCAGTATGGTTGATTAAATTCGTCCAACAAAAATTATTTTATCTTATTATAATCTTTTATCACAAACAAAGAAAGTCCTGAAAAGAAACTCATTATACCTAAAACAAAATATATATTATTCTTTTGTTCTTTATTTTTCCATTCTTTATATTCAAAAGTATTTCCAATTTTATTTTTTTCTAGAGATAATCTTTTTATTTCATTATCTATTTCGGAAAAACAAAAAGAATATCCTGATTTCTCAAAATTTGTTTTATTTTCTTCAAGATAAAGAATTTTTTCATAAATTTTTTTATATTCATTATAACATTCCGGAGGATTCATACGAAAACCATTTATAGCAGCAGATAAGGCTATTACAAACCCCATTGTTCCTATACCAAGACTTAATTTTTTTAATAAACTTGATTTATTTTTCATTTAAACATCCCTTCAACAAAAATCTTATCCTAAGCTCTTTCCCAATCTTTAATTGTTGGAATATATGTTTTTGAACTATCTTGTATGTCCATTAATTTTTCTCTCATAATCTCCATATCCCCAAAACCCTTATAAAGTTTAGTTGTTATATTAACTAACAACAAATGGAAAAGTTAAAAGAACAATTAACTAAAGCAGGATTAACAGGAAATGAGGCAAAAGTCTATTTGGAATTATTAAAATATAATGAATTAACTGCAAATGAAATTTCCAAGAAAATTTCTATGGACAGAACTTTGACTTACACAATTTTGAATCATTTAATTGAAAAAGGAATTGTGAGTTACATTATAAAACAAAATAAAAAATTCTTTAGAGCAGAAAAACCAGAAAATCTTCTTAATCCAATAAAAGAAAAAGAATTTTTTGTAAATGATTTAATTTCAGAATTAAATAAGATTCAGAAATATCCAAAACAGGATTATGGAATTAAAGTTTTTGAAGGCAAAGAAGGATTAAGGAATTTAATGAACTTAATTTTAAAATACAAAAAATTTGATTCTTTTGGAGGGACAGGAAGAGCCTATGATTTATTATATGAAATGCAAGCAATAATAAAAAGTTTAAATAAAAAAGAAGTTTCAGCAAGAATTATTTTTTCAAAAAAATTCAAAGAACATGAAATAACAAAATACCCTCAGGTTAAATCAAAATTTTTAGAAACTAATAGCGAAGCAACAACCACTATCTTTGAAGATTATGTTTCAATTCATCTTGCAAAAGAAAAACCTTTAATTATTTTAATAAAAAATAAAGATATTGCAGATTCTTATAAAAACTATTTTGAAATTCTTTGGAAACAAGCAAAATCATAATCGATATTTATAAAACCTTAATTTTATTATTTATTTTATGACTTATAAGATATTCGTAGCAAATTCAAAAACAGAAAAAATTCTCAGAAAATATATTGAAGCAAGAAATGATATAAAAAAGAAATTAAATAAATTAAAAGAAAATCCTCGAAGAGAAATTGGTGCTCATCTGCTTCATGGAAAATTAAAAGGCAAGTGGGCTTGTTGGCTTGGTTCAAACATAAGAGCAATTTATTCAATAAATGAAAAAACTAAATCAATAATTATAGAAGCTATTGGAACACATAAAATTTACTAATACTTAAATTCCTTAATTTTTCCTTTTTTAATATTTTTTTCACTTGCTTTAATCTGAGCCATTAATTCTTTATCATTAAGAATTTCATTTTCTTCTAACATTTTTATTTTTTCCCGAAGAGCTTCACGAATAAATTCTGCTTTAGTCATATAATGATATTTTTTCATTATTTTATTTATTGCTAATAAAAAATTTGGTTCAAGTTTTAAACTTACATTTTCCATTGTAATACTAAGTAGTATTAAGTGGTATTTAAACTTTTCTAATAAAAATCAACCCACGTTCCTTCTTCATCAATTTCATTTCCTTTATGTTTTATAACTCCAAAAAACTTTTTTCCTGAATTTAACCATTCATACATTTTCTTGTCTCCGGGATTTGACGGAACCCTCTTAACTTTATCTAATGAAACTGTTCTTGGAATTCCTTCATCACTTTTCTTTGGTTTGCCTTTAAATTCTGTTGCATAAAAAATATAAACAACAAAATTATCTGGATTTTTCCAGTTATCAAAAGTTCTATCTTTATTATCAAACAAAATAATTCCTCTTAAAACAGGATTCAAAATCCCAATTCCTGTTTCCTCAAATGTCTCACGGATAACTGATTTCAATCTTCCACGAGGATTATTCAAACCTTTCTCATCATTATTAAGTTTTCCACCAGATAAAGTAAAATAACCAGAATTAGGATCATCTTTTCTCTCTGGTTTTTCAATCATCAAAACATTTCCATTCTTAGAAACAAGATACATCATAGTGCCGTATTTCATAAAAATATTTTGTAAAAATAATTAATAAGCATTTGTTTGATTCAAAATATACATTCAATCCAAATACAAAATCCTTTCTGAGAAAGCAAATTGCCAAAGCGTATGGCTAATCGCACACCGACAATACCTTTATAAATAAAAAATTTCTATAAACTCCATGGTAACAGCAAAAAAACCAGCAAAGAAAAAGAAATCTTCATATAAAATCCAAAATATTGTTGCAACAGCGTCGCTGGGAAAACCCGTGCCTTTGACAAAACTTGCACGAACTCAGCCAAATACTGAATACAATCCTGAAACTTTTCCTGGTTTGGTTTTAAGAATTAAAGAGCCAAAATCCGCAGTTTTAGTTTTCTCGTCGGGAAATTTGGTTTGCACTGGGACAAAATCAACAACACAGGTTAAACAGGTTATTGAAGCTGTGATAAAACAATTAAAAAAAATAAATGTAAACATAACAACAGTTCCAAAAATAACTGTCCAGAACATTGTCGCTTCAGGAACAATTGAATTAAAACTTAATCTGAATTTCCTTGCTTTGGAAATGGAAAACACAGAATATGAACCAGAGCAATTTCCTGGTTTGGTTTACAAATTAATTGAACCAACTGCAACTTTTTTGCTATTCAGCAACGGAAAACTTGTCTGTACTGGGACAAAAAACAAACAGCAACTTGAGGACTCAATGAAACAACTTTTGAAAAACGTCAAGACAGCGTTGAAAAATTATAAATAAATTATCTCTTAAAAATCTCATAAGCAATTAAGCCTATTGTAGAAGCATAAAAAATATATTTAGTGGCATCAAAAGAAGTTCCAACCAATTTATTAAATTTTGATTGAATAGATCCAAGCCCTAAACCATAATTAACGCCTTCCATAAAATCTCTACATCCAGTAAGATGAAAGTCCATCCTAAGAAAATTTTCTAAAGTAAATCTTGTTCTTGGATGTTCCTTTATTTGATGTTCTTCAATTTCCATACAAATCAAATAAAATAATTATTTATAAAAATTTTGTCAATAGAGAATATAGTTAACTTAATATTAAATAATGCAAATTTTTTAAAAAAGAGGTGGTATCTTAATCAAAAACTATTTAACTTCTAATTTATTTTTCAAAATATGATAAAATTAATTATTGACAAACTTCCAAGAATAACTAAAAACAGAAAAAAGCTTGAAGAAATTCTTGAAGTTAAAATAACAAATCGCGGAAAAGAAATTTATATTGAAGGCAAAGCAGAAAACGAATTTATTGCAGAAAAAGTTATTCAGGCCTTGGACTTCGGGTTTCCTTATGCAGTTGCAACTGAAATAAAAACAGAAGATTTAATGTTTGAAATTCTTAATATAAAAGAACACACAAAACAAAAAAATCTGGAAAGAGTTCGCGGAAGGATTATCGGAACAAAAGGAAAAACTCTGAAAACACTTTCTGATTTAACAAACTGCTACTTAGAATTAAAAGAAAACGAACTTGGAATTATTGGCGAACCAGAATTAATAAAAACTGCACAGGACGCAATCATTTCTTTAATTCAGGGCTCAAAGCAGGGAAATGTTTATGCTTACCTTGAAAAACACCAGCCCGCACCTTTAGTTGATTTGGGGTTGAAAAACAAAAAGAATAAACTTTAAATAACAAATTTATCTCAGATTTTAATGACCCGGTAGCTCAGTTGGTCAGAGCGAACGGCTGTTAATAATTCCATCATAGAAACCGTTAGGTCGCAGGTTCGAGTCCTGCCCGGGTCGTTTCAAAACATTTTTAACAAAGATTTCTTTTGGAATTTCATGAAAAAACAAAAAGTTCTCCTTGCAATGTCCGGAGGCGTTGACTCATCAGTTGCAGCTTTACTTCTAAAAAAACAAGGTTATGAAGTTATCGGAGCATTTATGAAAAACTGGAGCGATACAAAAGACCCCTTAACAAATCAATGTGCCTGGCGAGGAGAAAGAAAATTCGCATTAAAAATCGCAGCACAATTAAACATCCCATTAATAACCCTTGATTTTGAAAAACAATACAAATCAAAAGTTGTAAAAAAGATGTTTGAAAAATTCAAAAAAGGAATTACACCAAATCCAGACATTGACTGCAATCAAAAAATAAAATTTCCTCTGTTAATAAGAGAAGCAAAAAAACGCGGAATAAGTTTAATTGCAACAGGACATTATGCGCGAATTAGAAAAAACAAAAAAGGAATTTATGAATTACTCAGAGGAAAAGACAAAACAAAAGACCAGTCATATTTTCTTTACAAAATAAAACAATCAGAATTAAAACACACTTTGTTTCCAATTGGAAATTACACAAAATACCAAATCCGTGAAATTGCAAATAAAAATAAATTTCCAAATTACAATAAAAAAGGAACAGTTGGAATTTGTTTTATAGGAAAAATAAATTTCAAAGATTTTCTAAGAAAAAAAATCTCTCCCAAATCGGGAAATGTTTTAGACCCAGAAGGAAATATAATTGGAAAACACGACGGAATTTTTTATTATACAATCGGCGAGAGATTAGGCCCAAGATACGGCTTTGAAATTTCGCGTGATTACATGATAAATAAAAAAATCAAAAATAAATCTATTAACTTAAACAAAAAAATCCCGCGAAGCGAAGCGAGCGCAAATTCGCCGAAGGCGCTAGGGCGGGTGGGCGGGAATAATCTCCCCAAAAACCAAAAATTCCAAAAATGGTATGTAGCTCGTAAAAATCTCAAGACAAATACAATAATTGCAGCACCAGAAAATCATCCCTTAAATTTCAGAAAAAATATAATTGCAAAAAATCTTTATTTAATATCAGATAAAAAAGAAAATTTCAAAAATAAAAAAACAAATGTATTTTCAAGAATCCGCCACGTCGGAGAATTACTTCAAAGCAAATTATTTTACGAAAATGGAAAATGGAAAATAAATTTAAATAAAGCAATAACAGGAGTTTCAGAAGGACAAGCAATTGTTTTATACAAAGGTGAAAAATGTTTAGGCGGAGGAGAAATTTCATTCTAAATATTGCCTCTTTTAGTTAATTATAAATCAAGTAAATATCTACAAAAAATTTACACCTTAAATTTAATTCAATGAAGAAATCTGCTAAATGCAATATTATTTCGCGACGCAAAGCGAGTGCATTTTTGAGCGAGTGATAACGAGCGAATAAAAAACAAAAACAATTTAAACTTCTCTTTCCTCATAAAAAAATGTTAGACAAAATAATCCAATCACGAAGAAGCATTAAAAAATACAAATCAAAAAAACCTGACTGGCGTGTCATCTTGGATTGCATTGATTCAATGCGATATGCACCAATGGCAGGAAATAGTTTTTCATTAAAATTCGTTTTGGTTGACAATCCGCAAATAATTGAAAAAATTTCTGAAGCAGCAGAACAAAATTTCATTTCAAAAGCACAATACGTTTTGATTATTTGCTCTGATGAAAAAAGAACAAAAATTGCTTATGAAGAACGTGCAGAAAAGTATCTAAGACAGCAGGCAGGAGCAGCAATTCAAAATTTCCTTCTCAAACTTACAGAAGCAGGTTTATCAACAAATTGGGTCGGGCATTTTTATGACGACAAAATTAAAAGATTATTAAAAATTCCAGAAGATATTGAAGTTGAAGCAATTTTTCCAATTGGCTATACAAATGAAAAACCAAAAAAACGGGAATTAGTAAATTTTGATAATGTGATGTATTTTAATCAGTATAAAAATAAAAATATGAAAATGCCTCCAAAGATGGATGTTTAAAATGGAAAATGGGAAAACATGATTTATTTGAAGTTAGTCAATATATTGTCGTGTTGAATAAAAACAAAATTCTTCTACTACAAGCTTCTGGCTTAACAAAAATCTCAGGCAAATGGAGTTTTCCAGGCGGACATATTGATTATGGAGAATCAATTGAAGAATCTCTAAAAAGAGAAGTTAAAGAAGAAACAAACCTAAATATTGAAATTTTATCTCCAATAAAAGCAAATGTGATAGATAATACTTATACAATTATTTTTGCAGCAAAATATATTTCAGGAGAAATAAAATTAAGTGAAGAACACTCTAAATATCGATGGGTTGAAATAGATGAAATGAAGAATATGGATTTAATAAATAAAGTTTTGATTGAATATGTAAAAAAAGCAATTGCCTTGGACAAAGACATCTAAAATGAAAAACATTAAAGAAAAATCAAAAATCGAAAGAGTTCTTAATGGAGAGCTCAAAATAAAGTACAGAGGATTTTTTGATAATCAAGGGAAAATCCAATATCCAATAATTGTTTATACACCTTACAAAAGATAATTAATCGTTCAATTTTTTCTTAGAAATATAATTTTCAAGACGATTTAAAGTCAAGTAAAGTTTCCCAGATTTTATTTTATATTTTGAACTTTTGTGTTCGCTTGTAACAAAATATTCTTTAATCAAAACCCCTTTAAAACAAATTCTCGGAGAATTATTTTCTAAATAAAATTCCAATCTCCTAGGTTTTTGCCGAATTAAAAAACAAACAGCATCATCAGAAAAACTTTCAAAAAAATTCTCAGGCATATTAAATTTCTCAACAAGATTTTTTCTTATTTCATCTTCTGACATAAATAATAAAACAAATTCTTATTTTTAAGATTTTAGAAAAAATAATTCCCCCGTTTCCGAGGGAAAATTAAAATAAAAAACAAAATTATTAGTTAAGTAAACTTAACGCCAGACTTCAATACCTAAATCAGAAATTTCTTTTCCAACAGGTTTTGAATAATCTTCAACATCCTTTCCAAGAACATAAGGCGACTTGACACCAGTCATAATTGTAATAACTCTGACTTTTCCAGTGAATTCCTTGCTGATTCTCGCACCAATAATTACATTCGCTTCAGGACCAAGGTTTTCTGAAACAGTTCGGCCAATAACATCAAATTCTTCAAGCTTCAAATCAGGACCGCAAGTTACATGAATCAAAGCTCCAGTAGCACCTTTATAATCCACATCAAGTAGAGGATTTGTCAGGGCTTGTTGAACCGCTTCCATAACTTTGTTCTGAGTATCAGCTTCTCCGATTCCAATAACTGAAACACCACCGTTCTTCATAATTGCAGAAACATCTGCATAATCCAAATTAATCAAACTAGGCAAAGTAATTGTCTCAACAATTCCTTTTATCATAGTCGAAACAAGTTCATTTGCAACAGCAAACGCTTGTTCAATAGGCAATTGTCCGGCAATATCAACCAATTTATTATTATCCAAAACAATACAAGTATCTGTAACTTCTCTTAATTCCTGTAAACCAAATTCGGCTTTGTCAATTCTTGCTTTTTCTGATTCAAAAGGCATTGTAACAACTCCAATAACAACAGCTCCGGATTCTTTGGCAATTTGTGCAACCACAGGCGCAGCACCAGTTCCGGTTCCGCCACCCATACCACATAAAACGAATACCATGTCAGCACCACCAACAGCTTTCTTTAAATCAACTAAAGCTTCTTTAGCTGATTCTCTTCCAATCTGCGGCTTTCCACCAGCGCCCAAACCACGAGTCATTTCTTTACCAATTAAAATTTTCTCGTCAGCTTTTGTAACACTCAAATGCAAAGCATCAGTATTTGATCCGTAAATTGTCGCTCCATTAATACCTTTATTAAAAAGCCAGGTTACAGCATTACATCCCATTCCTCCAACACCAATAACTTTTATGTTCGCTTTTCCAGCTCGAAGTTCATCAAAATTAATACTATGCGTCGAGGAATTCTGCACTGCTTCTTTAGCAAAATCTAATACCATCTCTTTTTACCTCCTTTCAGTTATATATTTTATTTGCTAAGCAAATTTTCATGCAAAAAATAATACACTCATGTTTATAAGAATTATGTCGTTGAAGAATAGGAATTTATAATTTATTTTCAACAACTTCTAAAACTTTTTTCTTAGCTTCATCTAAATTATCTGCTTTAATTTCTGCTCCAGCAGCATTTTTATGTCCGCCACCGCCTAATTGCTGTGCAAATTCAGAAATATCAACCTTTCCTTGAGACCTAAAAGAAATTTTGTAAGTCCCGTTACCAATTTCAGCAATGGTAAAAGTAACATCAAGGCCTTCTAAATTTTGAATAAAAGAAATACCCAATCTAATTTCTGAAAGATTCAAATCAAACTCCTTAACTTTTTCATAAGACAAAAGTGAATAACCAAATTTTTTATTTTCATCCAAAATTAGATTGTCAACAACATATGCTCCATATTTTTTTATTCTCCAAGGTTGCTTGAAAACAACTTCTTTCAAAATAAAATCAATATATTTTCCCCCCTTGCCAATCAAAAAAGCAGTATCAACCAAAGCATCTTCAGAACCTGAATTTGTAAAATAGCCACTATCAGAACAAACACCTAACAATAATCTTGTCGCCAATTCAGAATCAAATTCAACATTAGTTTCCTTAAAAAATTTAATTAAAATAGAAGCACAGGAATTAGCTTCAGGAAAAACACAATTCAAATTCCCATAAAAAGGATTTGTTGCATGGTGATCAAAGTTTATAATAAAAATTTTTTCTTTATTTTCTTTATTGAAATCTAACATATCTAAAGAACCAGAATCAAGAACAACAAAAACATCATATTCAGAAAAATCAATCTTATTTATATTGATTCCAAATTCAATATCTTTTGAAATCTCCAAATTACCAAAAACTTCATCCAAATTATCTTTGCTTATTATCTTAACCTCACAACCAAAATCTCTTTCTAAAAAATATTTCATTGTAGTACAACTTCCCAAACTATCTCCATCAGGTCCTTTATGCAAAGACAGCAAAACTTTTTTTGAATTTTTTAATTTTTCATAAATTTCTTCAAATGAATTATTTTCCATTATTCTTTTTCCAAAATTTCAACTTTAATTCCTGACTCCGCGCAAATTTCTTTAAACTCTTTTGCATCTTCTTCAGAACCAACAATACTTCCATAATGCATTGGAATTGCAACAGTTGGCTTAATTAATTTCGCTGCTTCTGCTGCTTCTTCAAAATTCATAGTGAATCTTCCTCCAACCGGCAGCAATGCAACAAAGTCCTTTCCAGATTGTTTATGTCCTGTGAGTTTCTGCATTTCAGGAATCAAATCACTATCGCCTGCATGATAAACAACAACATTTTTCATTTTAACAAGATAACCAATCCAACCTTCGTCTTTAGAATGAAAATGTTTGTCAATATTATAAGCCGGAACTGCTGAAATTTGCAAATCACCCAAATCCATTTCCTGTCCTGGCTGAATAATTTCCATTTTTATCTGAACATCAAAACGCGCAATCTTGCTCTGACAATCTGCAGGCATAATTATTTTTGTCCCATCCTGAACAATTTTTTTCATATCTTCAAGACTGCAATGGTCATAATGACTGTGTGTAATCAAAATCAAATCTGCCTTTGGCAAACCCTCGCGAATTTTATAAGGATCAATATAAATCACTTTTGAATTTTCAATCAAAAATCCGGAATGTCCAAGCCATTTTAATTCAATCTCTCCTATCTTCATATGCAACAAAACAAGTGTAAGTTTTTAAGGATTTTGTAATAATATGATATAAAAATAAAAAATAAATTAAGAAGATTTATTCGTCTTCTTTATCATCAGACACTTCATCAGCCATGTCTTCATCCATGTCCTCGTTTTCGTAATCGTCTTCAACCATTGTGAAAACCTCCATTTTAATTAAAACCGACTTTTCTTAATTATTTTTAAAACTAACTTGACACTAAGAAATCAGAACAAATCATAAGAAAAGTTTAAAAAGAAAATAATTAAGGTTCCAGCCTCGTCGGAGTTCTTGGAAAAGGAATTGAATCTTTGATTGTATCAAATCCACAAATCCAGGCAGCAAATCTTTCAACACCTAAACCAAAACCTGCATGAGGAACAGAACCATACCGTCGGGAATCCAAATACCAGTCTGACTTGCCCAAATCAATTTTCGCTTTTTTCAAACGTTCAACAATCTTCTTCAAATCCGGCTCTCTCTGCGAACCGTCGACCATTTCTCCAATTTCCGGAGCAAGCAAATTAAAATTAGTTCCAGTTCCCGGCTTCTTCAAATCCTCGCCATGATAAAATTTCAACAACTTCAGAGGATAATTTGTCACAAAAAGAAATTCATCCCCATAATATTTCGCAAGTCCTCTTTCCTCAGCTGACTTAAAATCCTCGCCATATTTAATTTTGTGTCCTTTTTTCTGCAACGTCTTTATTGCTTCATCATAAGAAATTCTTTTAAAAGGAGTTTTAACCTTTTTCAATCGGGAAATATCCACATTCAAAATTTTCAAATCTTCTAAATTATCTTTCAAAACTTTTTTCACAACATACTCAATGCATTCTTCTGCAAGAGCCATGTCATCCTTCAAATCAAACCACGCTGCCTCAACTTCAAAATGCCAGAATTCAGTCACGTGCCACGGCGTCCTTGATTTCTCTGCCCGAAAACTCGGAGCAATTGCATAAACTTTCTCAAAAGCAGAAATAAAATTCTCTGCATAAAACTGCCACGACTGAGTCAAATATGCTTTCTTATCAAAATATTTCACTTCAAAAGTTTCAGAACCACCCTCGCTCGTCGCACCACTCAAACTCGGCGCCTGAATTTCAATAAAACCTTTCTTGTGCATAAATTCATGAAATGCAAACAAAATCGTCGACCGAATTTTCATACTCGCTGTCATCTTCCGCGACCTTAACCACAAATGTCTTCTGTCCCCCAAAAGTTCCTCATTCAAATCTTTATTAATTGGAAAATCTTCTGCTTTACCAATAATATTTATTTTTGAAACAGAAATCTCAAATCCTGTTGGAGCCCTTTTATCTTTTTTAATCTCACCTTCAATTTCAACAGAACTTTCAACCAGCAAAGAATCAATATCCTTCCATTGCTTTTCAAACTTCTCGCGAGATAAAACACATTGAATTATATTTGTTGAATCACGCAAAACAATAAATTTTATTTTATTGCTTCCACGCTCACGATAAATCCAACCCCTCACAGCAACCTTGCCCTTTCTTCTTTTCATTGCTTCTTGAATTGATATGAATTTTGTCATCTTAATCTAAATTAAATTTAATATTTAAATCTTCGTTCATAAGTTTTGTGATCCATCCACTCTAAGATAATTGAAAGCACATTAATCTTATCTCTATCAATTGTATAAATTAATCTCCAGGCATCAGGCAAATTATACTTCCACAAATTAGTTAAATTTCCAAACCGTTTTAGATATTCTTTTGGAATTAAATTCTTAGGAATTTGAATTCCGCAAAAAGCATTTTCTTCCAAATTTTTAAAAGCTCTTTCTAATTGTTTTTTCAACTCACTATCAATTTTTTCTAATTCTTTAATTACTTTTTTATCTCCAAAGAAAATTTTACTTTTCATTTTTTCTCCAACTAAGATATTTTCTCTTTAGATATTTATCTACTCCTTTTGGATTCCAAATCCACCCTATTTTTCCTTCAGAATCTACTGCAATTTTTCCAGAATAAAGAAGATAATCCATAATCACAGAAAAAGTTTGATACATTATTTTTCTCGGCATATTTTCCCAAAGTTTCTTTTTCTTAAACTCCCCGCTATGCTCATAAATAAATTTCTCTACCATTAAAACACTATCTAATCTTGGATAATGTAAAATTTTTTGTATTTGCATGGTTATATAAACTTATATACCTTTAAAAAACTTTCTAAGGAGTCAACCTCGTTCTATCTCTCGGAAACAAAACCGCCTCCCTTATATTTTCTAAACCCAAAATCAACATTGTCAATCTTTCCAAACCAAGCCCCCAGCCAGCATGAGGAGGTGCACCAAATCTAAAGCTGTCAATATAAGTTTTGAAATCTTTTGGATTCAACCCTCTTTCTTTTAACTGCTTTTCAAGAATTGCAGGAATATGAACTCTCTGTCCCCCAGAAGCAATTTCCATTCCTTGATAAACTGCATCAAAACCATGAGAGAGTTTGTTCTCTTTTGGCATTATATAAAAAGGTTTCCCAGAAATAGGCCAGTCATGAACAAAAACAATTGTGTCTGGAAATAACTCTCCAAGTTTCTTTTCTCCTTCTGTTGTCAAATCTTTTGTCTCTGTTGCAATTTTATTTTTCTTTAATAAAGCGTTTGCCTCTGCAAAAGTCATATATTTGGTTTTAGGTGTTTTTAATTTAATTCCCAAAATCTCTAATTCAGTTTTATTTTTCTCATTAATTTTTTTAATAATATACTGAACAGTCTTTGCCAAAATATCCATAACTACAAATTCATCTGCAAATCCTTGCTCATAATCAAACTGCCTGGCTTCATTTAAATGTCTTGGAGTATTATGTTTTTCTGCTCTCCATGTAGTAAAAACTGCAAAAACTTTTTCAAGAGAACATGCAATCATTTGTTTATATAACTGACAACTCTGAGACAAATAAGCATCTTTATCAAAATATTTTAATTTATAAAGCTCAGTTCCTCCTTCTGAACTTGAACCAATTATTGAAGGAAAAATTACCTCCAAACCTCCTTGCTTTTCCATAAATTCCCTGAATGCACTCATCATTGTTGCCTGAATTTTAAAAATCGCATGAATTTTTGGTTTTCTAATATCTAAAAATCTGTAATCCAACCGACTCTGAAACGAAGCAGGTTTTTCATTTTTCTCATTAACATGAATCGGAAGTTTCTCTGCATCTGACACAACTTTCAAACTTTCAATTTCAATTTCAATATCATCCCGAACAAACTCTGCTTTAACTTTTGCACTCTTAACTTTCCCTACAATTTCAACAGCACTCTCTAAAGAAAGCCCTGAAACTTTTGATATTAATTCTGAATCTTTAGCAATACACTGAACAATTCCAGTCCTGTCACGCAAAAGAACAAACTTCAATTTTGCAAGATTTCGTATTTCATAAACCCAACCCTGAAGCAAAACTTTCCCTGATTTTAAATCTTTGACTAAGGTTCTTTCCATAATTAGAATAAAAGTATGAGGTTTATTAAGATTTTGATTTCAAATTATCATTTTTATGATGTTTCTGATATTCCCAAAGCCGAGCATATTCTCCTTTTTTAGAAAGCAGGTCATAATGATTTCCTTGCTCAACAATTTTTCCATTTTTTAAAACAATTATTCTATCAACATCTTTTATAGTGGATAACCTATGGGCAATTATAATTGCAGTTTTATATTTCAACAAATTATTAATTCCTTTTTGAATTTTATTTTCTGTTTCCAAATCTAAAGAAGATGTAGGCTCATCAAGAATAATTATTTTTTTATTTGCTAACAAAGCCCTCGCGATAGCAATTCTTTGTTTTTCTCCTCCAGATAATCTTATTCCCCTTTCACCAACTAAAGTATTTTCTTTCTTCGGAAGTTTGCTGACAAAATCATAAGCAGAAGATAATCTTAAAGCTTCATAAATCTCTTCCCTTTTTGCAGAAGACTTAGAAAATTTAATATTGTTATAAATAGTGTCATTGAATAAAATTGGCTCCTGTGGAACTATTGCTAATTGCTCCCTCAAAGAATCTTGTTTAACTTGTTTTATATCCTTCCTGTCAATTAAAATTTTCCCTTTAACAGGATCATAAAATCTAAACAAAAGCCTCATCAAAGAGGTTTTTCCAGATCCAGAAGTTCCAACGATTGCAAGGCTTTCATTTTCTCCAACTTTGAAATTTAAATCTTCAAACAATTTCGTTTTATTATTTTTTCCATAATAAAACGAAACATCTCTAAATTCAATTTCCCCCATACTAACTTTCAGGTCTTTTGCATTAGGCAAATCTTTTATTTTACTTTTAATTTTATCATAACCAAACAAAGCCTGGACATCTGAAAGAGATTCATTAAAATTTCTCAAAGAGTCTGACAAATTAACAATTGGTGCTATCATCCTTCCAAAAGTTGTAAAAATAAAAACAACAGTCCCAATGCTAATTCTCCCAGCAACAAAACTTCTTAAAGAAAAATAAAGAAGAAGAATAGTTCCAACACCCAAAGTAAAAGACATCAAAACATTATATGAACGATAATAATCATTAAATTTAACAAAAGAATTTTTCTCATTTTCTACATAATTAGAATACTTATTTTTTACTTTCTTTTCTTTACCAAAAAACTTTATTGATTCAAATCCAGAGAAGATATTTGAAATAAAACCTTTTTCTTTATCTAAAAAATCATTATATTTTAATTTAGCTTTTGCCTGTTTATTAAAAATCCTCCAACTAAAAATCAAAATAATCAAACCAACTCCGACTGTGATTAATGCCGGAACAAGATCAAAATAAGCAATAGAAAATAAAACTACAATCAAACCAAAAAAAGGAGCAAACAATCTCTGAGTAACAAGTTCTGTTAAAGAAACACATCCTCTCGAACCTCTGTCTAATTTAGAAATTAATTCCCCACTTTTATTTTGTGTATGGAAATCATAATCGAAATCTAAAACTTTATTAAAATATTTCTTCTTAACATCCGCATCAACACGAGACATCAGTCTATTTCTTGAGTGAATCTGTAAAAAACGAATCCCAGATCTAAAAACAACCAACCCAAAAAATGCAGAAAGAATTATTAAAAAAATTCTCAAGATTTCTGAACCTAAATAATCTCCTGCAATATAACCATTTCCATAATCAACAATCCACTTTATTAAAAGATTATCCGCAATCATAAGAACTTCAACAAAAAGGGCTAAAAACAAAAGAATGAAAACCCATTTCTTTTCATGTCTTGCGACTTTCCAAAATAATTTAAAATTCTCAATAAAATTAACTTTTTTATCTTTAACCATTAATCATTAAAGAAAAAATATTTTATAAAACTATTTAAAATTAAAAAGAAGTTGTTCCAGAATATTGTTCTTGTAAAGGACCACAATGATCAAAAACTTTTGAAGAAGGTTTAACTTTACCTAAATTTTTTTCTCTAAAATAAACCTTTGCAACATTAGAAGTTTTTTCTTCTCCTCCAAGAACATAATTATCTTGAATCATTACACTATAAACTTTTGAAGGAAACCAAACATCTCTCAAAAAAGGATCAAACAAACAAAATTCCCTTTTCAAAACTTCACCTGATTCATCTAAACTTGGAACATTCACTTTTTCCCCAATATCATATTTAAATTTCATTTTAATTCTCTGGTTTAATTCCTATAATTTTTTCTAATTCATTTATTTTGTTTTCTTCTCCAATCAAAGAAAAATTATGATAAATTCCAAAATCCCTCATATCTCCAAAGGATTCTACTGCTGCTACTGCAGGATTCTCTATAGAATAAATACTAAGATGTCTTGAAGCACCTTCTCCAAAAATAGAAGTGCCATCAATAGATTTTGCATTTCCATTCCCAATATAAAAAGAAATTTTTTCTTTAATTTTCAATACATTATCTTTATCTTTGTAAATTCTATCCATATCCCCTCAAAAATTCAAAACTATTTAAATCTTCCCATTCCGTAACCACTATAAAATTCCAACAAATAACCCCTATTTAAAAGATTTATATTCAACTATTTCAACAACTTCCCAATAATTCCCATAACCTCTTTCCCCCCAACTTGTCCTTTGAATTCTCCCATAACCAAACCCATATATGCTTTCTCAGAAAGTCCAGGTTTTTCCTTAATAATTTTCAAAATCTTTTCTTCTACTTCACTTAAATCTTTTTTCTCAACATTTAAAGCATCTTTCAAACTCTCGCCATTAACAATTTTAACTAAAACATCTTTAATATCTCCCTCAGAAATTTTTCTTTTATCTAAATTTCTCAGTATATCTCCTGCATTATCCATTACAATTTCATCAACTTCACCAAAACTTTTATTCAACTTTTTAGAAATCTCTTTTGGAAAAAGCAAAATCATCTTTGCAATAAAACCAACATCCCTATAAAATCCTGTCAAATTTCTAAAATCATCAACCTTATTTTGCTTAAACAAAAGTTTTGTCATTTCTTCATTCAAACCTTTTTTCTCAAACTCTGAAAAAATTTCACTTCTAAGTTTTGGCAAATCTTTTTTGCATTCATTAATAAAATCTCTGGAAATTTTCAGCAAAGGCAAATCAGTTTCAGGATACATTCTGTCTGCTCCGGGCATTGGCCTCAAAAATTCAGTCCTGCAATCCTTATCATTCAAGGCATTTCTAACTTCTGCTTCTGTCGGTGTTTTCTTATCACTTAATTCTTTCTGACGCAAAACTTCATTTTCAATAGTTTTCAAAAAAGTTTTCATATCCTGCATTCCTTTTAATTCAACCCTATTCTCATCACGAATTGAAATATTAACATCCTGCCTTATTGTTCCAATACCTCTTTTAACTTTACAACTCCTCAAAACATCTCCAAGTTTCAAAGCACACTCTTTTGCTTGTTCAGGATTTTTAATATCAGGCGCAGTAGCAATTTCTACTAAAGGAATTCCTAATCTATCCAAACCCCAATAAATTTTATTTCCTTCTTCTCTAATCTTTCGCGCAGAATCTTCTTCTAAACAAATTGTATCAATTCCAACTTTTCCCAAGGAAGTTTCAATATAACCATCCCGCGCAATCAAAACCGTTCTCTGAAAACCAGAAGTATTTGAACCATCAACAACTGTCTTTCTCATAATCTGAGCTATTGGAAAAATTTTGCAATTCAAAAATAAAGCAACCTGAACAGCAATTTTAAGTGCCTCAGAATTAACTTCATGAGGAGGTTCTTCATCTAATTCAATCAAGCATGAATTTTCTTTATGTCCTGAATAAACAAAAGTTTTATCTTCAGCACATCTAACAATCTTCCCTCCAGAAACTATTGCTCCGCTAGCATAAAGAGCAGCAGGATCAATCTCACCTGACTCCCCAGCAACAACATGCAATTTCCTTTCAACAGAAAAATCAGGTTCATCACTACGCAAAACAGCAGGACAATCACAAAACAATTTTCTGCCATTAGCATCCAATTGCTGATGAATTTCCAAACCTGATTTAAACTTTAATTTTTGGTAATCTAATTCCATACTTAACAAAAAGAAAAAGAGTTTATTAAAATATTGTTTGCTTATTTAGATTCAAAAAGACTTTCAGGAAAATAATTATACAAATGCTTTTTAAAAACTGGAACTAATATTGCATCCCGAATTTTATTTTCTAAATGTTCTTGAATTTCTTGGTACATCCTCCAAGTATCTTCTTGAGTGGAAGTTTCTAATGCAATCTCATAATTCCATTTTCCAATCATTCTCATAATTCCAATAACATTTTTTTTAGAATGCAAAAAATCTTGCAATTTTTTATATTCTGTTCCAGTTATTTTATTCAAATCTAAAAAGATTTTATTCATAAAATATCCTCTTTTTGTTGTGTCAACCATTGGCTTAAAAGAGGTTATGATTCTTTTCTTCTTCATATCTTTTATTTTTTGTATAATTGTTTTATGATTAATTTTTAATTTACCTTCCATGTCAGAAATACTGGCTCGTGCATTTTTAGAAAGTTCTCGCAAAATTAACAATTCACTTTTTGAAACATCTGTTTTTTCCTCTTTGCCAAAAGGAATCTCTCTTTTATTTTCCTTGGAATTTTCCAAATAACTTTTCCCAAAAACAACACCATCCATTGTGGCAAAAGTATCATAATTCAAAATTGAATTCCCATATTCATTTAATATCTTTGAAAATATTTCTTGGAATTTAATATTATTCTCTGCCATTACATTAAGAATAATATCCCACTTTCCCCCGCATTCGGACAAGAGCAAAATATTTTGGGTTTTTGATAGTTGATTCATTAAATTTTCTTTTTCTTTTTTATCTAGATTGTTCAACTTAATCATTATCCGATAATTCCAAAATCCAAGATACCCAAAATTAATAGTAGTCATAAAACCAAGAATAAACTTCCTGTCCAATAAATTCTTTATCCGATAATTTACAACTTGTTGTGATGTTCCCACTTTTTTAGCAATATGAGAATTAGTTTGTCTTGCATCTATATTTAATTGGTGCAAAATCTTTGAATCTAATAAATCTAATTCCATATTTGTACATCTGGACTATTCTTTATATATTTTACTATTTTTACAAAGATTTTGAAGAAGTATTTTAAGTATATAGATTTCATGTAGAGATTATGGTAATAGAAAGTAATAAAGGAATGACAAAAGAAGAAATTTGTGACAAATTAATTTACTTCAATCATACAATTTCAAAATTTGAATATTTGAATTACTTAGAAGAAAAAGCGGATCTCTTCAAACCAAATACAAGAAAAGCTTTTTATGAAACCTTGGGAGATTTGGCTTCCAAATTATATCCTACTTGGGAGGGGATTCTTGAATATTATCAAAAAGCAGGAGTAAGGAAAAAATTAAGAAAAACATTACTGAGATTTGCAGAAGAAAGTTTCAAAAGAGGGGAGTTTAGGGATGCATCCAAGCACTATTCTAATTTAGGGATGAAAGAAAAGGCAGAAAAATACCTGAAAATGCCTTACCAACATGAATTGGAATCTTTAATAAATGATGTGTATAGCACAGAAAGATTTAGCCCCAAATATGCCATGGTAAAAAGAAGAAAAATAAACCATTTAAGAAAAAAGTGCTTTGAAAGTAAAGAAAAATCGGAGTGGACTCATGAAGACATATTACAAGGAGAGGATTTTTTAGAAAGAGCTGGAATAAATTGATAAAGTAGGAAATAACTTTAAATAGTTTACTTATTATTTACACAACATAAAAGGGGGCAACAAATTTGTAAATGAAATATTTCAAATACTCAAAATATTCTATAGAAAATCCAGAGGTGTGGGAAATATGTCAAGAGCCCAAAAGTAAAAAAGATACCTCTTTTATAATTAAATTATTTAAAAAATATGGAAAGGTAAAAACCGTTCTAGATCTGGGTTGCGGAATTGGCTCTCATGTTAAACATCTCCATGACAAAGGTTACAATGCCGAAGGTGTTGAAGCAGATCCAGCAAAAGTAGAATTTGCAAAAAGAAAATATCCAAATTTAAAATTTGGAACACAATTTATGCAAACTCTAAATCTAAGAAAAAAATATGATGCAATAATTTGCATACACAATATAATTGCATTTAATGAATCAAATAAGGAGGTTTTTACAACTTTTAAAAAATTCAACCAGCATCTAAAAAAAGGAGGATTACTTTTAGTTCAAACAAAAAATGCCATGGGCCTTATCAAAAATAAATTTAAGAGTAAAAGAATTGATACAGGAAAGGATAGAAAAGAAATGGGAATCAAAGCAGTAATAGAAGAAGATGTTGATGTCACAGAACAGCGTTTTATAACTAAAAGGAATTTTTTCAGACTAAAGGACAATAAAAATGTTGGAAGTTATACAAAAAATAGCAGACTATATTTTCCACAAGAATTAAAATTTTTCTTAGAGCAAGCGGGATTTGAAGTGTTAGATCATTACGCAGGAAATTTATCTGAAATGACTTTAAATGATAAAAAATTAGAGAAACCAAATATGTTATTTGTAGCAAAGAAAAAATAATTTCAATAACATTTATAAAAAACTTTTCATTAAAAGAAATATGAAAAAAAGTGTGAAAAAAAAGAATTCAAAAAAAGAAAACAAGAATATCATTCATGCAATAACTCATCCTAATATTCTTCCTGCAACATTTGGAGAAAGAGCAGCAGATGCACTGACAAAATATGCAGGTAGTTGGGGTTTTATTTTTGGATTTATTTTAGTAATGGTTGTGTGGATAGTTGCAAATAGTTCATGGATATTATTTGGAGAAGCATGGGACCCAAAACCCTTCATACTTCTTAATCTCTGTTTATCCTGCCTTGCTGCAATTCAGGCGCCAATAATTTTAATGTCACAAAATCGTGAAGCACAAAAAGACAGACAACGTTCAGAATATGATTATGCAGTGAATAGAAAAGCTGAAAGAGAAATTCAAGATTTAAAAAAAATTATTGAAAGAATTGATAGGAAAATTAAGAAGTAATTAATCAATCACCAACCTCTCATTAAATTCCCCACAAAAATTCTCAAGCATTTTTTCCTTTACATTCCAAGATTTATGCCCCAAAACCCAGCCCAATTTCACCAACGCTGTTTCACTTAGCATATCTTTCAAATAAATTACTCCGGCATCAATTAACTTTCTTCCTGAAGAATAAACAAAACCATCAACTCTTCCATTAATGCACTGCGAAGTTCCAAAAATAAAAACACCTTTAGAAATAATTTCTTTTATCTTCTTAATCCAGGCATCAGAAACCTGTCCAATTCCAGCCAGCTCAATAACAATTCCCTTGTATTTTTTCTTTAAATAAAAATCCAAAATATCAGGACTCTGCCCGGGATAAAATTTAACCAAAGCAACTTTTTCTTCAAATTTATTATCAATTTTTATTTTAGTTTTATTTCTTTTATTATAATTTTTAAGAATTTCAATCTTATTTGGAAAAACTTTTGCAATTGGTTTATCATTAACAACCTTGAAAGCATCTCTTCTTGAAGTATGAAGTTTCCGGACTTTTGCTCCGGGCATTGCATAACAAAAATTATCTTCTGAATTTGCATGTCCGACTAAAACAACTTCAGCAATATCACTCAAACCAGCAACTTCAGCTGAACAAACCAAATTCAAATTCGCGTCACTCGAAGCCCTGTCAATGCTTCTTTGACTATAAGTTAAAACAACCGGCTTATTCACCTTTCCAAGAAAAAAACTCAGCGCCGACGCTGTGTAATGCAAAAAATCAGTTCCATGTGTCACAACAACTCCTGAAATATTTGGTTCATTCAAAAGCTTCTCACAAACTTTTGCAATTTTCTGCCAGTCCTTGTGATTCATATTCTCTGAAAATTTCATAAATGGAATTTCAATTTTTGCAATATTAACCCTTTCAAAAATCTCTGGATAAAATTTAAATAAACTCTCGGGAGTATCCAAAGGATGGACACCTCCTGTCCGCGAATCATAACGCGAAGAAATTGTCCCGCCTGTAATCACCATTGCAATATTTGGTTTTGAAGAATCCTTCTTAATTTCAAATTTCTCTTCAGAAACTTTCGCCTTTCGCAAAGTCCGAATTTTCAAAACATCTTTCTTGTTAAAACCAATATTATAGCCATTTCCCAACTTCAACAAAACAACACCCTTTTCATTTTCAGGACTTTCCAAAAGAGTTCCTTCATAAATCTCTTTAACAAAATGGACTTCAACTTTGTCTCCTGGTTTAGCAGTAACTTTTTCCATAACAAATTAAAATTAAGAGTAATTAAAAAACTATTGATTATCTAACAACAATCCAAATTTCTCTGACAACACCCAGAACAAAAATCAAACTTAAAAGAATTATAACAATCCAATTTAAAGGAATTGAATATTCAGGTTTTCTCTCACCATAAATTTTTGCCTTCTTTGCCATAAGCAAACCCAAAACAGCAAGCATTCCACCTGAAACAACACCTCCAATAGAAAGAATTTTTGTAAAACTAAAAAAATCAAAAAACGAAATCAAAATATAAATCCCAATAGGAATCAAAGAAGAAAGCATCCATGACTTTTTTCTTTTAAATTTATCATCAAAAATAAAATCTTCTTCAAGAGCATTTCCCAATGACAAATAAGAAGTAAACATTGTAAAAATTCCCAGCACAACAAAAACCCCCCCTAAAGCAAAAGTCGCAATTTCTGGTGTTTGCAATCCCTTAAATCCCACGACGACAAATGCAAACAAAATGTAGAATAAAATAGAAATTACAGAACCTATCCAAATAGCATGTTTAATTTTTTTCTTATCCTTTAAAACTAAAACCACCTGAGGAATTGCATGAAAAGAAAGCAATGCAAAAAGCACAACCCCAAAAGGCAAAAACAAATTATTAACATCAACATAATTCAAATTTCCAAATCTAACTTTGCCGACAAAAATAATAAAAATTGTCAAGAGTAAAATCAAAATAATTCCAACACCCCATCTTTCAAATCTTTTCAGAGATTTCAACCCTCTCCAAAGCAATAAAGACATAAAACCTCCAAAAACAATTCCAAAGAACAAACTATATTTTACATTCCCTAAAATTAAAAAACTTAAACTCTCACCAACACCAAAAAGATAAGCAACAATTGCAGAATAAACACCAAAAATAACAGCAAACTCCATTGCCTTTTTTCCCCATTTTCCAAGATATTTTTGAGCATAACCCGGAAGCTGATGTTTTTCTTTTGTCCTCAAAGCCACTTCTCCAAGATAAAGATTAATTAAAAGAATAATTACTCCAACAAAAACTATATACAAAACAGCAACGGCAAAACCTGCTTTCGCAGCAACATAAGGAATTCCCAAAACTCCTGCACCAATTGCTGTTCCAACCAAAATTGAAACAGCAGTTAAAAATGTTTTTTTATTTGAATCCATTACATCACCTCAACGGGCGTACGAGGAATCGAACCTCGATCTACAGGGTTTTTCTAATCAGATTGATTCTTCTCCCAATGCGATTTCGTCGAGTGCTCTTGGAAATCGCCCATCTGTATAGGAAGGAAATGTTGTGAAGAAGAACCTTGGTTCTTCTCATCCGAAACCTGTCATTCTATCCGTTAAACTATACGCCCCAAATTATAAAAGAAAAAACCTTTTTATAGTTTAAGAATTTAACTAAATTACAAAAGAGATGGCATTAAAAAAACACCACAAATGGATTATTGGAAGTTTTAGTTCAGTTGTAATTATTTTTATGATTTCTGTTGCAATAATTCTCAATGGAGTTATTGTAAAACAACAATTAAATCACAATGAACTTTCAGGAAAAATAGATGAACTTCAGGATTTTCATACAGAAACACAATTGCAATTAAATGAATTAACCGATTCATTATTGGAAACAAAACAAAGTGTTTCAAACTTAGATGAATCTTTTCAAAATGAAATAAATGAATTAAAAGCATCTGTCAGCGAGGACTTTTCAGGAATAATTGAAGATTCCATCGAAGCTGTTGTAACAATTCGTACAGATGTTTCTCAGGGCACAGGTTTCCTCATTCATGAAGATGGATACATAATCACAAATGCACATGTTCTTTCAGGGGGTTCAAAAATAAGTGCTTTCACATCATCTGAGCAAGAAGAAATCTCTGCAATATTAATTGGATATGATACAATTTTGGATTTGGCTTTGTTAAAAATTCCTGGAAATTATGAAATACTTGAACTCGAAGATTCTGACGATGTTTCAATAGGAGAAAAAGTAATTGCAATTGGAAATCCTTTTGGACTGCAATTTTCTGTTTCACAGGGAATTGTTTCAGCAACCCACAGAGCAGGTCCAAATGGAATTGAAGCATATATTCAGACAGACACTCCGCTAAATCCTGGAAACTCTGGAGGCCCATTAATAAACAGCAAAGGCAAAGCAATAGGAATAAACAATTTCAAAGTCAGCGATAGTGAATCTCTTGGCTTTGCACTTGAATCAAATTATATAAAAGAATTTGCAAATGAAGTTTCCCAGGAAGCATTAAATATGATTTTAATTGACTAAATTTCCTAAAGAAATTTTGAATTTAACAAACTCTAAAATCAAATATTTTAAATAACCTTTTTCTTTTAAATAATTAGGCTTGACTCAAAACTAAGGGAAGTTGAGCGTCAAGAAACCGTAGGTGTCTTACGATGGCAAAAAAGAAATCCAAAGAAGGTTTGACTGTAAAAAAATCTGAGAATTTTTCAGAATGGTTTAGTCAAATACTTGAAAAAGCAGAACTAATTGATTTGCGACTGGACATAAAAGGTTTCACAATAATCCGGCCTTGGGCTGCAATGACAATGGAAAACATGTTTGAGCATCTTGAAAAAGAACTTCAAAAAAAAGGACACAAACCAACCTTCATGCCGTCGGTAATCCCAAAAGAAAATTTAATGAAAGAGTCCGAACATGTCAAGGGTTTTACTCCAGAAGTATTTTGGATAAAAAATACAGGTGACAACAAAGAACTCGCACTAAGACCAACATCAGAAACTCTCTACACTCCAATGTTCAAACTTTGGATAAGAAGTCACAGGGATTTACCTTTGAAACTTTATCAAAGAGGTTCTGTTTTCCGTCTGGATACAAAATCAACCCGTCCTTTAATTCGTGGAAGAGAATTCATATGGATAGAATGCCACGATGCATTTGAATCAAAACAACAAGCAGAGCAACAGGTTCAGGAAGACATTGACACAACAGAAAAAGTCATGCATCAAATTTTTGGCATTCCTTTCTTGCCAATGAAACGTCCTGACTGGGACAAATTTGCAGGAGCAGAATACACAGTCGGCTCAGATTGTTTCATGCCTGATGGAAAATTAATTCAGCAACCTTCAACACATTTAATGGGGCAAAAATTCTCAAAAGCATTTCATGCAACTTTCAAAAACAAAAACGAAAAAGAAGAATATCTCTGGACAACTGCCTACGGTCCAGCGATTTCAAGAATTCTGGCATCAGTAATTTCAACTCACGGCGATGATTCAGGATTAATTCTACCTTATGCAATTTCTCCAATACAAGTAATAATTATTCCAATATTCAATGCAAAAAATAAAAATGAAATTCTCAAAAAATCAAATGAAATTTTAAAAGAACTTCAAAAACACAATATAAAATCTGAAATAGATTTCAGAAATTACAAGCGTCCAGGAGAAAAATATTATTATTGGGAATTAAAAGGCATTCCATTTAGAATTGAATTTGGAGAAAATGACTTGAAAAAAAATCAAGTAACTTTGTTCACAAGAGATACAAGAAAAAAAGAAAATTTAAAATTAAAAGATTTAAGCAAAATTTCAAAACTTGGAAAAGAATTTGATAAAAGATTAAAAGAAAAAGCAGACAAATTTGCAGAAAACAAAATTGTAAATTGTTCAACAAAATCTGAAATTAAAAAAGCTCTTTCTTCAGGAAAACTGGCAAGAGTGAATTTTTGTTCAACAGACAAACAAGGTTTTTCATGCGCAGAAATTGTTGAAAAGGAATTTTCAGGAGATGTCAGAGGAACTTTGGCAAACAAAAACGAAAAACCAAAACCTAACTCAAAATGTGCAATCTGCAATAAAAAAGCAAATGAAATTGTTTATATTGGAAGAAGTTATTGAATATTTTATAAGTTTATTGTTTTTAATGCCAAATGGAAGATTATCAATAATTTACTATTGATAATCTTATGTTTTACTAAATGGAAATTTCACCCTAAAGGGTTTTCCTTCGGAAAATTCTCGTTCTTTGTCTTACTTGTTTGGCTTAACTTCACAAAAGGGGGAAACAGCAAAATGACTTCGTCACTTCGCACAACAAAAGTTAAACCTAATTTTTTTCAGAAAATATATAAGAAAGCCCCCTTTACTTTGGGACTTTGGTGTGGAATTTTACTCACACAAATTGTAGAATTAATAATAAAATTGCTAATCCGCTTCCTCCTAAAATGAAAATAAGAAATCCAATTTGTTTATCAATCGCAGTTCCTATTATAGTGGCAACAACCCAGATAAGTCCAAATCTTATCCAACTTTCTAATCCTGCGATTGTTCCTAATTCCATACTCTTTACCTCACAAAGTAAAGAGGGGGCAGTGGATTATAAGTTTACTGCCTCTGAAAAAAACTACACAACTAAGACGAACGAGAATGAAATTTCCACTCACGAGGCTCTTAGTTCGCACTCGTGCTTTTTGATAAATCAAAAAGTCGGCAAACACAGATTGAAAGGAAAATTAATTCACTTCGTTCAATCTCCTTTAGAGATAAATAATTTTCCCAAATTCGCTTTCAGCGAACTTCTGTAAATCACTTTTAAGTCGAATTTTTTCTTCTGCTAAAAATTTAAATCTCCAATATATTTTCCCCCCCACAGAAGCGCGCTAGTGCTACACACAGATAGTCTTGACTTCGTCAAGAATTATTCTAAATCAATAAACTTTCCAATTTTGATATCACTTCTTCTACTTTTATGTCTCTCATTAATCTACTATTGTTGTTAGTGGAAATTACTAGATCTTTATTATTGTATGGTGCAAATTTGTATGGTCTTGTTGGTCCGTACAATCCTATTACTTTTGTTCCAGAAGCATCTGCTAAATGTGTTAATCCTGTATCTGGACCAATAACTGCTCTTGAATTTTTAGCCATTATATAAAAATCCTCTAAATCAATTATAGATTTTATTTGAATTGGGTTATATCCCTTAGATAAACAGAATTTAGCTACTTCCTCATATTTTTCAGAATCCAATTTTTTATTTGGTCTTCCAGCATTTAGTATAAGAAGTACCTTTTTACTTGGGCTATCAGGAATATTTTTTTCCACATTTAGTCTAAAATCATATTTTTTTGGAATTCCCAAAATATCGGTAAATCTAAGATTTCTATCAACAACATGCTCCCTCTCAATTCTTTCAAGATCATTCAAATTTAAATTTTCTTTGCAATTGATTCCATGCAAATTAAACTTTCTTAAAACTATCGCCAAATCATATTTTTCTCCATCTAAGTAATATTCATACATCTCTTTTTCGAACTCTCTTCTCTTTTCTTCCTCTAATTTATATTTTTCAGGAAAGTCTTTTGTTCTGTAAATGGAAATTCTTTTTTCTTCTAAAGAATTGTTTATCTTCTTATAACTAAATTTTGCGATTCCATTAAATAAATTTCCAAAAGAATGGTCATACTCTTTTTGCCTCTTATCAACAATTGGAATTATTATTTCAGAATCACTAATTCCTTTATTTATGCTATTCATTAAAGGAAGGGAATGTATCAAATCACCGATTCCCCTTTGAGGAATAAATAATATTCTTTTCATTTTTATGATTCCTCTCTTTCCAGTAAAGAAAGATTCTCTAAAAGATTTTTTTTAGTATTCTCTTTTTCTTTTCTTCTTATATTTCTAATTACAAAGTTCTTTATTAGAGAATATTCCATCAAAATTTTTGTTAAATGTTTTTCGGAGTCTTCTATTTTTTCTGAAGATCCTTTGTTATATCCCTCTATTAAGTTTTTCATACTTTCAGGAACATAAACTGGAACTTCCATATTTCCGGCAAAAATTAAAGGAGATTCAAATTCAAGAATCCTCTTCGATTTTTTTATTCTTTCTAAATCAATAAATCTTAAACCCTCTGATGTTTCTATTACATTGGAACTATTTAAGTCTCCGTGAATAAAATAATCTGGTAGAGATTCTATTCTTTCTTTTAATTCTTCAAATCTTTGAAAATTCGAAGAAATGTCGGAATGTCCCTGTAATGATAAATCAACTGCTAAAGAGATTAGATTGCTTTCACTAAGATATTTTGTATCTGAAAGCAATTCTTTTCCTAGATTAGGATTCTCTTTAATTAATTGGAGTAATTCATTATGCATTAATGCAGAAGTTTCGCCTATTCTTCTAAAATATTGTAGATCTCTTTTTGCGTTAAAATTTCCATTCACAAATTCTTCTAAGATGTATAATTCGTCTTCTAAGGGAAGATAATGTTTTCCAGAATTTGTTCTCTCAATCAAAGGAAATAAGGGGTAGAGTTCTCTTGTAATTTCTGCTATTGACTCTATTCTCTTTACATTATCCCCAAAATACTTGAATATTTTATTTACCTCTCCATTTGAAACTTGAAAGACTCCGTTATTCTTAACCCTTCCTTTTATTTCTCTCATTTCTTTTGTAAGAAAATTATAGTTCTCTAAAAGGAGGTTTTCTAAATCTTTAGGACTTTTTCTTGTTAAATTTTCTCTTTTGAACACTTTATCTGGGATATTATATCTTACTTCTTTTTCATTTAAATGAGAAATAACTCTTTCATATGACTCTTGAAAATCATTTAAGGGATAAAATTCCTCTTTTCCATTTTGAATTATTACAAGAGAATTGGATAGATTTCTAATTTTATTCTCGGATTCATCTGAAACAACTAAATTATTTGAACAATCTCCAGAAAAAGTTATATTTCCTTGAACATAACCAAAATTATCGTTAACTCTATAAAAATTCACCTCATTACTATTTCTAGTTTTGAGTGCCTTATGCATAAAAAAATTCATGGAGTTAATTATTTAAACTTTTGTTTTATGGGTAAAGTATCAGAAAATGGAAATTGTATTCATTAGGCACGGAGAAAAAATAAAAGAAGAAGGGGACTTGGGATTATCTGAAAATGGGATAACTCAGGCAAAAAATCTTGCTAAAAGATTGGGTAAAGAGAAATTTGATGAAATATATTCTAGTAATCTTAATCGGGCGAAGGAAACTGCCAAATTTGTTAGTGAAAGAATAGGATTAAAACCAATTGTTGAGGAATCTCTAAATGAATTTGAATCAAATTTATTGAAGATAAATGAAAATGATTGGGATGATGAAAGTAGGGCCCATCATAATAACCTAAAGAACTTTCTTTCTAGATTTACTAATCGTGCAGATGAAGAAAAAAGAGTCTTAATTATAGCTCATGGAATAACAAATCGTTTAATTTTGGCTATAATGTTGGAATTAGAATTAAAGAATCTTATTAGATTTAGGTTGCTTGAAACGGGAATTTCAGAGATATATTGGATGCCAAAATTTGGTAATTGGAGACTTAAATACTGGAATGATGTATCTCATCAGCCAAAAGAACTGGTAGAAGGCAAGAATAAATATTAAATCTCTTTAGCAATCTTATTATAATATTTTACAAATTCTTTAAAGAGTTCTTTATTTTCTTTGAGATTATATACTTTTCTTGATCTTAATGAAATTATTTCTCTTTGTATTTTCTCAATCTCTTTGTTTGGATTAATTATGTGGGAATATTTGGATGCTTCAAACAATCTGGAGAGAATTTTTCTTGCTCTTGTCTTATTGGATATTTCTTTTTCTGGTTTTCTTAAGTAATATGTTTTGTGAGTATTTATTAACAAATCATAAACTTGTGCATAACAATTATTTAGAAATATCTTTTTGTTTTCTTTAAAGCCATATCCTAAAATAGCAAGATGTCTGTAAGGCAAAGAGATTGAAGTTCTATTAATTATTTTTGTTTGTAATTCTTCATTAAAGTGAGACTTTTTATCCAGTATTCCTTTGATGAAATTTTCCTCGCCCTTTATAGAAATTCCTACGGAATAATTTTTTTTATTTAATTTAACATTAATTTTTATATTATCAAACTCATTTCCTCTAACAATTGCGAGAAAATCATAATCATCATTTTTTTCTGAATGTAATGCGGATCCAAAGATAGAAACACTTAGAACATCAAGGTTTCCATACTTCTTAGAGAGATAATCTTTTACTTCAATTGCTAAATCAAGAAAAATCTTCCACCTTTTATCTAAAAGATTATTTTTTTTATTTTTATACAAATAATAATAGAGATTTCTTTTAAATAAGATTTTTCTTTGTTTTCTATCTTTAAAATTAATTATATTCCTATTAAATATTTTTATTGGATGTTCAATATTAAAACTTACGGGCTTTATATTCATAAGAACAGATAAAAAAAGTGATTTAAATTATTTTCTAATTTTCGCCTTTTGTTGGTGACTTACTTTTTAAAAAAAATTAAGCAAAAAGCGCGCGCTTCCCACCCCAAAATACGAGATTTAAATTTTTAGCAGAAGAAAAAACTCCTTCGCCTTCGGCTCGGTAACGCCTTGCAGGCTCTCGCTCCATTTTATTCCGCTCCCACGAATTAACAGGGCTTAAAGAGAAAATCCTTGCAGGATTTTCCCAAAATTCGCTTCGCGACTTCTCTTAATCGCGATGTTATACGAAATTGCAAACCAGCCAAAAGAATTATAAAATCCGCCTCTTAACTAATTATTACCATGAAACACAATAAACTTGTCAGAGATAAAATTCCTGAAATAATTAAAAGTAAGGGAGTAGTTCCAATTATGCATATTGCATCTAATGAAGAATATCATCAAAAACTAAAAGCTAAACTTCAAGAAGAATTTGATGAATTTTTAGAGGATAACAATGAAGAAGAATTAGCTGATATTCTTGAAGTAATTTATGCTTTGTGTGATTTATATAATTTTGATAAAGAAAAATTGGAACAACTCCGAAAAGATAAGGCAGAGAAACGAGGCGGATTTAAAGATAAAATAATTCTTGATGAAACCAAAGAGTAGGCTGGTTTGCAACTCAAGGGGGCGCTGCGCTTTCGTCGTTTCACTCCTCACCCTCATTTAACAAGCTTAAACAGAAAATCGCACATAAGATACACTAACTCCTAAAAAGAAACCTAGAATTCTATTTCAATTTCAATAAACAGGCATTGAATTAAGTTCGTCTTCCCATTGAAGCGTGGCTTCAAGCAACTGACTCAATTCCTGCTCTACTGTTTTTTGTTCCATTTCGCGTTTAGGTTTTTGCGACATTTTCGCAATCTCAAAATCTTTTCAGCTCAAGTTAATTAGAAATCTTCCCAATCCAACCCGAGCTTAGCCGAATTACATTGAGAGGTGTTTAATAGTAAATGAGTAATCCACTAAATTAACCGCACACGCATTCCAGCACAATCTATTTAGTAACTCATTCATGCAAAATCTAAGAATTCCCTGCTTATAAACATTTTTATTCACTGGAATATAATAATTTTAGAGATTTTTAACAAACATTTCTTCAAACTTCTCCAAATCTTCTTTTTGAATCTGAGCACCGACGGCATTTTCATGTCCTCCGCCAGTTGCATTTTCCAAGGCACCAATAATCTTTAAAACTTTTTCACGAACATTTTTTCCACGTGCAGAAATATTTATTCTTCCATTTTTTGTATAAGCAACAACAACATACTTTTCAGGAAATAAATAACTCAAACCATTTGCAATTTCAGAACTCATGCTCACATCTCCGGCATACTTAAAAAAAACAATTTTATCATCTTGAGAAACATTTTGCTTTGCCTTTATTAATAACGCTGAATACTTTTTCTCAATTTCAGAAAATCTTCTATGAAAACTTTTATTATCTTTATTTTCCAAAAGAACTTCATGAGGGCTTCGAACCTTCATTAAAAATTTCATCATATTAACTACATTTGTTGTTTTATCTTTCAAACCAAATCCAAGAATTCTGGAAATTCTCCCAATCTCAGAACCATAAAAAATATCAAAAGCACTTAAATTTTTTTCTCTAGTAATTAAACTTAATTCAAGATAATCTTTTTTAAAATCTTCATAAAAATTCGGAACAAAACTATCTGCAACACAACCAACAACACCCAACCACGAATCCTGTTTCTGCGATTTTTCAACAATTTGCCAGCATAAAAAAGTAACCGGTTCATTAGAAGATTTTTTGTTAAAAAAAGGATTATAATAATTTACAAATTTTGGAATTTTATTTTTAGGAATATTATGATGATCAATCCATACAACAGGCAAATTAAATTTTTCAATTTCATTCAAAAACTCCTCGGAAAATTCTGGCACATCTAAAATAAAAACATAATCTGAATTAAATTCCCTTATTTTCCGAAGATAATCTTTTCCAGACAATCGCGCATTTTTAACTGGAAATCCCTTGCCTGTTCGAATAAATCTCCTAAGCAAAAGAAAACTGCAAAGCCCATCCTGGTCATTATCAAAAAGAAAAAGAGGATTTTGCGCTTTGTCCAAATGCTCGCGAATTTCTGAAATTTGTTTTTTTGTTAAAGGCATTTTAAATTTGTTTCGTTTAACCACGCTTAAGCAGACGACGTAGGGAACTTTGTTCCCTGCATTTTTGTTAATGGCATTTTTATTTTTGTATTCTCTGAAATTTGTTTTCTCAAAACTCTTGGATACTCAAGGCGAATCAAGGGCGGGTTCCAAATCTTTAGATTTGGCTTGTAGTGGGGATTTGGAAAACAAATTTCCTTATTTATTAGAATAATAAAATAGAATCAATTATATAAGGTTTTGGAAATCAAAACTTCTTCCCCAAACTAATCTTCTCTCTCAAACTATAAAGTTCTTCTTTAAAAAAATCAACCATGCCTTCATTTTCAAAAATCTCCATCAGTTCTTCATATCTTGCACCTAAAATATTTTCCAAACTCTTAAAATTTGAAACAAGTGAATCAATATATCTCTCAGGAACATTTGTCTTTTTCAAAATCCTTAATCCGCGGGGTGAAACTTTCTTATCATGCGTCTCATTAAACAAAACAGCAGAAACATCAGATGTTTCCAAAAGTTCATCCAGACTCATTTTATCCAAATTTTTCTTAATATCCGAGTAACTGACAAAATAATCTCTTAAAAGAAAATCTTCTTCTTTTTCCAAACCCCGGGTCAAAACCCTCAATCTTGAACCAACAATCATTCCTTCTTTACCCAACTCAATCAAATATTTTTTAATAACTTCAGAAACTCTTTTCAAAATTTCAAAATTCTGCACAACTTTCGCAACATCAAAAATCGTAACCATTTTCTGCAATTCAAGAACAGTTAAATCAGTCAGCACTTCATCCAGGCTTTCCCGCTGTTTTTCAAGAATCTGCATGTTTTCTGAAGCCCGTCTCAAAACTTCTGAACTATTTCTTAATTCGTGTTTTTTATCTCCGTAATATAAAGTAATTTTCCTCTTCCTTTCAGAAATCGCAATAACAATTGCCCCTGATTGCTTTGACATTCTTTCTGCTGCTTTATGTCTTGTTCCTGTTTCTTTACTCAAAATCTGCGCATCTGGAATTAAAACAGAATTCGCATAAATAATTCTTTTAGCATCACGTGACAAAATTATTGCTCCATCCATCTTCGCAAGTTCAACTAATTTCTGTGACGAAAACCGGGAATAAATTTTAAACCCTTTTTCAAAAAGCCCGTAAATATTTCCATTATCAATAACAATCAAAGAGCCCATGCCAGCATTAAGTAAATCATCTAAAGCTGCACGAATTGAAGTTCCAGGCGCAACCATTTTCAAAACATCAAAAAAATCCTTTTCCTCAACTCCAACTTCTTTAATTTTCTTTGAAGGAACAAAAAGTTCTTCAACATCAGAATTTTCATTTTCATTCTTAATTTCATCTAAATTTTCTTCCATCATAAAAAAACCAATTTCCAGAAATATTTAAACTTTTATGAGATAAATTAAATTATTCCCTGGCAAAACTTCTCGCAACAATTAACGGAAAAACCAAACTTGCTTCTGCAAAAAGTTTGACTCTTTTTGCTTCAGGAAGAATTTTCCCCCAGGAAACTGCTTCTTCTGGCAAAGCACCTGAATCACTGCCGTCATATTCAGGAATAGTATTTATGTAAACCGAATAATCTGCCCCATTCCGAAACATATTCGCATTGCAAATGTGATGTTTCATAACACCTTCTCCCAGAATTATTATTCCTGTTTTCTTTTTTCCAATAGTTGAATTATTTATTTTCCAAATATCTTCTGCAACATCAACTTTAAAGTCCGGATGTTTTGATTTGAAAAAATAAATCATATCTCCCAAACTTCCGTCAGTAATTGCAGGACAAAAAACCTCAATCTTATTTTTCCATGCCCAGTAATAAATTGATTTCTCATCATTAATTCTCTCTCCCATTTTCCAAATCAATTCACTTGGTGTAACAACTTTTCCTGTTTTTTTCTGTTCATCATAAAACTCCTGCAAGATAGGAAGCACAAAATCTTCAAATGCGCAGTATCTTGAATTAGGAATAAAAATATTTCCCGCACGATTAATTCCCTTTTTCCTCAACTCACTTCCAGAAGCCCGAAAATCTCCAAGTTTAAAATCACCCAAACACTTTATCAAATCCTCTTCAATCCCTCCGGCAGTTGTAACCAAAACTCCGACTTTCTTATGCTTAGCAAGATATCGGATTATATCCCTGTTTCCGGAAGTAACCATATTTGAAGTATAACCCAGATAAATAAATGCTTTTTCAGAAATCATCTCATTAATTATTTCAACTGCTTTGTCAAAATTGCTCGCCTGCAAACCCATGGAACCATAACTCTCCAAAATCTTTTCATAATCCACACCACTGTCAAAATCATAACCTTCTATAGTTTTCCCTTCAGCTTCCTCTGATTTCCTAAGCACATTCTCCCTTGCAATATCTTCTCTGTCCATAACATAAACCCAACAATCAGATTTAAAAACTTAATTATTTTAAATAAAAAATGTTTTGGGGAAAACTCGCATCAATAAATCTGTATGAATGTAATTCTAAATTAATTAAAAATAAAAAATATATTCGGAAATTTGTAAAAGAACTTTGCAAAGAAATAAACATGAAACCTTATGGAAAATGCAGAATAAAAAAATTCGGACATGGAAAATTAAATGGAATCTCAGC
>Ga0315549_1000566_pt1 | contig 43155 bp, 36 predicted proteins | sample SalMarSW160200MG_FD_203101 | JGI IMG/M metagenome (GOLD analysis project Ga0315549, IMG submission 203101) | Salt marsh sediment microbial communities from the Plum Island Ecosystem LTER, Massachusetts, United States - Salt Marsh Sediment SW1601-200 ...
ATTTACAGGATATAAAAGCATAACAGAGAAAATAGCTGAAAAATCTTGGAATTTTGAAAAATGACAATAATTGGCCGACACCTATCCCGTTGGATCTCTATTTGAAAGTGTTACACTTAGGCAGCTCTTTCTGTTAATTGTCTTTTTTTCCACGACGCTTATTGCTGTCAATTATAGGAATCCTGCCTTCTGACGTGATAAACTGATCTATTATCTCTGCATCATAGGCTGCATCCATGAGAGAATACAAATAAGTTATTTTATCACCGGTTATCTTTTCCATAGGAATCGCCAACTGATTATCATATACATTAGCTCCGGTCAGGACTGCTGTTACCGGAAGTCCAAAATCTGTTACATCAAGATGCAGCTTATATCCCTTCCAATGATTCTTTTTACCCTGACTATTGACTTTACAGCCCCAAGCTGCTTCCAAGTTCAATTCTTGTAAGGCTTTATAAGCATCCATATCAACTTGCTTTTCGATCATCGTCAGTTCTTTTGGCTCTACAATTTTTCCTTTTTTCGGTCTACCCCTTTTCCGTTTATGAATTTTACTAGCTACATCTTTTTCAGATTTACAGGTTTTTCTCTTGCATAAATTGCAGTTAAATCTCTTGAAATATGACCTACCAGAATATTAGAAACATGTTCGATAGTCATTTCGCCATGTATTTTCTGACATATCTCCTCTTCCGCAAATTCAGAAAATACCCTGGAAAAAACACTTTCACTTGGCAAGTCTTTGATCCTGTTAAAATCGCAGAGCCTTCTTAGATTTATATCTGCTCTCAATCTGCAAAGAAGCAATGTGTTTGTCTGTATTTGTAGAATTGATTTTACCAGAAAGCTTCTAAATATTGCTCGCCGCGATTTCGCAGGCCTTCCGGTACTTTGCCTGTTTCCCAATATGATTTTATCTTCAAAAACCTGTTGCACATCTCCTATAATTTGTTTTATGCTCTTCATGGATAGGGCTCCTTTTTGTTTTTTCTCAAAATATAAATCTATCAAAAATGGAGTTCCTATCCAATGATAAAATCACGGCTTATTTTACTTTTGCAAGAGGCTTAGATATTATTTAATATTAGATGATAAAGCATACTACTATAATCCGCGTTATGAGGAATTGAGAAATGTAAAGTATCAATCAATTTATACTGATATCGATAAATACCAATATATTGTTATAGAAGATGATAAAAAGCATTTATATATAAAAAATGCTCTTGTTGAATTTTCTCCTGATGAAAGACAAGATACTTTGATGAAGGGATAAATGAATATTTAAATATCTATTTTGATCAATCTTGTTCTGGAATAAGTATACTTAATGGTTATGTTGATTTAGATAATAAGGACCTATATTTAAAGAATAATCGTGTAAAAGAAATAAAAATAACTTCACTTGATAAAAATATTAGATTCTCCTTTATAGTAACTATAGAAGATTTTGTACATTTTGAAGAGATTTATTTCCCAGAAAAAGTAAATTCAATAAAAATTGAAATACTTTCAGTTTATAAAGGAAATAAGTTAATGATACTTGTATCTCGGCATTGATGGGAATAAAAGAAAAGAGGATAGTGGAAAGATTATTGAACAAATAAAGAATGAAATAAAGAAAAGGAAGTTATAATATTTGCCCTTGAAATACTGCGCCTAACTTATAGGAATCTTTACGGAGGCGAGAATAAAAGGCTGGCGTCATATAAATGATAGGAATTGTTATAGCCCCTGTCGTCGCCAGTCGCCAGCTGTGCAAAGCGCGGAATCGACAAAAGGCGAATCCGGCGCAGAAAATAATTGTGCAACGGAATTTTTCCACATTTTCTCCCTCTCGCGTACATCATAGCACCAGAAAGGCCAAATTTCAAACAAAATATTTAAAGCCGAAAGCTTATGGGCATAGAGTTTCCCTGTCCCGCTAAGCGGGTGTTGAATACGAGATGTGTTGATTTCCTAAGATTGTTGCTTACGGAAGCCCCCGGCCCTTCGACTCCATACATGTGATAATATCTCGAATTGATTCCGGGTCACGTATCACAGAGATGACCGACATCCTACCACCGCACCAGATGTTTGCCCTTGGGCGGAATATGGAGAGTGAGTTTTGCGATAAATAATTTAATATAAATTTAATTATATTTTTTCTCCGTGGGCTTTGTGAGCTCTGTGAGAAACTTTTACACAGTCTGTTTGTGAGCTTTGTGAGAAATTTATTTACTTTTTGGAAACCCCCGGAAGAAGAAGAATAATTTTTGAATTTGCCTTCTTCATTTTACCATATTGCGGGCTAAAACAATAAAGCTCTCCACCGACAGCTCTTCAGCACGCAGGGTATCGATATTATATTCACTTTGCAATGAATCAAGTATTCGCTGCTTTTGAGCAGCTGAAAAGTCATGTGAATGTTTTATATTATTTTTTAATGTCTTGCGGCGCGAAGAAAAGCCGGCACGTACAAGCTTAAATAACATGTCTTTCTCCTCCTGGGAATTAATCCGTTTTTCCGGAGTAAGCATTATTATTGTAGAAAGTACATCGGGCTGAGGGAAAAAAGAGCCGGGCTTTAGCTCTCCTTTGGATTCTATCCTGAACATACTCTGACATAAAACGGAAAAGCCGGAATAATTCTTAGATCCTGGTCGGGCCGTCATTCTGTGCGCCAGCTCCCGCTGAACTGTGAATACCATATGCCGGGGGAAAAAATCATTTGTAATAAATGAAAGAATAATTGCAGATGCCGAATTGTACGGTAGATTACCGCAGACCGTATGCGGCATTCCGTGTTCTTGATACATGTGCATCCATGTCTTGAGCACATCTCCCTGACACAATGTAAATCCGGAAAGACTTGCAAACTCGGTTTCGAGCCAGCGGACAAGTCCTCGGTCAATCTCAAACGCAATCAGATTTTTTACTTCACCTAGTAAGAGAACCGTCAGGGCACCCAATCCCGGTCCGATCTCCCAGATAGTATCGGTCTTTTTGGGTTCAATAAGCCGGATAATCTTTTCTCGTGCACCGCGGTTAATAAGGAAATTTTGTCCCCAGCGCTTCTTCAATGCAATCCCGAATTTCTGCAGAATACCCTTCATCTCATGCGGCGACTCATAGTTCACAGCTTTTTCTCCGGCGCAGGGGAATAAAGAACAAGCTGAGCGCAGCTAAAAAAGGCAGCCAATGCCAATCCTGCCATTCAAGTTGCAGCATCGGTATGTGTGAAAAAAAATTGCTTATTATGCGGATGCATGCATAAATTGTGTCCAATAAAAAATTCATGAATTCATGAAGTGGTAAAAAGGGAATGAGCGTGAGCACAAGAAAAGCAATACCAGTCCAGATAAAAACAGTAACAAGGGGTACCAAAAGCAGCGCTACTAAAAAGCTAAGAGGATATACCTGATTAAAATACATAAGAACCAGCGGTAAAGTGGCAATTTGTGCTCCAACCGAAAGTGACAGCGGAATACGAAAAAACGAGGGAAGATAAGGAATGAGAAATGAGTTAAGCTTTGATCCTAGTAGGAGAATGCCGCATACAGCACAGTAAGAAAGCCCGAAAGAGAGTGTATAGACGCTGGCAGGATCTACGCATAATGCAATTACCAAACTTAAAAAAAGAATGTTAAAGGGATTCAAATCCCTATCTAAGAGAACAACGACTCCGGCCATTATAAGCATCAAAGAGGCGCGCAGCAGGGCAGGTTTTGGACCTATTAAACATAAATAACCGAGCACAAAAACAGCTCCGATCATAATCTTAATTTTTTTGGATGATATGGGAAATAATACCAAGCCTATAAAAGCAAATACAATCCCCACATGCAGGCCTGAGAGAGCCAATAGATGGACGCTGCCCGTATTGTAAAAATTGAGCTTTAACTCCCGATCTAATCCTGAACGATCACCTAAAAACAGTGCTTTAAAAAAGGAGCTTTTAGCATTTCCCATCAGTTCGATCTTCGTTTCAAACCATAGAAGTATGGAATATCTCATCTGATGAAACCAGGAAATAAAGCCCTGCTTTTTTACATCATCGGAATTGACCCATGAATTTACCTGATGTGGAAAACCTTTAAGATTACGCTTAAGGCTGCCGTAGACCGTTATGATTTCGCCTGCATATAAATTCCTGCCGTTTTTTATATAGAGTTGAATATTACCATGAGCGTCCGCAAAAAATGAATTATCCTTAGCGGTCACTGAAATAAGCTGAACCGTACACAAACTCAGGTCGTCCCGGATTGATTCGCTGTCTGCTGCCAGATACCCTTTAAAAGAATTTATACGTGAAATTTCCGTACCGGTAAAAAAGTAACCTGTCTCATATTTCATTGTATACAATAATACAATTCCCAGCAGTAATCCCACAGCACAACTCATACAATTCAAGCCTCTTTTCCGCCATATCTGCCGGGAACAATGGAAGCCTGCAATACCCATTGCAGCACATATTATTGCAAAAAAAATGAATGCCAAGGGGGTGATTATGGTATTAATTAAGAGAACAGTACAAATTCCGCCTGCGGTGAAAAGCAGGGGGGTGGTAATTCTTATCATGTCTTACCACTTCAGATTCTTAATAGCTCTCTGTGCGGCATCTTTTATTTCGTTGGTATAATTTAAATATTTGGTATACATGAGATCGTCAAAGGCAACCTTGTCTCCCAGCTTGCCTAAATTATTTACGACCGCAAGTATTATCTGGCTGTCATAGGGTTTCTTGTTTTCGGTAAAAGCGTTTAATATATTCAAATAAAGCGTCAGACGTTCGGCTGCCGCATGCGTACCCATATTGCCCAGAGCGGCAATAGCGTTAAGGAGAGAACTCTTGGCGGCGACACCCCGATCATATTCCAGCATAGTTGTATCAAATTGTGAAATTACTAGTCCGCTGGCCTTTCCCCATTTAAAACCACTCAGAGCTTCTGTTGCAATATCTCTTATTTCACGTATCATTTTTTGATCCTGAAGGTTTGGAGTGCTGTAATGAAGCGCTATGTCGAGGGCATATTCGGCAATCTCAGCCTTCTTAGTCTCTTCCATTTTTTGATGTTCCAAACCGACCTCTATCGACCGCTTCTTTTCAAAAGTGTTACCTGTTTTTAGAATATCAAAAATACTTGAGCGGAAATCACCTGCTAAGGCCAGAAGTGTTTTATAAGCAAGCATACTAATGGCATCGTCGTACTTAAGGATCATGGTATTGAAGATCGGAGTAAATGAAGAGGTATCATCCAAAGCCCCCAGCGTTTGAATACAGATGGATACAAGTTTTTTATTGGGAACTTTGCTTGTTTTATATATATTGTTCTGGGTTTCCAAATAATTATTTAAGCTTGAGGCAACGGCCGTATCGCCCTTACCGAGTATTGCCAGAGCGCGGAGTGCTGTTTCCCGCATCAATACGTCATCATAGATTTCGAAAAGCCTTAAAGCGGAATATTTTGCGGAAGTATAATTGAGATCACGGCATTCTCTAATAGAAAGCAGAGCGAACTCCTTAATGGCAGAATCCTGATTCAACTTACTTGAATTGGAAATAGCATAATCAATTGCCCGATGGAAAAGCGGTCCCAATGCAGCCTTGTCAAACTCAGCGGCCTCTTCAATAAGCTGCAGTTTAACTGTGCTTGAACCTTTGTCGAAATTCTTAAGATAACTATCAAGCATGCTGCTCTCATTCTGAGCAAAAGAGTTTAATATCGTAAATAAACATAAATAAACAGTGATGCTCTTTATTTTCATGATCACACCTTCTGATTGTTATAATTTCTTTTCTATTCATAATATTAGTATCCATCATCTTAAAAATCAATTATTTTAAGAAAAAATAATAATATACCTATTCTCTTGAGGGTCTTGCGTATTTCTTGTACAATCTGCAGCAACCAGAGGAAAACTATGAAAAAAACCAAAATTGTATGTACTATCGGACCTGCTTCACATGACGCCGCACTGCTTTCGCGCATGGCAAAAGCCGGCATGGATGTTGTCCGCTTAAATTTTTCACACGGAACTCATGACGATCATTTAAAGGTGATTGAGAATATTAAAAACTTAAGGAAAAACGACGGGATCAATATCGGAATCCTGCAAGACCTAAGTGGCCCCAAAATCCGAGTCGGAATTTTACCGGATGAAGGAATCGTTTTAGCAAAAAACAGCACCGTCTATTTTTATCAAGGCGACCGTTATCTTCTCGAACATGACAGCGCGGTTATACCTGTTAACTATCCTCATTTGTTACAGGATGTGGAAGAAGAATCTACGATTCTTTTAGATGACGGTCTGTTAGAGCTCCGTATAGAAAAAAAGGAAGAGCAAAGGCTTTGTGCCCGAGTAATTCGGGGGGGCGTATTAAAAAGCCGGAAAGGTATTAATTTTCCAAACCAGATTCTTTCACAGAGGGTTCCTACGGCTAAAGATCTTGAAGATCTTGCTTTTGGTATTAAGCACGAAGTGGATTTTGTCGCGCTTTCTTTTGTTCAGACAGCGGATGATATCAGGTGTGTAAAGGAGAAGATCCGGGCGGGGAAGAGCAGAGCACAGGTTATTGCCAAATTGGAACGTCAGGTAGCACTTAAAAATGTGGATGAAATAATCGATACTGCCGACGGTATTATGGTGGCGCGAGGAGATTTGGGGATTGAAACCGATATCGCAATGATTCCCGTTCACCAAAAAATGATAATACGTAAATGTAATCTGCAAAGCAAACCGGTCATCATAGCTACTCAGATGCTCGACAGCATGATGAGAAGTCCGTTGCCTACCCGGGCTGAAGTAACTGATGTAGCCAATGCCATTTATGACGGTTCCGATGCCATAATGCTTTCAGGGGAGACTGCCGTGGGTAATTATCCCTTACAGACGGTAAATATGATGAGAAAGATTGCGGACAATGTCGAGCACAACCTCGGTTTGGATCGGGGTTGGATAATAGATTCCGAAAAACATATTAAGCGCGGCGGGGAGACTGTTATTGCCCATGCCGTGTGCCAATCGGCTAAAGATCTCAATGCCAAGTTTATTGTTGCACATACCATGAGCGGACAGACCGCCCGTTTTATTTCTATGTTCAGACCTGAAACACCGATTTTGGCTGTTACACCTCTCACATCGACATACCAACAGCTGTCACTGGTATGGGGTATTACTGCTATCTTACTGCCGGAAATAAAATATCATTTTATGGATATAATTAAGAATACGGAAGAGGTTTTACTAAGAACGAGTTATGTTACAAAAGGCGATTTACTGATAATCTCAACAGGACTCCCCACCGCCAAACCGGGTGCTACTAATCTCATGAAAATTCATACTGTCGGAGATGATGAAGAGAGTTAATGTATGAAATAAGAATTGCTCTATTAAGGTACAACAGGTTTCACTTTAGTGGTACCAAACCTGTCGCCAAAGATATTATATACATAGGAAAATATTGCATTCTGCATCGGAGTACTTGTTAATTGTGCCTGCATATGCAGAATAGAACGGTTGCGCTTTTGATCAAAATTGATGCCCTTAACAATACCGTTCATGATAATAAGCTTACCTGCCAGCTCAAACTGGAGCTTGATTACCAACCCCAGTTTTGCCCTGCCGCCGATCAATACGGCTGCCCCGTCTTCCGATAAATCAACAAGCTTGCAGCGCAGACCGCGGCTATCTTCGGGGTGCTCATCCGCTTCATTGATCACCCGCATGGGATAGAGCTCTGCGGGAATATTGCATTCAATACGAACCGACCTCCGCTTTTGAGTTCTTACCAGGTTATCGGAATGAGACACATGAATAATCGGATATTTTCTCTCTATATAGTCGTCAATTACTTTGGTCTGGAAAAAATAACCGGCATCGTTAAGACGCCAAAAGTGTACCCCTAGTTTTTTCCCTTTCCAGGAAAACCCGGGAGGGAGCTGAGGACCGCGCGGATACGAGAGTGCCAAGTATTTATTAAGGTTTTCAACTACACTCGCATAAAAGGAATCGAATCCCGGTAAAATCAAGCGCAGCTTTTGATGCTGTACGATATTTCGTGAGGATTTAATTCCTATTTTATATTTGGGCTGGCTTAATTCAACCCTTTTTCGAAACTCATAGAGTTTGGCAACCAGTTTTTGGCTTCGCTCTTCATCCTCAATACCAAGTGCCCTGAATTTCAAAACAAGACCCTTAATAGAACTGTCAAGCTGTTTTACCGACCAAAAGAGTGAGGTCGGATTCTGAAGCCTATTTTCAACCGCTATCTTTCGCAAAAGATTTATTTCTTTAAAAGTGAATCCGGATTCTTTTCCCGTAGTATAAAAATGAATCCAGGGAAATGTGCCTCCGCCCAACCTTCTTAAAAGGATATAACCGATAATGAGGAGTAAGAGCACAATTATTATGGGAATTATCCACATATTATAATTATCGTTTCCTTATTAAAATTCTATAGACTCCTATTGCGGTAAACCGCAATTTATCATTGGCTTAATTCTTGTTATTTTTACACAAATTAGACTAATGATAGTACATAATACTATATTTTTTTAAATTTGGCCAAGAGTACACTGGAAAAAACAACTAAAAATACCGTATAATTCACATACCACCAGCTTTGCTGGTGGTATGTGGGGGAGCACCCCATAGGGGTGCGGGGTGGGAGAAAAAGCCACTATAGATGGTGGCTTTTTCGGAAGTAACATATTATATGAAACGAAAAATTATTGAGCTGGCTATTCTTTTCTCTGTTTTTTTTCTTCCCGGTTATGTTTTCCAATCCACTGCAGCTTCGGAAACATCCGCACAATTCTCTGCGATGATGATAACATACTTTATAATAGCACTACCACAGGTAATGCTCATATTATACCTCATCTGGGTACAAAAATCTCCTTCTCTCGAAGATTTCGGCATCGTAAAGCCAAGCAATAAAATGTTATACGCCCTTCCCGTATTTCTTTGCTCTTTTGCGGTAATTGCCCCCCTGTTACTGCTTTTAAGTTTTTTTCCGGAAGATATAAAAGAGCAAATTACATCGCAAGCTCCCTGGAGAATCCAGTCCCCCGGTCAAATTCCTCTGGTTGCCCTCTTTTGCCTCACTGTTGGGTATAGAGAAGAACTTTTTTTTCGCTCCTATCTTCTTACCCGTTTTTCTGAATTAAAGCTAAACCGCCATCTGGCTGCTCTCATTTCCAGTATTATTTTCGGAGGTGCTCATCTTTATCAGAATCTTTTCGGTTTTCTTGTTACCTTTGTATTGGGTCTGTTTTTCTGTTATGTTTTTTATGAATGGAAAAATGTACATATTATTGCTTTAGCCCATGCTGCGTATAATTTTATATTGTTTTTAGTTAGTTTTTAACACATTATCTACCTTTACAATTCATGAAGTCTGTATTAAACTATCTCCTGTCAGTAATTTAAAAAATACAGAAAAACATTTGAGGTCTTTGAGGAGGAAAATGTGGCGGACATTATTCAGAGAGTAAAAAAGGATAACCTTATAAAAGAGGTAAAACGTGCACGTCTGGTTGGTTATTATCCTTATTTTATACCCTTTAAAGAAATACATGGGAGCACTGTCACTTACAATGGTAAAAAAATCATCATGGCAGGTTCAAATAACTATTTGGGACTGGCAAGTGATCCTCGGGTTAAAGAGGCCTCGATTAAAGCAATAGAAAAATATGGCACAACCTGTTCCGGATCACCCTTTTTAAACGGAACGATAGAGCTCCATGAAGAACTTGCAAAAAAATTAGCCCGCTTTACGGGCAAAGAAGCCGCTATCACCTTTACCACCGGTTATCTCTCTAATTTGGGATCAATCTCAGCATTATTAAAAAGCGGCGATCATATATTTACCGATCGTTATAATCATGCTTCAATTATGGATGGCATCTTTTTAGCTCAAGGATTAAAAGGATCACTAAAAATACACCGTTTTAAACATAATGATCCGAAAAGCCTTGAAAAAGCACTTTCCTCAGTACCAAAAACCCAACCTAAGATTATTCTCACCGACGGCGTCTTCAGTATGGAGGGAGATATCGCCAAACTCCCTGAAATAAAAAAATTAGCAGATAAATATAAGGCCTGCATATATCTGGATGAAGCACATGCCATCGGGGTCGTAGGTAAAACGGGCAGAGGCACGGAAGAACATTATGGAGTAAAAAAACATGCTGATATAGTTATGGGCACCTTTTCCAAATCATTTGCTTCTATCGGCGGCTTTGTAGCCAGCGATAAGGATGTGATTGATTATATAAAACACCATTCCAGGCCGCTAATATTTGCAGCCAGCATGTCACCCCCTCATACTGCGGCCGTACTAAAAAGTCTGGAAATAATTGAAAAAGAACCGCAGCATACCCAAAGGCTGCAGCAGATAGCCCAAAAGATGATAAAAGGTTTTTCTTCTTTGGGATTTAATGTTGATGTGGCGGAAACAGCAATTGTGCCGCTTCTAATCGGTGAGCTTAAAACAACCTTGCGTTTCTGGCGAGCCTTATTTGATAATGGAGTATATGTCAATGTCGTGGTACCTCCCGCAGTAGCCCCTGATCGTACCATGATCAGAACCTCCTTTATGTCAATTCATACGGATGAGGAATTAGATAAAATATTGGATATTGCAGCTGTACAAGGGAAAAAACTTAAAATTATCTAAAGCCTTTTCTTAGCCTCTTTTTAGAAAACGCTTGAAAAAACCGTTCTTTTTCTTGGCGGCCTTCTCAATGAATACACCCATACGCCGATATTTTTCGTAGCGATTTTTTAAAAGCTGCTCTTGAGATTTGGAGACCAGCTTGCCCAACACTTTCACAAGCTCAAGTTTAACTTTAGCTGCGGTAACTTCAGGATTCAGATGTGCCCCGCCGGCCGGTTCTGAAATTATAGTATCGATTACCTCAAATCGCAGGAGATCCTTGGCTGTAAGCTTCATAATCGAAGCAGCATACTTTGCTTTTGATGCATCTCGCAATAAGATTGATGCACAGCCTTCCGGTGAAATAACAGAGTAGATGGCGTTTTCCAACATGAGCACATAATCGCCGATCCCAATCCCCAAAGCTCCTCCGGATCCTCCCTGACCGATAACAACTACTACAATCGGTACTTTAACTGAAAAAAACTCTTTAAGATTGCGGGCGATAGCCTCACCGATCCCTCTCTCTTCGGCAGAAACACCCGGATACGCACCTTGCGTATCTACAAATGAGATAATGGGTCTTCCGAATTTTCCGGCTTGTCTTACCAGACGCAAAGCTTTTCTGTAACCGTCCGGAAGTGCCATTCCACCGTTACGCATGACATTTTCTTTTAGGTTACGACCCTTTTGTTGACCGATAACAGTGACCGGTTTGCCATTTAATAAGGCGATTCCGCCTATCATCGCCGGATCGTCGGAAAAAAAGCGGTCCCCATGAAGTTCAAGGAAATCATCAAAAATCATATCAATATAATCGAGTGTGGTAGGTCTATCGCTGTGCCTGGCCAGTTCTACTTTTTTCCAGGCCGCATCCAGAGAGCTGTTGCCGTTTACAAGTTTAGCTTCTAACTGATTAATTTCTTCACTTATATCGAGTTTTTGTTTTTGTGCCAGACTTCTAAGTTCGGTCAGTCGTTTTAATATCTCTTTTTCCGTCATCGCCATGCCTTTTTCATATTTATATGTGTTTTGACAAGAAATGATAAGGTTTTCCTTAAATCTTTTCGATTCACAATAGCGTCAACAAATCCCTTTTCCTGTTGAAATTCCGCCAGCTGAAAGTTCTCCGGCAGCTTTTGTTTTATGGTGCCTTCAATAACCCTGCGTCCCGCAAACCCCACCAGGGCCGACGGTTCGGCTAAGATTACATCACCAAGCATTGCATAAGAAGCGGTAACACCACCGGAGGTGGGATCGGTAAGTACTAAAAAATAAGGAATTCTGTTCTCTTCAAGTATTGAGACGGCTGCTGAAGTTTTGGCCATTTGCATGAGTGAAAGTATTCCCTCCTGCATTCTGGCCCCTCCTGAAGCAGTAAATATGATAACCGGTATTTTTTTCTCCACACCAAGCAGAAGGGCTCTGGTTACCTTCTCACCGACAGCTGATCCCATGCTTCCGCCCATAAATTGAAAGGCCATAATGCCCAGTACCACTTCATTACCGTCAATACGGCACATGCCGGTAACAATGGCTTCATTTATACCTGTCTTTTTTTTGCTGGCTGTGAGCTTTTGTTCATACTCGGGAAAATCCAAAGGATTAAAGCTTTCTATATCCGCGCAAAACTCATGGAACACACCACCGTCCGCAGTAAACTTTATTCTTTCCCAAGGAGAAAGTCTAAAATGGTGATTACAACCCGGACATACGAATAAGGATGATTCCAGTTCATCAGGTGACAGGTGTTTGTGACAGGCCGGACACTCCTGCTTTCTCTCCACAAAAAGACGCTCATCCCCATCCTTTATTCTATGGGTAATAAGAGGTCTGTGGATGAAAACCGTCCTAAACCATGTCTTGAGCCTGCGGGTAAACCTGCTCAATTCTTCTCCTCCTTAATAATATGAGAGAGAATATCCGTACCGAAATTGCCTTTGCGAAATGTCGGATGAGCAAGAATACTTTTTTGCAGCGTAATATTGGTATCGATACCATCCAAAATAAATTCATCCAATGCCCGCTGCATCCGGGTAATACCTTCCAGTCTATTGTTACCGAAGACAATAACCTTAGCTAAAAGCGCATCATAAAAAGGCGATACTTCACAGCCTGAGTAAAGAAAACTATCTACCCGCACATTAAATCCGCCGGGGGGTAAATAAAGCGTAACCTTTCCCGGTGTCCTGGCATTAATGCGGCATTCCACAGCATAGCCATGAAGCGAAATATCTTTCTGCTCAATATTTAATTTGTCACCACTGCAGGTTAAAATCTGTTCTTTTATGATATCTACACCCGAAATATATTCGCTTACAGGATGTTCTACCTGAACCCGGGCATTTACTTCCATGAAATAATAATTTTTATCCTGCACCAGAAATTCAATCGTCCCGGCACCCCTATAGCCCAAATTTTTGAAGAGTCTTATTGCATCCTCTCCCATCTTTTTTCTCATTTCAGGAGTAACTCCCGGAGAAGGGCTCTCTTCAATAAGTTTCTGATGATTCTGCTGTACTGAACAGTCTCTTTCTCCTAAGTGTACAACATTGCCTTTCCCGTCAGCCAGGATTTGAACTTCAACATGGCGGGGATTTTCAAGATATTTCTCTAAATATACTCTCCCGTCAGAGAAGGCCGTTTCTGCTTCATGGGAGGCGATTTTAAGAATATTTTTTAGTTCCTTTTCATTGCGAACAATCCGCATACCCTTGCCGCCGCCGCCGGCAGCTGCTTTAATAATAATCGGAAATCCGATCTCTTTGGCGTGTTTAACCGCGTCCTCTTCATTCTCTACGGGTTCTTCCGTGCCCGGAATAACCGGAATTTTATTTTTTAGAGCAGTCTGCTTGGCTTTAACCTTATCTCCCAAAAGTGCAATAACATCTGCTTCGGGACCAATAAAGATAATACCCGCTTCTACTACCTCCTTTGCAAAGCTTGGGTTCTCTGCCAAAAAACCGACTCCCGGATGAATGGCATCACATCCTTCTAAAACCGCGGCAGTTATAATATTCCGTGAATTAAGATAACTTTCTTTTGAACTGGGCGGGCCTATACATACGGCTTTGTTAGCAAATCGTAAAGAAAGCGAGTCTTTATCCGCCTGTGAGTAAGCAACGACGGTCTCTATTCCCAACTCTTTACATGTGCGGATAATTCTTATTGCAATTTCGCCTCTGTTTGCAATAAGAAGTTTCTTTATCATATCCTCCGTACCTCAAATAGCGGTGTGTCAAACTCAACCATCTTGCCATTTTCCATCAGTATTTTCACAATCTCACAATCAAACTCCACTTCAAACTCATTCATAAGCTTCATGGCTTCCAATAAACAGAGCGTATCTCCGACTTTAACTTTAGAGCCAACATCTACAAAAGGCGGAGCATCGGGTGCAGGTGCTCTGTAAAAAGTGCCTACGAGAGGGGAAGTAATGATTTCGCTATCGGACTGCTTTTCAAGGATTTGATTGTGTTGTTCCGGTGGTTTTACACCTTCCACATAATGATGTTGCATCGGCATATGAACAGGAGGTTGCATGTGCTGTACGAAAGGCAGTTCTCCTCCTTTCTTGAGAACTACTTCCATATCACCTTGCTTTATACAAATCTCACTTAGTGAGCTTTTTTCAAAACGTTCAAATAACTCAAATATCTCTTTTGTCTCCATTTTAACCTCCTGTATTTATCCACTACACTATAACACGAAGCCTGTTAGAAAACGCCTTGTGAACGTAACATAGAACAGTTCCGCATGTCAATATCGTGCTTTGCGATATTTTCTATCAAGGATCGCTAACTTTCTATTGGAAATGAGAACGGGGAAATATAATCACCATGCTCGGCACGGGCTTTTTCCAGACGTTCCTTCTGGGCAGAGAGGACCTCGAAAAGCAGCTCCGGTGATTTGTCCACTTCAGTACGGTGAAACTCAGAAACACGATCAATCTTTGCGATATTTTCAGGTACTCTCAATGTAAACTGTGCTTCATAATCTTCCCGCGTATAGTTCTTACCCAGCTGCTGCTTAAATATCGTCATAAGCACTTCATATTCAGGAATCAGTCCTGTAGGAGTAATGAGTCCTCCAACCTCACCATGAGCTCGCAGCTCCATCCATTTAACCCAGACATGTTTATCGCGAATACCATTGACGAACTTACCCTGTTTATCACGGAGAAAATAGTTAACCCCAAAGATTAGAGGTTGTTTTTCCAACTTCTTACCAAACTCCAGGTTATTGTTTACGTATTTGCCCAGTGGAATTGCCACAAAATCCTGGATACTCATCAGATTTATTTCAGGGATTCCTTCTTTACCGATAGTGGCGAAGGTTGTTTCGGTTTCCAGTGATGCACCGTAAGCGATAATTCCATGATCCCAATTTAAACTTTGCTGAACAGGGACATAAGCCTTGGCGTCCCTGCCGCCGTACATAATCCCCGCCAGCTCTACGCCATGAGGATTATCAAGCTCCGGATCACAGTTGGGCAAATCCTTGAGGGCTACGGCGTAGCGGGCATTCTTATGCGCACAGGGAATCTCATTACCATTTTTATCCCTTTTGCCTTTATGCCAGGGACCGGAAAAGTTTTCACCGCTTTCCGGCGGTTCTATTCCCATACCAAGCCAGTAGGGTTTTCCGTCTGTGACAAGAACATTGGAAAAGATTACTTCCCCGGGTTTGTTTAATAATTCCCAAATTACCGGATCGTCATCTGCATTGACATTCTGGATAATACCGAAAATCCCCGATTCGGCGTTAGCTGCCATACAGCGGCCGTTAACCGCACGAAAATAGGCAATGTCGTCTCCCAGTATTTTTTCTCCGGGCAGCATAGCAGTTGAGGTCTTTCCGCAGGCACTGGGAAAGGCACCGGCAAAATAGGTCTTACGTCCGTTTTTGCCGTGAACTCCCATTAAAAACATATGCTCGGCAAGCCAACCCTCACGGTCAGCTTTACGTATGCTTAAACGCAGAGCAAGTTTCTTTAAGCCCACAGTATTGCCGGCATACTGAGTGTTTACGCTGTATACCGTGTCGACGCTATAATCAATATAGATTCTTCTTTTAGCTATCTCCGAGCTGACCATACGCTCATCCAGTTTTCCTGCAGAGTGCATGATAGCAAAAAATTGGTTTGCAGATCCAAGCCGTCGGAACTCTTCATAACCTAATCTATAGAGGAGGTTCAAGCTGTGGGAAACATAAAAGGAGTCCGTACATTCAAGGCAGGGGGTACTAAAATCCGAACCAACAGGGCCCAATGTCAAAAAACGAACAATCATTATGCGATCTTTCATTGAATCTTTTAAGAGGTCGCGTACTTCCTCAAGACCGTCATCTCTGGCTATTTGATTGAGCGCTTTGCTTAAGGTCTGATCCCCGGGAACAAGATACTTCGTTACTTCTCTATCGCGGCCCTGATCATGCATGCCGTCAAAGTGTATGGTATGCCCTTGCACTTTAAGCGGTTTCTCCTCTTTTACTGTGGCAGCCATGCGGCGGTTATACTCAACGTCCTCAGGTGAATCGCTGCTGACCCATACCGAGCCGGGATTACATAGTTCGATGGCATCGGCTACGAACGCAAGCACACTCTGATTATTAATAGCCATTAATTTCTTCAAATCTTTCTCATCCAACCTGGATTCCAAAATGTTAATGATATGAGCATCATTCATAATAGTATTCCTTCCTTTTTTTCACAGGATATTTCCGTCAGCTATCGTTACTGCAAGAAGTTCTACTATAAAATTTTATTTTACAATTGACAAGAGTACTAATTCTAAAACAGGTTTTTTTCATTAAAAAATAAAACATGTAGTTTTACTTGTTTTCGAATTTCCCCCCATTGACAAGATCTCTCCGCCCAGTTTATGCTTTTTTTGTGCACAAGCTGGCTGTAGAATTAAATGAAATCTTAAAGAAAACCATAGCTCATACATTGCTTAGCAATTTGGGCAGCTCTATATATTTTCCTAAAGGCGTAATAGCTCAAAGCTCGGAGGCGGAGCAATCCGCCGACCTCTATAATGCAAGTGTGGGAATGGCAACACTTCATAGAAATCCAATGCATTTGGATGCTATAAAAACGCATATTTCCGGTCTTTCTGTAAAAGAAATCTTTGCCTATGCTCCCACAGCGGGAATCCTCGAACTGAGGAAAGTATGGAAAGATATCATGACACAGAAGAATCCTGCTTTAAAGGATATCGCTACCTCGCTTCCAATCGTAACCAGTGGGATTACCCACGCTGTTGCTATGGCAGCAGATCTGTTTGCTGATGAAGGAGATACCGTACTGCTTCCGGAAATGTTTTGGGACAACTATAAGTTACTCTTTGAAGTAAGAAGAAAAGCCCTTCTTATAAACTACCCGTTTTATAAGGGACAAAAGCTAAACTTATCCGCCATGCAGCAGGTACTGGAAACCGTAAAATCTCATAAGCTATTACTTGTACTCAATTTCCCTCACAATCCCACGGGATACTCTCCAACACAAGAGGAAGCTTTCAAGCTTGCAGATATTCTTTTACACTCTGCTCAGAACGGGAAACAGATAGCTGTAATAATCGATGATGCTTATTTTGGGCTCTTTTATGAACAAACTACCTTCAAACAGTCTTTGTTTGGCTTACTCGGCGGACTGCATAAAAACATTTTAGCCATAAAAGCGGATGGTGCCACAAAAGAGGACCTCTGCTGGGGTTTGCGCATAGGGTTCATAACCTTTGCCGCCAAATCATTACAGCAAGATCATTATACTGCTTTGGAGAAAAAGGTTATGGGAGCACTGCGCTCCTCGATATCCAGCTGCTGCAGGTTGTCTCAAAGCTTACTCTTTAAAGCACTGCAGTCATCCCGCTACCAGGAAGAAAAAGACAATATTTTTTCACTCCTAAAAGAGCGCTATCTTGCCGTAAAAAGAATCCTTAAAGCTAGGGCCTGCCGATTCTTAACACCATTGCCCTTTAATTCGGGTTATTTCCTTACTTTCGCATGTCATGATATTAACGCAGAACAACTTCGCGTACATTTACTTTCGAAACTGGGTATTGGCACCATTGCAATTTCCCCGCGTTTACTGCGTGTTGCCTACTCAAGTCTCAACACTGAAAATATAACCGGTTTTTTTAAAGAACTGTGGTCTGCAGCAGCGGATATCGCACAAAAAATAAAAAGGAATACAAGATGATTTTTGATTATGTGCTGCAAAATGGCAAACTTTTATATCCTGAAAAAACTAAGACAGCCTCTCTCGGAATTAAAGATGGTAAGATAACTGTTCTCTCTTCCGCAAAGGGTAAACAAGCAAAAGAGTATATTAATGCCGAAGGATGTTATATCCTCCCCGGGCTGGTAGATGCTCATACTCATCCGGTATATACGGATGATCTGGAGCACATTGCGTGCACGGCAGCTTTCGGCGGTATAACAACAATGATTCATTATATTAGCATAAAAACCGGTCAAAAACCGCTGCCGGTACTTAAAACCGCGATTACCAAGGGAGAAAAAACATCGGCGCTTGACTTTGCTTTACATGCCGCTTTGTGTGATGTAGAAGGGCAAGCATCTCAAATACCCGAAGCCATTCGTCTGGGGATAAGCTCTTTTAAGATGTTTACGGCTTATAAAAAGCAAAACATGATGACCGATGATTACGCTCTAGCCAAGGCTATGGATATTATCGCATCCCATAAAGGAATCGCCTCTATACATGCGGAAAACGGTCTGGTAATTGATTATTTGGAAGAGAAGGTTCGTTCTTCGCATAAAAATATGTGCACACATTTTTTAAACACCAGTCCTTCACTTCTCGATAGAGAAGCAATTTTCAGAGTACTGTCTATTGCCGCGCTCTTTAACTGCCCTGTTTATATTCCGCATGTATCGTCTGAAAAAGCACTGGAAGCATTTAAAATCTCCTATTCGGGGGGCATCAAAGTATATAATGAAACTTGTCCTCACTATTTAGTCTTTACCTGGAAGGAATTACAGAAACAGGGTCCTCTGGGCAAAATCCGGCCGCCTGTTAAAAATCCGGAAGATAGAGAAGCTCTTTGGAACGCAATAGGTTCAGGCCTTATACATACTATTGGCAGCGATCATGCTCCTAAGGCAAAAAAAATTACGGATGATTTCGATTCGAGTCCTTACGGTGCACCGGGTATTGAAACTATCCTGCCCCTGCTTTGGGAGATGGGTGTTAATAAAAAAAAGATAAGTCCCAATAAAATTGTAGAACTTACATCAGAAAATCCCGCCAAAATATTCGGACTAAATCCTGCCAAGGGCAGACTTGAAAACGGAGCTGATGCTGATCTCGTGCTGTTTAATCCCAATCGTAAATGGACCATAAGCAAGAAAAACCAACATTCAAATGCCCGGTATACGCTTTATGAAGGTATGGAATGTACCGGCAAAGTGGAAAAGGTCTTTACCAGGGGTAAACTCATTGTTGATAACGACACATATTTGGGTGAACCCGGCTGGGGAAGATTTTTAAAAACACGTATTGATCGTCACAGTCTTAACAGGTAGTTACAAATTATTTTTTGACAGGATTAACAGGATATAAAATTAGATTCTATAAAAAATAATCATAAAAATCCTGTAAATCCTGTCTGCTCCCTGCTTTTTTACATAGTCTGCAAGAACTCGAAGAAACAGAATAAATTATCCGTGAAATCTGTGGTTTTATTTTTGTAATTTTTTGGTAGCCAAATGCGCCTGTCTGGTCGCTTCGGGCAGACGATAGCGTGTACAACAAGCTAATACTACTTTTATTGCTCTATTCAGAGAAATTTTATGCCCGATTGAAATATACAGCGGCTTTGTATTTTCCTTTGTTCTCAAGACAGCACCTACAACTTCCTTGCCTTCATAAAGCAGTGTAAAAGCACCCTTAAGATTTTCAGGCTCACTCGCTTCTCCTATTAATTTGGATTTCGCGCAGCCGATAGCCGGAATGTCAAATACAAGGCCTAAATGTGAGGCCAATCCCATACGCCGCGGGTGCGCTAATCCCTGACCGTCGGCAATAACCAGATCCGGTGTTATTGTGAGTTTTTCCAATGCAGGAATAAGCGCAGGGATCTCGCGGAAGGAGAGCAATCCCGGTATATATGGCATTGTAGCTTCTGAAATGATAAATGACTGTTCGAGTATTTTAAGTCCGGGAAAACTAAAAATAACGGCGGCAGCATAGGCAATATTTTGCTTAAAACCTACATCCACACCGCAGAGAGTAGTAATTTTAACAACACAGTCCTGCATTTTTATATGTTTTGCTAATTCATTTTGAATCTTTACAGCTTGTTTGAGTGTGATCTGCCACTTATGAAGTCTCAGTGCCTTCATTGCTAATAGAGAGTTATAACTCACTCAACCAGATTTTCGGATCAAGTTCTATTATCTCCGAAGCTTCGTCCTTCTTTAAGTAAACTCTTTCAATTCCGACGTTGATAATAAAACGCTTGCACAGGATGCAAACCTGGGTATGACCGAACACATACAGCGAACTCCCTACACAATTGTCTTCTCCTGCCTGAATAATTGCATTTTGTTCGGCATGGATACTGCGGCAGGTTTCATAGCACGTACCGCTTGGAATATTATGCTCGATTCGATAACACTGCTTGCGCGACAGACAGGATTCCACACCAGCCGGTGTATTGTTATACCCGGTGCCCCTTACTTTGTTTCTTTTGTTTACGATGATAGCTCCGACTTGAGAGCGGATGCAGTCACTGCGTTTAGCTGCATGCCTGGCAAAATCCATAAAGTATTCGCGCCATTCCGGACGCTTACGGTTAACATCCATATCTACCTCATACAAAAAATATGAAATCAGAAAAAATTTTCCTGGATTAATATTGCATCTAGTTTATGCAACACATTTTCTATCGTACTATCGTTAATTAACGTGTAATCGGCCATGGCAATCGGCCCCCCTTTTTGAATATTTTCGATTTCCGCATAATCACGCGAAACCGCTTCGTAGCGAGTAAGCGGCCGAACCTTTCTTCGGGAAAGACGCTCATAACGCAGTTCTCTTGGCGTAAATACAGCGAGGATAAACAGGCTGCCATTATATTTTTCTTTTAGAATTTTATATTCAGCAAAACTATAAAGGCCGTCGATCAGGACCTTTTTGCCTTTTTTAATACACTGCTCTATTTTGGATAAGTTCAAAGTGGCATAAGCACCCATGCCGTATTCTTCTCGCAATGCTTCCCTTACTTTACGTTCGTTCTCTTCCGTAACCGCAAGACCGCGTTCTTTTACCGTCTCTATCGTAATTTCACCAAAATATACTTTGGCACACCCCTTTTTTACTAAATAGTCTCCTGCCACACTTTTACCTGAACCGCAGAGACCGACTATAGCGATTATCTTTTTCTCATTTACCATGCCCTATCATACTGAAGCATACGGAAGCGTGTCAATGCTTACTTGTGGATTACAAACAGCATTCCCTCAAATTCATCGGTTTTCAAGTACACCGTCTCACCGACTTTATAAACTGAAATAGCATTACCATTTTTAAATTGCAGGGTTTTGGTTGCTTCTGAGTCCCAGGTAAAGGTATTGCTATCCAGACCAGGAAAATATTCAGCAAGATCTATTTCAATAAAATCATCACCGGAAGGATTATATATTTTAAACTTAAGATTATGGGTTTGATCTCTTTCTATAACATAATATTCCTCTCGCGATATTTCTAATCCTTCAATAAAGAAAACAAAACGCTTGCCATCATCCCTGCATTCAAACATTATAGGCTCGATATCAAAATGATTCATATCAATAGCACAAAAATATGCCTCACATTGGTCTTCTGCCTGAACAGGTGAAAAGAGAAGCCCGAGAATAAGAAAGGCATATTTAGTATATTCTACCATTGCCATTTTAGCCTCCTAAATTAAGAATATTTTTTTGACAGGATTTACAGGATTAAATAGGATTTTTCATTGTTTGATAAAATTTCATAATCCCGTTAATCCTGTCAATATTTTAGTACAATATCGATTTTAAAGGCCCGGTATTGCTTTACCCATTACCAAAGCCAATAAAGCCATTCTCACGTACATACCATTCTGCGCCTGTCTAAAATAAGCGGCGCGGGGAAGCTCATCAACACGAGCATCTATTTCATCCACGCGCGGAAGCGGATGCATAATTAACACATCTTTATTATGTTGTAAGACAAGCTCTTTTTTAAGTATAAAGCTTCCCTTCAGGCGTTCGTACCGGCTCTGATCAGGAAAGCGCTCTTTTTGAATGCGTGTCATATATAAAACATCTGCTTGCAGCGCCTCTTCCAAACTCTCTACCTCCCTTATACCTATACCCTTGTTTTTTAAATCCTGTATGATAGCAGCTGGCATTTGCAGGTCTTTTGGCGCACAAAAAACGAATTCCGGTTTAAAGGGAAGCAAGGCATAACTTAGGGAATGCACGGTACGCCCATATTTAAGATCTCCAACCAGAGCTATTTTAAGTGAGTCCAGCTTTCCCAATTCTTTTTTGATTGTATAAAGATCAATTAAGGCCTGAGTAGGATGCTGTCCGTCACCATCCCCTGCATTTATCAGAGGTATGGCTATCTGCCGGCCTATGGTTTCAGCCTGACCCTTACAGGATTGCCTGAGAACTATACAATCTACATAACCGGCTACTACCCTTACCATATCACTCAGCGATTCACCCTTCAAAATTGAAGAACTCTTGGCATCCGCGACACAGATGGTTTTGGCTCCCAACCGTTCTGCTGCAGCCTCAAAAGAGAGTCTCGTGCGTGTGGATGGTTCTAAGAAAAGAAAAGCGATTAAGATATTACTCAAAAGCGGGCAGACACCCTTTTTACTTACAAGTTCTTCCATGCAGGCTGAGGCTTTAAGAATGGTAAGCAGCTCTTGTTTGTTAAGATTTGCTGTGGAGATAATATCTTTATTCATAAAAACTGGAGATTGCATAGCGGCTGCTTTCTATTCAGTAACCAGATAGTGACCCATCTCTTTTAATTCAGGAATCCTTTCGTAAACTGCTTTTTCTCCTTTGTGCATTTTTTTATCAAGATCTACCGTCTTGAGGTAGAGTTCATTCACCATATCCGAGAATACCTTCAAATTTACGGGAAAGTTATTAATAGCCATTTGGGTAAGTATTTTACTTGTATTCTCACCTTCGGGACCATTGGTAAAGACGGTATCCCCTCCACTTGAGAGCAATATGCTTAAGCTGGGTAAAACCTCTTTGCGTGCATGAAAAATAAAGGTAGCGGCAGCGATGATCCTATCGTAGAGTTCATCGAACTGATATCCCTGAACCTTATAATAATTCGCTTTTTCAGAAAGGCTGTCTAATAAATCCCAGGTATTTTGAGATATTTTCATTGTCAATAACGCCTTGCGTATATATCTATTATAAATATTGTTGTTATAGTGTTCCTTAATTTTATCTATTACCTTATATATATCAGGATCTTTCACAATCATATAACTTCCTCCACTTTGAAAATAGCCTTAATAAAGCCTAATATAAACTTCATTCCCTGGTCAAGCGGCAATTCATATTTTGTACATTTCTTTACAATTTATATTAAACCGCTGCCGTTCTGTATTTAAACACCCTCATTAGATTTTTATTTGTGATAAGCAGACCCTTGATACACCTTCCGGGCCAGCATTTCATTTTTAAGTAAAGTATAAAACTGCTGTTTAGCTAAGAAATTTTTAGGAGCCGCTAATCTGGAAGCCGGAGTATCACAGGTTAATCGCAGAATTACCATAGCAGGCGGAAGAAGCGGGAGCGCCCTGATTACATATTCCAAATGTCTTTTACTGGAAGGAACGGTAATCTCCCCGCGTAAATATTGAGTATACATGGTTGTATTATAGGGAATATGCAGATTATGTATCTTAATCCCATCGGGCTTCAAAGAAGCAACTAACTTGATCGTCTCGGTTATCTCTGTTCTTGTTTCACCGGGCAGACCAAAGATGACATGCACGGCAATCTTGAGATTATTGTGCTTAAGCAATTTAAAAGCAGTAATGAAATCCTCTACTGTGTGACCTCGTTTTATCAAATTTAATGTGGAATTGTGAGCGGACTGGAGCCCTAATTCTACCCACACATCACGCTCCTGATTTTTATATGATGCAAGCAAGGCTGCTTTTTCAGCATCAATACAATCGGGTCTTGTGGAAACAACCAGCTCCTTAAACGGTGCCAAACTCAACCCATAATCATATATTGATTTGAGTACCTGAACAGGAGCGAATGTGTTCGAAAAGGCTTGAAAATATAAAATAAAACCTTCCGCCTGATATCTTTGTTTTAAAAAAGAAAGAGCACCGATAATCTGATCATAAAGGGCGGTTGTATTGCCCGTATATGGTGCTTGAGAACCGTATTCATCGCAATAAGTACACCCCGGAGTATCACGTTTATCACCGCGATTGGGACAGGAGAAACCAGCATCAACCGCTACACGGTAGACAGTACACCCATACTTTTTTTTCAAATAGTTACTGTAAATATTAAACGGCCAATCATTACTCTTATATTTAACATCCATAATTAACAATCGAATATCATCACTTAACTTGACAATCATGTGTTTAATGCATAATCTTAATTTCCTATGAAAGTCATATCTGCTATTATAATACTACTCATCGCTTTATGTATATATGGATGCGGAGATTTCGGTTTCAATAATCCGACGATACATTTTTGGACAAATAGAGAAGAGCTCCTGCCCTATATTGAAGAATTCAATAAACAACATGCTCATTTTAAAATTGAACTCAGCTTTTTGCGTACACTTACTGATGAATTTGAAACTCTCCAGAACAAACCCGACCTCATTCTCTGCTCACTGCCCGAAATCCTTATAAATTATAATCATTTTGACTCCTTAGACGGAATATTATCTGATGCGGGGATTGAAAAGGATGATGTATATCAAAACCTTCTCAAACTGGGAGTGTATAATGGTAAGCAGGTTTTTCTTCCGTATTCATTTGATATACCCGTAATCGTATTTACCAAAGATAACAAAGCAGAACTTCCTGATTTCAGTTTAAGTTTAAATGATCTAAAGAAACAGAGTGATACTTTTACTCTATTTCAAGGCAAGCGTCTTGAAGCCTTGGGTTTTTCTCCTCTATGGAACCAGAAGTTTTTATTTTATACAGCTGTTTTGCTTGGCGCTGACTTCAGGGTTACTGCTGATAATATACTCATTTGGGATGAAACCGCACTGAACTCTACTATTGAATACCTCCGCAGCTGGATAAATGATTCGATGGGCGGTTATGCAAGCGAGCGCGAATTTTCTAAAAAATATGTATACGAGCCACCGTACAAGTTAGTACAAGATGATAAATTTGGTTATCGCAGGATTGGTTTCTTTTTTACTACAATAAGCGAATATTATGCGATTCCGCAGGAAAAAAGGAAAAACCTGGAATTCAGATGGCTTCATCATAATGATGGAATTCCGGTAAATGAAAGGATATTAGTTTTTGCGATTCCCTCCGCAGCAAAAAATCCTGACGGTGCTCGTGTATTTCTGAAATGGATTTTTAAGCCGGAAATACAAAAGCACTTGATTAAAATAAACACTCTAGATAATAATGCCTGTTTCGGGATTGCAAACGGTTTCTCAATATTAAAAGACATCAATAAACATTATTTTCCTGATTATTATCCCTCACTTGTGGGTTTTGTACCGCCTGAAGAATTTCTTGTCTTTCCCAATCAACTGCCCGAGGGTTGGGACAAACTGAAGAACGAAATTGTTATGAGCTGGTTATTAGAGGAAATTGCAAAAACCGGTGAAATTTCATCGTTAAAAGAGAAATTTAAATAACAGATGAAAGCGATTCTATAAAAGCAGTCAAAGCGCAGTAATTATCATTTTTATAGGTTTTTTATAAAAAATTAATCATAATTAAGCCTTTTTTATTAAAGAAATGCCTAAAATGAGAATTGTTGTAATTGACAAAGTTTAACTGTTTGATATATTATACAGACTGATAGTATAGAAAATATCTATTTTGGAGGAAGTGATGGCAACTGTTGAGTTAAAGAATATGAGTAAGGTTTTTGAAGGTGGTGTCAAGGCCGTAGATAATTCCACTCTGACAATAAACGACAAAGAGTTTGTTATATTGGTAGGTCCGTCAGGATGTGGCAAAACGACAACACTGCGCATGGTAGCAGGTCTTGAAGATATCACATCGGGAGAGCTGTATATCGACGGCAATAAAATGAATGATGTACCACCCAAAGATAGAGATATTGCTATGGTATTCCAAAACTACGCACTCTATCCCCACATGACGGTTTATGAAAACATGTCTTTTGGTTTAAAAATCCGTAAATATCCCAAAGAGGAGATTCAAACCAGAGTACATGAAGCTGCACAGATCCTTAATATTGAGGAATTGCTAAACCGTAAACCGAGGGCGCTCTCCGGTGGTCAGAGACAACGAGTAGCTGTCGGCCGTGCAATCGTAAGAAAACCTAAGGTGTTTTTATTTGATGAGCCGCTTTCAAATCTTGATGCAAAACTTCGGGTACAGATGAGAGCTGAAATTTCATCCCTCCATACCCGGCTTCAGGCAACAATGCTGTATGTTACTCATGATCAGGTTGAAGCTATGACCATGGGTGATAGAATCGTCGTAATGCGCGATGGTATTACACAACAGATTGGTACACCACTAGATATGTATAATAATCCAAACAACAGGTTTGTAGCCGGTTTTATCGGCTCACCACCAATGAATATTATGACCGCTGAAGTAAAAGAAAAGGGTGCTAAGATCATAACAGACGAAGGAGATTTCCAAATTGCCTTTAGCGGTGAAGCAGCAGAGCTCCTGCGGCCATACCTCGGTAAAAACGTGCTTTTCGGGATCCGGCCGGAGGATTTGGTATACACAGCGACTCCCGAAAAACAAAATAATATATGTACAACCATTGAGGTTGTAGAACCCCTAGGTTCAGAAATACACCTCTATGTAAGTACAAAAACCCACCAACTCATTGTCCGCGTTCCTCCAAGAGTGGATTTTACCGTCGGTAAAGAAGCCAATTTTATACCGGATTGCAATAAGGTAAAATTCTTTGATGTGGACACAGAAGAAGCAATAAAATAATATTGATTGTTTTTTATAAAAAAAAGGCTGCCTGTTAAAAGGCAGCCTTTTTTTATCCAAACTGTTCTTTATGTTATAATCAATTAAAATGAAGTATCGACCAGATCTACGGGGAAGTGGCCCTCATTTCTCTTTGCAAACAGCTTAAACAGGTACTTAAGCTTGGCGATCATGGCAATAATATCCGCCTTTTTATTACCAAACTCTTCAAAGAATTGTCCGGCCGTCAATCCCGGTTTGATCTCACCCTTTCCATACCCCTGCTTATAATAGTGCTCCAGCTCCATCAATCTGAAGAAAGCTCTTTCGAAGAGAAAGAGATTTCGTTTTAATCTGAATAGTAGACCGATCATTTGTTTCTTCTCTTTCATTACCTCTATCTTTGAACCCATCGTGCCTTGTTTATCTTCTTCAATCCATTTTTCAATTATATCTTTCTTTTTTAAGAGCTCAGTATATGTTTCCACGATATTGTGGTATGACTCAAGGAAGATTTTGGCAAAAAACTTGGTAGCGCGCAAGGCATTGGCTTTAAATACTTCCATTCTGTTCTTAACCCAGCGCTTCTTGTATTCCTCCAGCTCATTCACGTCCACATTCGCGGCTTTAAAGCTCTCACCGGGAATTTTTTCCACAACTTTGCCCGGCTCGGAGTAAAGAACCTTTCCATCTTCATCGGTACAACTTACTTTTCCTTCATTACAGGTAATAAGCAGATCGTCATTAGGAGTCGTAGACACTTTAAAATCGGTCCCGCGAACTCCCATTACGGTTGTTCTTGTTCTGGCCTGAACCTCCGTATTGCTTGCAAGGGTGTCAACTTTAACAGCTAAAGACCCTGTAACTATTTCTAAAGATGTGGCATCCTTACCGTTTTTCAGTTTGCTTAATTCAATATAAAATGAGGAATTGTTGGAAACCGTAACCGAAACTTCCTGTCCCTGCTGTGTTCGCAAAAGCAGTTCGGCTTGCCCGTTCGATCCTGTTTTGACAAAATCATAATTACCAAGCTCAAAGCCGATATAAAGACTGGAAGCATCATATTCTTTTCCATTCCTTGTTACAGATACATCTCCATCCAAAAAAACGATCTCTCCATCAGCAGCTGCTTGTATGATGGAAATAACTAAAAAAACAAAAACAATACATGCCTTTGCAAAAAATCTATTTTGCATTATTTCGCCTCCATATGTTACTCTCATTATCTTATTTTCTTTACATTAGTAAATATAGCACACAATTCAGCTATTTTTCCAGGTAATTTACCAAAAACATTATGCCAGATACCCGTACTCTCCATACACATATACAGCGGAATCCTCCCGATTCCCATAATCCACTCCTTCATTAACATATAGACACGGCTTCTCACAGGCCACAGATAGCGGTATTTACCGTCCCGGCAGGGAACAAACTCATCATACAGATAATCCCGTTCCTCCATCTGTTCACGAAGGGATTTTGTATACCGCATGGTGCCCAGACTAATCCAGGCAATCTTTCGTGTATTAAAGGCCGAAAGCCTAAGGACCGTCTCTCTATATAATCTCTCCCAATCTTTTATGAGAATAATGGGATCGAAATGAAAAGAAACCAAATATCCCGCCTGCACAGCCTTCCCGGCAGCTGCAAGCCGCTCTTTGAGAGAGCTTGCCCGATTTTCTTCCGAGGCTATGATTTGTTCAGGATTCAAAGAAAATCCGATTACTGCATTACCTTTGGGCTCAAGCTCCAGTAAATGATCGATGAAGTGAGTTTTTGTTTTAAGCTCAAAAAAAACATCCTTACACCCGGCAAGTCCGGTAATGAAATCTTGCGAAAGGCGGAAAAGGGGATCCAAAACTAACGAATCACCCACTTCACCACTACCTATTCTGATCGGTACTCCGGGATTTTGCCGGTGTATGCCGATTATTTTCTTTAAAATATCATCAGTGTTTACATAAACTGTAATCGGCGCAAAATTGAGATATCCCTGCATAATACAATAAGAGCAGTTAAGCATACAGCCCAGGTAGAGATCCACAGTAAGGTAGTTACAACACACATGCCCTTTGGAGCCTGGACATCTGGTCACAGTCTCCCCTTTGGCAGTGGTAATGAATAAAGTACGCTTATTCAAATCCTGTTCAGGGATTTCAGCTTTTGTATTAATTTCTTTTACAGGGACTCCATGGAGTGCCTGCAGAGCTCTCCCGCAAGCTTTATAGTCCAACGCATCTTGAGTTATATAGACAACCTTAAAAAAATTAGTGTAATAATCCAAAGAGTTCATGAATATTTTCTTTTATCCGTACAAGTTTATCAATTTTTTTTTCATATTGTTGTTTATTTTCAAAACAAATACTTAGAGTAAAAGCATTTCCCTCAAAATACGGCGGTTTATGAAGCACGACACCCGAACCGCTCAGGTACTGTTTTTTAAAATCACCCAAGCGCTTCTCCAAACCGGTGAGTTTCGGATAACGCAATTCAATTGCCTTCTTAAAAGGCCGGGTTTGAGAAAAAACTGCTTGTATGAGCTTTACTTTCTGCTGCGATTTCAGTTTGTCTCTCTCTACAATCTCAAATATATAGTGGCAAAAAATCCTGCGCTCCGCATAAGTAAATTTCTTTTCATTGCTCAAAAGCTTCTGAAAAAAAGTTTGCGGAAGCCTGCTTACCCTTTCCGCGGTTTTGGCATCTATAAGCTTTTTATTTAGTAAACTTTTCAGAGCTCCGGGATACCCTATATAACGTTTGGTTTTCTTTAAAAACTCCGGATCGCTGTGGTTTTCAATTAATACTACAATATCATCATTTAAAACGTTGAGGTTATGTTTTTCACAAAATAAAACCATATTTTCCTTCTCCTGCCATGTGTAGGACCCCTTTCTATCTTCAATCAATAAAGCCAGTCTCATAAGCTCATAAGTTCCCAATTCCTGAAAATCTTGGCACATTACCTCTTTAACTCCCAAGTACTGAGCTCGTTTTATAAGCGGGAACCCCCATACCAGCTTCTGTCCTGTAAGCGGAAAAGGCACATACAACTGTTTTATAAGCTGTTCATCGTTTTGCACTTTTTGTGAGATAAAAATATCAAATTCATTATTCCACGAGAGTAGCTGCGCAGGTGTAAAATATTTCATAACTCTATGGTAACAAAGTTTTATACTTTCCGCAATTCTCCTTAGAGGATTGTAACCTGATTTTTTTACAAAAATTTTTTGAAACCACAGATTACACAGATTTCTCAGATTAAGATTACATAGATGAAATAAATATATTAAACATTATCTGTGAAATCGATAAAAATCTGTGTAATCTGTGTTCCTCTTTTATTCAGTTACAGCTGAAAGGCTGTTAAGGGAGGATGTTGTTGATTTCTCTTTTTAAAAATAGTTTATGTGACTTTTTATATTTATTGACGTATAATAGAATGAATTGTTGTAATTGCATATCCGTGGAGGCTATCTCTATGAAAAATCTTTCTAAACAACTTATTATATTATTATTGAGTATGGTTATTTGTTCTTGTCTTACTACACCGGATAATACTGATGAAGATATAAAAGAAACCAAGGCTTTGATTTTGATAATTAACTATCCGTATCAGATCTGGTCTAATGATCCGACAAAGATCCACGTGACACTCCTCAAACCTGATTTTTCTCCTGCGGCAGGTGCTCATGTTGAAGTCAATGAAAAGACAGTTGGCAAAGCCGACAGTAACGGCATATGTATTTTTGATTACACCCCGGGAAGCGCACAATCCCATACTCTCAAAGCACGATTGGTAGAAAAGGGAATTGAATACATTACGAGCAAAAACTTTGCCTGTAACGCACGAACGGTTAGTTTCAAGGCTGAACGTCTTTATATATATACCGACCGTGGAGTTTATAATCCGGGACAGGATATCCTGATTCGTTTCATAGCCTGGCAGTTAAAAAGAGAGTACATGGCTCTTCCGCAGGCAAAAGTACAGCTGTTATTTCAAGATCTCAATGGAAAAATCTTTTCCGGAGAATATGTCGCTACCAATGAGTACGGTATCGGAAGCACTAAGATAAAAACACCTGCTCACATGCCGGAAGGAGAATATGATTTGGTAGTACTTTTTGAGCAGGCCAGAGAGTCGACCCGCTTGCGTATTAAACATTTTGTACCCCCTGTAATTAATATCAAACATAATCTGGTACGGTACTTTACTCCCTCGGAGGAGAGTTTCTCCGTAAAGATCGCCTTAAGCTACTTCTCAGGGGGAAGTCCCGTCAGTTCGCAGGTTGTACTTTCAATACTTACACAGCAAGGTAAAGAAATATTTAAAAAGGAGTATAGTTCAGGGACTCCTGAATTCTCTCTCTCACTAGAAAAGGACGAACTTAAGGCAATTAAAAAAAGATTAGAACCGGAAACAGAAATAAAAATAAAACTGCAAGCCAGTGACAGTTACGGTCAAACTGATGAGCTCATCTGGGATATGTTTTATACCGAAAAGCCGTTCTTTGCCGTATTGGAAATTGACAAAGATGCCTATCCGGAAGCAGAACCTGTGCAGCTGCTTGTTAAAGTAATGGACCTCGACGGACAACCGGCCAAACAGATTCCCCTTACACTGGTAATCGATTCATTGAATATAAACCAGGTGGGAAAAACCGATGAACAGGGTGTTGCATCATTCAGCTTCGTTATGCCCGACAGTCCCGTAACCGCTGTGATAAAAAGTCCCATAATGAGCTCCAATTTGGGACAGAGAGTCATTCCCTTCCAGCAGAAAAAACCTATGCTCTCTAAAGTAAAAGAAACACCTAAGCATGCCGGCATAAAAACAAAAATTTCCGTATATTTTGATCCGGAATATATTCCGGTAGAAAAAGTAGTGCATGTGGATCTGACGGATATATCCGGATCGCTGGTAACTGCCACCACAATCCCCGTAAAGAAAAACGGCAGTAGCTATTCCGCAGAAGGAGAGATCAGCGCGCCCACCTGGGGTACAATGCTGGTTAATCTGTACTGCTGTGCAGTTAAGAAGGAGCAGAGCGAAAAACCTTACTCTCCGGAAACAGTGGGTTTCATAACCGAAGGGCAGCATGTCACCTTCTATCCGGACCGTGAATTGGAAATAACTGTTGAAAATTTCAAACCCTCCTATGCTCCGGGTGCAAAGGTAAGTTTCAACATTACTGTAACGGGAGGTAAAGGAGAAAAGTGTTTGGGAGTATCCTTGGTAGACGGAGCAGTACTCTCTCTGCTTGACCCCTTTATTAAACACCCCTTCCGGCACTTTTATAATCCACAGGCAAAGGTTATTGCCACAGGCGGTGCGGGAGTACTTACCTGGCCCGTAGTCGACCGCAACTGGGGTTATCCCTGGCGTGACATAGCCTACACCAACTGGGGCTGGAAAGACCCGGGGGATTTTATACGTAACGTAGAACATGGATACAAGAACAACGGCGATGAAGCGGCAGCACCAGCGGAAGGTGGCAAAGGAGGAGGCGGTGAAGACTCATATATGGAACAGGAGCAAACAGCACCTGTTCCAACGGGTGAGGAGACCTTGAACGGTGATAAACGAAAGGACGGTGACAACGGAGGAGCCGCAGCCCCAAAAAAAATTATCATCCGCACACGGTTTCCCGAAACATCACTATGGGAACCCTTATTAATTACCAAACAGGGAAAATCAAAAGTTGAGGTAACGCTGCCGCATGAAATTACATCTCAAAAACTGTCTATTATCGCCAGTGATGCGGAAGGCTATTTGGGATTTTTACAGAAAGATATAATCGTCACTCAACCGCTGTTTATCCGCTCACTATTTCCCAAAACACTTATCCAGGGTGATAGAATCAAAGTTCAAAGCCTGGTGCGTAATGTATCGGATTCTGTAATCGCGTGCAGGGTTACCCTGGAAAGTTCCGCTTTTAACATTGAGAATGATACTGCATACGACCTTACTCTCAATCCTGCGGAAAGCCGAGTGGTGGAATGGGAGGTCAGTGCGGCGCGATGCGGAAAGGGAACGTATCGTGTAGCTGTGGAAACAGCTCAGTTTAAAGATATTGAAGAAAAAGAGATCATGGTGCTCCCGGCCGGTGAGCCGGTCATACTTACTTTAAAACAGAATATCACTCATAAAGAGACATTTGAAAAAAAGTTTACAATAAATGAAAAATCCAATTACAGTACAGCCATCCTTAACGTGTCTTTACCCAATGTATTTCCGGCTTTCACGGCTTATTATGCCTTTGATACCGCGCCCTGGTACACCCCATGGGCGGTATCTGCTGCCACGCTGATGAATGCAGCTCTCTTAGAGTATTCGCTAAAAAATAAAGGCTCCCTTAAGTTTTGCGATATGCTTTTGGCCAGATTGAAGCAAGCAGCCGTTCTCCTCTCTTTAAGTCAGCTCTCCAATGGAGCCTGGGGCTTTTACCCCGTAGCCTATAAACAAATCGCGGATCCTCCTCAAGGCAAGGATTATGCGAATCTCTATTACACCGTCTCATGTTTAAGGGCGCTGTGCGAGATTGCCCGTTCCGGGATTCAGGTAAACTCGGATGTAATTTTAAAAGCAGCCCGCTACCTGCTGGCTGAGCGCGATAAAAACGGTTTATGGTCCTCGTTAGGGGCTTATTTTTGGGAAGTTTATAACCAGGAAACGGATTATGCATTGAGTGCGGATATTTTTGAGACCCTCATGTATGCCGTAACTATTTTTCCGGAGCTCAGTGTCGTAGAACCGGAAGTGAAATCTTTAAAGGGAATAATGCTTGATCTGCTCTCCGGAAATCTCACTGAGCCCATGACAATCGCCGCCGCCATACAGGGACTCCTGTATATGAGGGATTATTATAACGACAGCTCTTTAAATCCGATTTTAAAGAAGGGCATCGGCTCCCTTATTACACTTAAGCGCAGAGGATATTGGGAGCCCCATTGGTATCATGCTTATGGCGGCATGGTTGAGCTGAACGCCCGTATTCTTACGCTCTTGGCTGTTTATGATCCGACAGGTTACAAGGCTTATTTACGTGAAGGCATAACCTGGCTGCTATCAACCAGGGAAGCATGGGGGGCCTGGCATAATGAAGTTGGAACAGCCCATGCCATCCGCGCCCTGCTTGTAAGCGGTGTGTTTGCCGAAGAAAGGGCAAGTATTATCACAATAAAGGTGAATAACAAAGAGGTTTCTCGGATAAATATTGATCCAAACGATCCTTTTCTTTCCGCTGCTAAACTCTCATATTTTGAAATTTCACCTTGGCTAAAAGACGGCGACAACTCCGTGCTGGTAACATATAACGGTGCTCTTACCGCTTCGGTTATACTTGAAGTAAAAGAATGGACGGGTATGGCCCCGGAAGGTTCCAATACCGTCGCCATGACAAGAACCGCAGCAACAACAGCTTCCATCGGACAACCCGTAAATGTTAAACTGTCACTCTCAAGCTCCGCTGTTATCCCCTTTGTGCGAGTGGAAGAGGGCATCCCCTCTAACTGTGAAGTGGATATAAAAAGCCTGGAAAATCTTATAACCAAGGCGCTTATCACAGGGTATTCACTGCAAGAAGGAAAACTCTACCTCTTCTTAAGCGGTTTAAAAGACAGAATCGAGTTAAAGTTTACGCTTCTCCCGGTACGATCGGGCAAAAGCCGGCATAGCGGAACAAGTATTATAGACGCATCTCGCGGCAGGCTTATAGCCTATGCTAAAGCATCATCCTTTATCGTAAAGTGAGAATACTTGAATCAACAGAAAAACGCTTGAAATAAGTGTTTTTTCTATATATGTTAAAATGAGATGAAAGAGTACATTATTTAAGTGCATTGCTGTGACTGTTTTTTAAATTCACTGAAATAATGTAATTTTAAAAAAAAGGAGGATATATCAAATGATAAAAAGATTTTACATAGTTGCACTTTGTGTATTTGTTATAAGTTTATTTGCAGCATGTGATAATGGCGAAAAACAGGAACAGGGCGGAACGCCCGATGGAGGAGAGTCTACAATCGAACAAGCGGGTCAACCCGCAGGCAAGATTCCCGAAGGGAAAAAATTGGATGCGGTCTGCACCTATGAAGGTTTATGGCTGCGTAATATGCCCACTAATAAAAATGAATCGGGCTTTAAGTGGGTAGCCGGTCTTAAGCTGGGAGATAAAGTATCTTACTTGGGTGAGACAACCAAATTAGACGGAAAAGACGACGGATGGGACATGATCAAGGTACAAGATCTCAACGGCAATATAGGCTGGATACCGTTTGCCAACTCTGTAGTTGATGCCGTACCGGGAGTGGTAAAATCCACAACCAAGAAATTTGATACTCCTCAACTTACCAGTGATACCGGGAAGAAAATAGATGCCATGACGGTTCTAGGTGTCATTAATAATTCGAGAAAAGCTGATTTCGTTCAGGTTGCCATTTACGGAACTTATCCTTTCTGGGCTGTAGCAGAAGATATTTCAACTTCTATTTATGATGTAGCAATGGCAAGGTTATATACACTTGCTAAAAATCAATATGCAGCGGGGAATATCTCAAAACAAAAATTTTTAGAAAAATTGGATGAGATTAGATCGGATAAATTATTATCCGACTCGATTTTTCTGCCTGCCATCGATGAAGAGTACCAGAAAACATTATTTGAATTGGAATCCGAGCCTGACAGTGGAGGCGAAGAAGAAATCATAGAAGAATCAGGTTAAAATTAATTGATTTTCGTTTAGATTAGGGACTGATTAAAAATTCTCTCACAAAGTCCGCGAAGTAAAATTTAAATATAATTCTTTCAAATTAAATGAAATCTTACTAACCCTGTGAGCTTTCATACTGTGTGAAAACTTTTTTTGACAGGATTTACAGGATAAAAAAAGTGGTTTTATTAAAATTATAAAAATCTTGTTAATCCTGTCTACTCTTTGGCTTTTCACACACTCTGTTTGTGCACTTTGTGAGATATACATTTTTTTATTCAGTTCCCTTTTTTCATAATGCTTTCAAATTGCTTGACAAATTTTTAGTCAATGCGTACGATGGGATTTCGATCAGCAATTCTCATTTTTGCAAATGAGAATTGATTTTTTAGTATATTGGCGATAGCGATTCTCATTTTGTACGATTATATTAGCACTTTAATACGTTTTTTTATATAATAACACTTACATTGTACAAAATGAGAATCACTAGATTTCATTAAGGGGGATTAACAATGCTTTCTAACGGAAATAACTGTGGTATAGCACTCGTGGGATGCGGTACTGTGGGTAGTGCTGTGGCAAAGTTATTATTGGACGAGCAGTCATTTTTACAAACCAAATGCGTTCCGAAGCTTATGCTTCGCTCTCTTGTAGATGTTGATTTCACAAAAGCAGAGCAGACCGGTTTGGATAAATCACTCTATGAAACCGACTACAAAAAGATAATCGCGGATGAAAACATACAGATTATCGTGGAGCTGGTAGGAGGTACAACTACAGCAAAACAAGTTATAGAAAAGGCCCTTGCGGCTCATAAACACGTGGTAACTGCTAATAAAGCACTGCTGGCGCATCACGGTAACGAACTGCTCGCGCTGGCCAGAAAGAATGGTGTTTGTATTTGTTTTGAGGCAAGCTGCGCCGGAGGAATACCCATTATCAGAGCTTTATACGACGGCCTGATCGCCAATCGTATTGATGCCTTATTCGGAATTGTAAACGGCACATGTAACTATATTCTCACCTCAATGACAGGAGAAGGTAAAAGTTATCATGAAGCGCTAAAAGAAGCTCAAGGCAAGGGTTTTGCCGAAGCAGATCCTACCTTGGATGTAAGCGGTGAGGATTCGGCGCATAAGCTGGCCATTCTTGCGGCATTGGCTTTCAGTCAAAAAATAAATTTCGAAGCCATCCAGCTTCAGGGTATCGACACTTTACAACTTTGTGACGTAGCATACGGCCAGGAGCTCGGTTATGTAATCAAACTGCTGGCTATAGCAAAACGAGAAAAGGACGGGATAACCTTAAGTGTTAAACCTGCTTTTATTTCAAAAGCACACCCATTAGCATGGGTAGGAGGTCCATTTAATGCCGTAAGTGTCTACAGCCATAAAATAGGTCATACTATGTACTATGGCAGAGGAGCCGGAGCTGAGCCCACGGCTTCTGCTGTGGTAGCAGATGTTATCGATGTTGCCTTGGGTACTGCATTGTTGAAATTCAATAACTTAAAGATATGGCCTGATCTTAACAAGGGGGTTCATCCCCTGCCTGTAAAGGAGTGTAACAGCCGCTTCTATATCCGTGTCATGGCTTTGGATAAACCCGGGGTGCTGGCAAAAATAGCATCTGTATTGGGAAAATATAATATTAGTATTAATTCAGTTTTACAGAAGGAAGTCTCAAATAACGTCCAAGATCAAAGAGGGGTTCCGGTAGTTATTACCACCCATAATGCACCGGAGAGTAATGTCAGCAAAGCACTCAAAGAAACAGACGCTCTTGAGGTTATAACAGACAGGAGTGTATGCATAAGAATTATTAACGAACATGAAGAATACTCGAGACAGAGCAGCTGGTAAATATTTTGAAACCACAGATTCCACAGATCATAAGGATGTCATGCTATGAAATATATTATTATAATAATTGACGGAGCGGCGGATAATCCGCTGCCTGTTTTACAAAACAAGACACCGCTTGAAGCCGCAGATATTCCCACTCTGGACTGGATGGCAGCTCACGGCATTATGGGCACTGCTCATATGGTACCGGAGGGTTTACCTTTAGGTTCGGATGTGGCCATTATGTCCTTACTGGGTTACGATCCCAAAGCCTACTATACAGGTCGTGCACCGATCGAAGCCGTGGCTCAGGGTCTCAAGCTTAATGAGCGTCAATGGGTTTTTCGCTGCAACCTGGTCACTATAGAAAATAATATCATGAAAGATCACTCCGCTTCAAATATAAGCTCTGAAAAAGCCAAAGAGCTGATAAATCTGCTTAATGCTCAATGCCCGTTTCAAGACATCCGCTTTTTTTCTGGTGTGAGTTATCGGAATCTCATGACTGTAAATCGTGAGGTATCAGTGGTGACTACACCCCCCCATGATATTTTGGAGAAAGACATTTCCGGGTTTTTACCCAAAGGCCGTGATGCTGATAAGCTATGTGAGCTGATAAACTGGAGCAATAAGATACTTACCTGCGAGAACAATCACCGTGCAACTCATATCTGGTTGTGGGGTGAGGGTAAACAACCCACCCTACCCCGGTTCTATGATCGTTTTCAGCTAAAAGGCGCAGTGATAACGGCTGTGGATCTGGTTCGGGGCCTGGCAAAACTTATCGGCTGGGATACTCTGCCTGTTGAAGGTGCTACAGGTGATTTTTCTACCAACTACCGGGGCAAAGGCCTTAAAGCAATACAGGGACTTGCCGATTACGATCTTATCTGCGTTCATATTGAAGCTACGGACGAAGCAGGACACAAAGGTGATGCTCTGGAAAAAAAGCAAGCCTTGGAAAAGATCGATGCCAATATTGTAAAACCGATCATGGACCATTTATTAAAACATGAACAAGAATGGAGTGTATTGGTACTGCCGGATCATCCCACCCCCTGTGCCATAAGAACTCATACAGCGGACCCGGTACCATTTGTACTGTTATCAAATTCATACGGAGAGAAAAGTCAAGCTATTACATTTAACGAAAAAAACGCAAGCCTTCAAAAGCTCACTGAAAGCTGCGGCTACAATCTCATGCAAGATTTTATTCGGGGAAATTTACACAGCCGTTAAAGTATTTTATTCTCTTAAGATTATTCTTCTATATATCACAGCAACAATATAAGGATTCCCTAAACTATTGACAGACATGAGTCGATTATGTTAGTATAACAAACTGAGCAGTAGAAGTGGAGGTAACGATGGCAGACGGGAATACATCCAAAGTCTTGGAAGACGTTTTTGCGGATAAAGTCTACTGCGCAAATTGTATCCACTGCAAACTTATTAAAGTAGCAGTTGGGGACGGAAGCCAGTATTACCTCAGAGTACGCTGTGATGCGGGTAAATGGAAAAAAAAGCTTGGAGAAGAAAAGTTTTATAAATATTTTACAGTAGCCAGACGGAGTTACGAGAATTGTGAAAGTTATGAACCAATGGGTGAAGTTAGAGAATTCCTTAAAGAACTCAAAAAGTGTCTTCCGATCAAAGATGAAATCTACAACCATTAGAAGCAGTATCTTGATATGCATAACCATACTCTGCGCATTGAGCGTCCTCTTCACAGCATGTGAAAGTTGTGCTCTTGTTATCGACGAGGAAATGACACCCAACAAATACTTCAATCAAGCTCAGAATGCTTCTAATAGAGGCTGTTATGAAACTGCTATTGCTTACTACCAAAAATTTTTAGAAGCCTATCCCAACAATATTGAGAAAGGTGTATGGGCCGAATACAGAATCGCATTCCTCCACCACAAAAAGGGGAATGATGAACTATCCCTTGAATTACTAAACGCTTTACTCATGCGCTATGAGTCCGATACCTCCGGCACCTTACCGGCAGCTCCGAAAACCTTAGCGCAAAAAGTTAAGATTAATATAGAAAAAAAATTGCAGCAGTAATCATCTATTGAGGAAGAATAATGGTATGGATAATAATACTCATCTTTTCCGCGTCTTGAAAGACCATGTCTGCTGTTACGTTTCCCCGCGGCCTGGGATGCGGAGGAGCATCTCCAATTAAAATTATCAACCTATGCTCTGCTTGCCACGGATATTTATGGATAGCTTCATAAAGCGCTTCATATACAGCTTCGGGAGTATCTGTTCCTCCGTGCACACGAGCGCTGTTTATTGTTTTTTGGATTTTTTTAATATCGTCTGAAAATGAAAAGGTTTTTATCATATACAGTTCAAAGTAATCTCTGTAGTAAAGAATGCCGACCCGGATCGGTTTGAACTGATTAAAATATTCAGACACAACTCTCACCAACCCTTTTTTTACAAACTCAATATCATTTTCCATGCTTTTAGTAGTATCAATTGCCAGTACCAGATCCAGACCGCCCTCCGGTACGCTTTGCAATATCTGTTCTATCTTTTCAAGCACATCATCCTCTCCAAGCGAAACAAGAGCCTGCCCTTTTCCATTTCGCGCTATTGTTCTTAACTCTTCAAGTGCCTCGGGTATATAAGCCTCTTCTTTCGGTCCTTCAAACGGTTTTTGTACAATTTTCATCTCAAAAGGATTATCAAAGTAAGCTCCGGAGTAATCAGCATAAGCTTTTGCAAAACAACGAATATTTAAAAAAGTACCGTTCACTATCTGGATCTCACCCATTCTCGACCAGGAATAACCGTAGATGACCACAAAGGGAATATAGATATGAAATGCCCGGCCGAACTGAGGGTGCGGTTCGGGTGTTGAGTCGACAAGCGAATATATCCCCTTTGTGATATCTAAAAATTCTCCGTTCAATATCCGCTGCTCATTACCATTTATTTCATTATACTTGGGATTACGCAGCGAGTAGGAGTGTAATCTCTTTTGCGGATCTGCTGAAGATTCTGTTAACAACACGGAGGAGATATCCTGTTTTTTGCGAATCCAAAGATGATAACCGCCCTGGCTGGACTGTTCAATAATGATATCTGAGGGGTCCAAATGCAGATCAGCCTGCCCCATAACTGTGTGTGTACAAAAAATCAAAAAAACTGTAAAAATCAACGTTTTTTTCATAGTACATTGTTATAATCGGTTAACAAATGTGGAGCTCTGAGCTAAAACTTATTCAACGGTTACACTCTTGGCAAGGTTACGCGGTTGATCAACATCCCTTCCCAACTCCACTGCACAGTAGTAAGCAAAAAGCTGCAGCGGCACTACCATAACAAAGGGATTGAAAATTCCCGGGAGTTTGGGAACTTCAAAGAAATCATCGACTATTGATTTAATCTCCTCATCATTTTCATTGCAGAACGCGATTACCAGACCTTTACGTGCTTTTACTTCCTTAATATTGGAGATAACCTTTTGTCTCAATCTGTCCTCCGGAACCAAAAAAACACTGGGTGTCTCCTCATTTATCAAAGCAATGGGGCCATGCTTGATCTCCGCCGCGCTATAGCCTTCGGCATGGATATACGAAATTTCCTTTAATTTTAAAGCTCCCTCCAGTGCCACAGGATAGTTAATGCCTCGGCCTAAAAAGAGGAAATCTTTATAATGCGCATAGCGCTTAGCCATGTCTTTTAATTGCGCAGCTTTGTCTAATACTATTTTTATCTTATCGGGAATAGCCTGTATGTTTTTCAAATACCACTCTCCGGATTCGAAGGACATATGCCGCATACGGGCAATGATAAGGTTAAAAAGATAAAAAGCGGTAATCTGCGAAGTAAAGGCTTTTGTCGAAGCAACAGCAATTTCAGGTCCGGAATGAATATACACACCACCATCCGATTCCCTTGCAATCGTTGAGCCGACGACATTGCATATACCCAATACCGTAGCACCCTTGCGCTGTAGTTCCCGCATGGCGTAGAGTGTATCGGCGGTTTCACCCGACTGCGAAACTGCAAAATAGAGCGTGTTGCGTTCTACCAGCGGATTACGGTATCTGACCTCAGAAGCCAACTCGGCACTACAGGGAATACGCGCTACAGATTCCATCAGATACGCCGCTACCAGCCCTGCATGAAAAGAGGTACCGGCGGCAATTATTTTTATACGCTCAATATTCAAAAGCTCTTTAGTGGTTAGATTTAATCCGCCTAACTTCGCGGTTGCCTGCTCACTCTCGGTCCTGCCACTGTAAGCCCTGGTAATGGATTCCGGCTGCTCGAATATCTCTTTTGCCATGAAATGAGCAAATTTACCCTTTTCTATCTGTTGTAGTTCCCAGGTAATCTTATCGATTTTCTTATTTATGGGACGGTCTTTTAAATCCGTTATAGTATAGCTGTCGCATGTAATAGTAACCACTTCACCGTCTTCCACATATACCACCTGTTTTGTATGAGCTAAAATGGCCGTTACATCGGAAGCTAAAAACATCTCTTTCTCACCTATCCCTACAACCAGGGGAGATCCATTACGTGCACCTACAATTTTAAACGGTTCATCTATGTGCATACATACGATCCCGTAGGTGCCTTCAAGCAGAAGCAGCGATTCTTTGACAGCCTGCTCTAAATTACCTTTATAATTTTGAGCAATGAGGTGGACTATTACTTCCGAATCTGTTTCCGATTTAAATTGAACTCCTTCGGATTCCAATTTAGCCTTGAGCACGGTAAAGTTTTCGATAATACCGTTATGAGCAATCGCGATTTTTTCACTCATATCTGTGTGAGGATGAGCATTAGTATCCGTCACTCCGCCGTGTGTTGCCCAGCGTGTATGTCCGATACCGAAATTACCTTGTAGATTTTTCGGCACGATATTCTTTAAATCCTTTATCTTTCCCTTCTTTTTCACTATTGTCAAAGAACCGTTATTCCCAATACAAATACCTGCCGAATCATACCCACGGTATTCGAGCCTTTTCAAGCCGTCCAGAAGAATCTGAGCAGCAGGTTTCGGACCGCAATAGCCAATTATTCCACACATATCTTATTACCATTCCTCTCTTATTTTTAAACATTTGTCAACATTTCTATAATAACAAAACTGACAGTTTCATCACTAGTATACTAGTGAATGATTATAAATTTCAATTACTATAAAAAAATGTAAGTATTTTGAATTTTTGACGGCTTTTTTGTTGTATTCATATCCGTTCGGTAATTGCATAGAGTTTACTCTCGTTGTGTAAAATTATTTGATCACCCAAAATGTGAACTATTCCCTGTTTTTTAAACTCATTTATTATTTCAGTTACCCTTTGTTTGGGCAGATCAAGATCCATACTTATCTCCTCGAGCGTTTTATCATAAACAAGAGTATCCACCTCTGCTCCTTGTCCTTTGTATGCGTAATAAAGACTTAAGGCAATAAGACCTTTGTCATAACGGGGTACCAGATGCTGCAGCTTTAGATTGGCATTATGCAGACGCCTGCATAGTTTATCGATGATGTTTAACGCGATCTGTGCATTTTTCTTTATTAAATCAATAAAGCCGCTGCGGTCGAATTCCAGCACCTCTACTGTAGTAAGTGTTATAACTGTGGCAGTACGCTTAATGCATGTTACCAGCGCCATCTCACCAAAAAACTCTCCTTTGCCCAATACTGCCAGAATATGTTCTTTTCCTCCTATATGTTTAGTAATCTTTACCTTGCCCTGTTGAATAATATACATGGTATCACCGGCATCGCCTTCTTTGCAGACCGT
>Ga0315549_1000571_pt1 | contig 42975 bp, 43 predicted proteins | sample SalMarSW160200MG_FD_203101 | JGI IMG/M metagenome (GOLD analysis project Ga0315549, IMG submission 203101) | Salt marsh sediment microbial communities from the Plum Island Ecosystem LTER, Massachusetts, United States - Salt Marsh Sediment SW1601-200 ...
ATTGGAGAAGAGGATAGGGAAGACTGATAAGGACTTTGAGGAGTGGATGATAGACCATCTCTACCCACTACGAGGAGCAAATGGAAGCATAGTCTATTTGAGTAATATGGCAGTAAGGGATATCATTGTAACATCTCTGGGGGGAAAGCCAACTATTGATGATCTCTTGATGCCTATCGATTCCTTTGTTCATAGATATATCAATGAAGATTATAATCCTACAATAAATATCTATTTTGCAGCTACCGTTTCCAAGGAACACAGGAAGGGATATGACAATCACCTTTTAATGGAAGGATTTGCGTTCCGTCTAACTGGAGAAGAGGGAAGGAATATGATTGATGAAAAGGCTTCCTATGATTTTATTATGAATAAATTTTCTTATCGCTCTATTGAGGATCCATCCATCTATAAAGGCAGAACTGCCTGGAGATTGTTGGGTAATTATGCATCTCTTTGTTTCGCGCTAGGGAGAACCTTACGAATGGATGTGGTTAGTGCTGAGATACTTATGAGACCTGAGGCGTATATTCATACCTTAACTGAAAAAGACAGAGAATCACTGAAGAAGGCAGCTGGCGTGCTCAGAAAAGGACTTATGTTTTCCAATGATCCAAGAATCCTTGCTACCTTGTTTATTGAATTAAGGGGTATATATTCAATCCTTGGGGAAGTAGAAAATTTAGTAGCGATAATAGATAGATTTCTTGAAAGTAAAAATTATGCAATTTTTCACCTTTTCAAAGGTCAGGCTTTACTTGATGAGTTGAACTTAGGCACCACCTTAACTGAAAATAAGAAGGAGAAATTATCATCCACTTCAGAGAAGGAGTTTGAGGAGGTAGTAGAATCATCAGGAGAAGCAGTTGTGGCTGCTTATCTCGGTTTATTAAATCTTTATTCTACAGTGGGTGATAGTGAAAAGATGCATTCTCTGGCGTTAAATCTCCTAGGACAGCCTGATATTTACCGAGCAATATTTTCATATAACTTAAGATACGATACGAGTAAAGCCATATATTTACTGGAACAGTGGAAGGAGGCTAACCCTTATGATAAAGAAGCTGCTTCTTTACTTGAGCGTCTTCGGAATTCTACTCGTTAGTGCATGCAACCATCGCGCATTACCACATTCAGCAGGCAGGAGAGATGATATTGTTGTTATTGTGCCGCAGGAATTCAATACTGATAGTTTGAAGAAAGTTTTAGAGCAGGCAGAATACTACCCTACCAGAGAGGAGGTTTATCGAGTTAGAGAATTTCCTCCCGCTTCATTTGAACAATACAAATACTGGAGAAATATAATTGTGATTGGAACATTGCAGGATGATTACATAGATGAGCTCCTCTCAGATGAAGCGAAGAATTCAGTATCTGGTGGTGTCTTTACTGAGGAAGATATGTGGGTTACACTCCAATCAGTTGTAGTTATAGCCGGCAGGGATAGGGAAGAGACACAGATGCTAATAAATCAATACGCCAATGCGATATATCGAACATTCCGAGATAGAGAAAGAGAAAGATTTGGGAAGATTTTATATTTGGATGGTTTTGATAAGGGTAAAACTGAAAGGATAGAAAAACTTTTTGGGGCATCTTTCAAGATCCCTTACGGGTATTATATGAGTAGAGAAGAAGATCAATTCATAACTTATATTAGAAAGAGTCCGGACCGTTTGGTTACCCTCCTCTATAGAAATCAACCAATTCGAAACCTGATTGGATTCAGGGATAGTTTATTTGCCGCCTATTTTGAAGGCGATAGCGTATATTTTCCTTTGACAACTGTTGATACGGTAAAATTTAAGAATGAAACCGCTTTTAGAATACAGGGCGTATGGCAAAACACTCAGAAAGTAATGGGTGGACCCTTTATATCATATATATTTGAAAAAGAGGGTATATGGTATTTCCTTGACGGTCATGTCTTTGCACCCGGGAAGAAAAAATGGGTTTATTTAGAGGAAGTGGATATTATACTTCATACCTTCAAAAAGAGCTTTTAATGAGTGAATTCGGCGAGAGAGTAAGCGGTAGAGTCCACGAAGTTATCATAGGGCAGAAGGAAATAATGCAGTTGTTACTTATATCTATTCTTTCTGAAGGGCATGCGCTAATAATTGGAGTCCCGGGTCTTGCTAAGACACTCCTTGCTAGCACATTGGCTCGTGCGCTTGGTCTTTCATTCTCACGGATTCAATTCACCCCTGATCTTATGCCAACGGATATAACAGGGACCGAGATTATCCAGGAGAGCGATACAGGAGAAAGGTTCTTTAAGTTCTTAAAAGGGCCTTTGTTCACGAATTTTGTCCTTGCAGACGAGATAAATAGAGCTCCTCCTAAGACCCAGTCAGCTCTACTTGAGGCTATGCAGGAGAAAAAAGTCAGTTACGGTAAAGAAAACTATGTTATAGAATCGCCCTTTTTTGTTATTGCAACGCAAAATCCAATAGAGCAAGAGGGTACCTATCCATTGCCAGAAGCACAACTGGATCGTTTTATGCTATCTATTAATGTGGACTATCCTGAGTATGAGGATGAACTTCATATTGTGGCGAGTTCTCCCAGGAGTCTTTCTCCTGATATCGAGTCTGTAACAGACAAAAAGGAATTACTGAAGCTCCAAAAGGAAGTCAAATCCATACCAGCAAGTAGAAAGGTAGTGGATCACATTGTGAAGCTTCTTCGGAATACAAGACAAGATGGTACACATATAGATTTTGTGAAAAAATATGTGGAGTGGGGAGTGAGCCCCAGGGGTGGGCAGTATTTACTTTTAGGAGCAAAGGCCAGAGCGTACCTTTTGGGAAGACCAACACCATCGATAGAGGACGTTAATGCAATTATACATCCTGTCTTTGATCATAGAACTATTGTGAATTTCTTGGCAGAAGCTGATGGAATTTCATCAGGTGATATAACAGAGAGGGTTCTTATTGAGACGGATTAATTTACCAAAAGGGCAAAGGAAGATATTAAAGATTGTCGGAGAACTGGCGAAGAAACTGCATTATTCGGCTTATCTGGTGGGAGGGCCGGTACGGGATCTTTTGCTCGGCAGAACGTCTCAGGATATTGATATTGTGTGTATCGGAGATGCAGTGAAACTCGCAAGACAATTTAGCAAGAGGATAAGGGGAGAACTCCAGTCCCATCATGATTTTCCAAATGCTACAGTAAAGTGGGGTCGCGCAAAGATAGACTTTGTCACTGCAAGAAGCGAAACATACCCGAAAGGTAAAGTAGGATTACCAGAGGTAAAAAGGACAGATGATATAATAATTGACCTAAAGCGTAGAGATTTTACCGTTAACGCAGTTGCCTGTGAACTTCTGCCACGTCATTTTGGCAGTCTAATAGATCCATTCAACGGATTGAAAGATTGTGATAGACGACTGATTAGAGTTCTACATCCCAATAGTTTTAAGGAGGATCCGACCCGTATCTTCAGGGCTATTAGATTTATAATGGAATTAGAGTTTGGTTTAGAAAAAGATACGGAAAAATATCTAAAGCAACATCTGAAATACTTAATGGAATTAACGCATGATAGATTGTGGAAAGAAATTAAGCTTTGCCTGAATGATGGTTCGTCTATCTTGAAATTATTGAAGGATTACGGTGTGCTGGATGTTCTTGGTTTGAGTTATCCTGAGGATAAATTTATAGGAAGGATTGATATTGGAGCTGTTCAGTTTGGTGTTGATTGCTGTAACACATTTATACTCGCTCTTTGTGAAAATAAAGCTCCCAGGTTATTAGATTTTAATAATAAATTTACTCGACAGATGGAGTATGTGAGAAAAATAGATAGTAATCGTTTGGTGGATGTTAAAATAGTTCATGAACTTTTCAATTTCGAGGACTATTCACTTCTGTACCTCTTTGGAAAATATCCTGCGAATTCGATAATAATTGAGAATTTCTTTGATAACAGAGGAGAATTAAAATGCGAATTAAATGGAACTGCAATCAGGAGAATGGGTATAAAAGAAGGACCGGAGATAGGAAAGGTATTGGATAAGATAATTGAGAAAAGATGGACTGGGAGGATATCGAGTAAGCAGGATGAAGTAGAATTTGTGACGAAATACTTAGAGGAAGAGAGTGACACTTAAGAAACTCCGGGAACTCATCGCAAAACTCGGGAGGTATATTTGATATTAAAGAAGAAGAAGAAACTTTAAGAAAATTAAATAAAGAGAGTTCCCGGGAAAATTTCTGGAATAACAGGGAAAGAGCAGAAAAAGTTATGAAAAAGATTGGAGAGATAAGTGAACTTCTCAATGAGTGGAATGGATATAAAGAGGAATTAGATTACCTATCTGAATTAGAAAGATTGGAGGAGGACCAAGATCTAATAGGAGAAGCTGCAGGTAAATTAGAGAATAAGGTAAAGGCATTTGAGCTAAAGTTGATATTATCCGGAGAGAATGATAAAGGAGACGCGGTCTTATCAATTCATCCAGGTGCTGGAGGGACCGAATCATGTGACTGGGCTCTTATGCTATTTAGAATGTATTCAAAGTGGATTGAGAATAAGGGTTATAAATCCAAACTCATTGATTATCAAAAAGGCGATGAGGCAGGGCTAAAGGATGTTACCCTGGAGGTTACGGGCAGATATGCATATGGATATCTAAAAGCAGAACGAGGGATTCACCGACTTGTTCGCATCTCACCCTTTGATTCAGGTGCGAGAAGACATACTTCATTTGCTTCGGTTTTTGTGTATCCACTTGTGGATGATAACATAGATATTGAAATCAGTGATGAGGATGTAATCTTAGAGACGTTTAAATCTTCTGGTCCGGGTGGTCAACACGTAAACAAGTCAAATACTGCGGTGCGTCTTATTCATAAGCCGACTAAAATAGTAGTAACTTGTCAGAGTGAGCGTTCTCAGATGCAAAATAGAAGGATTGCAGAGAGAATATTGAAATCGAAATTATACCAGAAAAAGTTAGCGGAGTTACAAGAAGAAAAGAAAGAGATAGAGGAGAAGAAGAAGGATATTGGGTGGGGACATCAGATAAGATCCTACGTTCTACATCCCTATCAAAAAATTAAAGATCATCGGACCAATCTGGAGATAGGAGATGTTAAGAAGGTTCTTGATGGCGGTCTGGATCCATTTATTAATGCATATCTACGCTCAGGGTTAAACAAAAATGAAGAATAAGGCAATAGTCACTGGAGGTGCAGGTTTTATAGGCTCTCATCTTGTAGATAGTTTAATCTCAGACGACTTTGAAGTTCTTGTGATAGATAACCTTTCAACAGGCAAACGAGAGAATTTAAATAGACGAGCAGAATTTTTTAATAAAGATATAAGGGATAAAGATATTATTTCCATTATTGAAGATTATTCCCCCGATTATATTTTTCATCTAGCGGCTCAGATTGACGTTAGAAAATCGCTAAAGGATCCCCTCTGGGATGAAAGTATAAATATACAAGGTACCCTGAACCTATTGAGTGCAGCTTCTCATTCAACAATCAAAAAATTTATATTTGCCTCCACTGGAGGAGCTATATATGGTGAGGCAAAAAATGCAGGAGAAGATCTCCCGCCTAATCCACTATCTCCCTATGGAGTTGCGAAATTGACTTGTGAACATTATCTGCGGGTTTATTCAGAGTGGAAGGGATTGTCTTTTACGGCCTTGAGGTATGGTAATGTCTATGGTCCACGTCAGGATCCGTTAGGGGAAGCAGGAGTCGTTGCCATCTTCTGCAAGCAATTAATCAGAGGCAAAAAGGTAATCTTATATGGATATGGTGAGATGATTAGGGATTATGTCTTTGTCTCCGACGTAGTTGAGGCAAACATAAAGGCAATGAATAGCGGAGTTGGAGAGGTATTCAACATAGGTACAGGAAAATCTACATCAGTGAATAGACTTTTTGGAATCCTTAAGGATATGTCGGGAAGTAATGTTGAAGTTGAATATGCAGAAGCCAGGGAAGGTGAGATTAAAGAAATCTGGCTCAATCCGAAAAGGGCTTCACGGGAACTCGGTTGGAGGCCAGAAGTATCCCTGGAGGAGGGACTTTTACACACATACAAGTGGTTTCAAGAGCATTTTAGTTGATAGGTGGATACACCCACAAATACACTCTCTGTGTCTCTCTTGCGATTAAATTTTACATTTTGCAATCTTCATTTTACATTTATTCACATTACCCCTTGACAAACAATCCGTCGATGATATTATTAGGGATGCCTAACAATTTTTGAGGGAGAAGCCCGGAGGATTAATGAATGAATTAACGCCAAGTTTAGAGGATTATTTAGAGTCTATATGGATGGGAAAGCTCAAAAAAGAAGTGGTAAGAGTAAAGGATGTTGCCGAACACTTAGGGGTTAAGGCTGCTTCTGTGGTAGAAGCGATGAATAACCTACAAGAAAAGGAGTTGGTTGTTCATGAAAAATACGGGTATATAGAGCTTACCTCCAGAGGCGTTGAGATTGCAAAAGAGATATATCATAAACACAAAACCCTTTCCAAATTTTTTCATGAAATACTTGGCGTAGAAAAGAAGACCGCTTGTGAAGATGCATGTAAGATTGAGCACGATATCAGTGAAAAAACCATTGATAAGATTATTAAGTTTATAGAATTCATAGATAGCTATCCCAAGGGAAAACCTATCTGGCTTTCGAAGTTTCATAGTTTTGTAAGGGATGGTACCCGGTTAGAGAGGAATAAAAAACAATGAGAAGTAAAAAGTTGGCAAATTCTCACACAAAGATCGAAAAGACGCAAAGGCTCTTTCCACGACTCAACTAATCTCAAGTGCCTCGACTTCCATTTCTGTCGCATAAATATATTGACATTTCCACATATCCTTTATTATAATATAATGACACGAAATTTATCGCTCAAGGATATGGCAGTAAGGTCAAAATAATTAATAAAGGAGGTATAATGAGATTTTTACAAAAATCGGTTATCATTGTTTTATTACTAACCGGGTTTATCCATATTTTTGCAAGAATTCCAACTGAAGCTAGTTTGACAGAAGACCTGATCGAGGAGATAAGGAATTCAATCTCTCTTGGTCCACGTGATCGTGCAATGATGAATGCCCTTACCAGTAATGAACTTCCTGAAATTGCTCTAAACAGGGAATTTCTGACAAAACACAACAATCTTTTCAGCCACAAGATAGAAACCAGTGGAATAACGGATCAGGAAAAGAGTGGTAGATGCTGGCTTTTTGCAGGTCTAAATACGTTACGGCCAAAGGTTATAAAAAAGTATAATCTAAAGGATTTCGAATTTTCAGAGAATTACCTTTTCTTCTGGGATAAGATGGAGAAAGCTAATTTCTTTCTTGAATCAATAATTCTGACCGCAGACCTTGATCTCCTTGATAGGGAAATGGAAGAACTTCTGAGGTGGCCTATAGGGGATGGTGGATGGTGGTCCTATGTTGTAAACTTAATAGGGAAATACGGTGTTGTTCCCCAATACGCTATGCCTGAAACCTACAACAGCAGTCATTCCTGGATTATGAATAAAATCATATTCGGAAAACTCCGTGAGGATGCTACCATTCTCCGCAAGATGACACAAGAAGGAACAACAAAAGAAGAACTACACACCACGAAAGTCGAGATGCTAAAAGATGTCTACAAGATGCTAGTGTTAAATCTGGGTGAACCTCCTGCTGACTTTATCTGGAGATATGAGGATAAAGAAGGGAAGGTCTCTCTACCGAAGGGATATACCCCAAAGGAATTCTACAAAAAGGTCGTGGATGTTGATTTGGATGACTATATTGCGCTAATGAACTACCCGGGGAAAGAGTATAATGAACTCTTACAATTCGATAAGGCTAGAAATATCTATGAAGCAACTGATCCCACATTCGTAAATCTTGAGATGGAAAATTTAAAGGAACTCGCGTTAAAATCGATTCTTAATGATGAACCAGTATTTTTTGCCTGTGATATTATAAAGGATGGTGACTTTGAGAAGGGAATACTCTCACCAGGAATAATAGATTATCAATCAGTCTATGGGATTGATATAGAGATGAATAAAGAGGAGAGGATTCTTTACAGGGAGAGTTCTGCTAATCATGCAATGGTCTTTACAGGTGTAGATGTCCAGGATGGAAAGCCAGTAAAGTGGTTGGTTGAAGATAGCCATGGGAAAGAGAGAGGACATGAAGGTCACTGGACTATGTACGATGATTGGTTTGATAAATACCTCTATGTAGTTATAATAAACAAGAAATATCTACCCCGGAAAATTATTGACCTTTTGAAAGAAGAGCCGATTCATCTACCACCTTGGGACCCTATGATTGCTATACTGAAGAGAACCATATAGATTAAAACGGACGGAGGCACCCCTCATTTGATTTCTCGCAAAGCTGCAAAGGTTTTTACCACAGAGAAACAAAGAGCACAAAGGGGAATAGTTAAACAACTAATCCCAAAGGGGTTGTTTAAATGAATGCTATCAAAAGATTGGCAGCAAAAGCTCTTGATGAATATAAGGAGGTAGTTTATAACACATATCTCTGGGTTGGATAGGATATTAAAAGACCAGAAGATTGAATGGCGAAGGTACTCAAAGAAGATAAGATTAGGAAATTTTATGGTTTATCCAGGGAAGGAAAACTATTGAGTGGTATGAGTTGTCCTGAATGGAGAATTCAGAGTTGTCATTGAGTAGTATAAATAAGTCGGATTTCAGTCCAGAAAGATTAGAAAATTTATATCAAATTTTACCTGAAAGGGTTATAATAAAAAATGACCCTAATTTTAATCCCGAGATAGTTGCAGGTTGTGACGTGAGTTACGGGGATACTGCTATCGTTTCCTGTGTAGCCTGGAATATCCCCAAAAGATGTGTTGTAGAAGAGGTAACCAAAAGTAAAGAGATACCAGCAGAATATATCCCCTGTAGATTTGCCCTACGTGAATTGCCCCTTATAGCGGAAATCCTTTCAGAGATTTCAACAAGAATTGATTGCCTTATTATTGATGGACACGGAATTGCACATCCGGAAAGGGCAGGTCTTGCCTCTTTTGCAGGGGTTTTATTTGACCTACCTACTATAGGGGTAACTAAGAATATACTGGTGGGGGAATATGAACCTCCAGAGGCAACAAGAGGAGAATATTCTGATATTATCTACAATTTAGAGAAGGTGGGGGAGGCGCTCTGCACAAAGGATGGTGCCTCTCCTATCTTCGTATCACCAGGGCATCGAATCGGATTTGAGTCCTCGAGAAGGCTTGTATTAGAACTTGCAATAAGCAGTAAATACCCGGAACCACTACGTCTGGCCGATATTAATGCGAGGAAACATAGTCCTTAGTCCATAGTCGATAGTCCATAGTCAAATATAAAGATAAAAAGTTTAATCAGTTTAAATGTTAAAAATAGGACTTTTGACTAATGACCCAAGACTAAAGACTCTCTTTATTAATGATAGAGCAGAAAACTCCTTATATATGAGATAATTTTCTGTTTGAATATTGAAAGAGAAAGATGCCCGGCAGGTAACCATCTAATTAGTGGTTCTCCAAGTGCTTTATGTAATTTAATTGTAGATTCTCTAGGAATCATAATATCAAACAGTGCATTTATCATCAGGACTCTTTTTGGGTTAACCAAAGGAGCAAAGGAGAGGGTATCAAAGTAGAAACATATCACATCACTCTTTATCTCATCCGGATAGTTCCCATTTTTAACAGCATGAATAAAATCAGGGAAAAAGGAACGGCATTTCAAACATTTAGCACGCGTGATATGTTCTACTCGATGTTGCTTCCTAACCTTAAACATAGCGGGACTTTTCCATGTGATAAGTCCTTGATCCCCCCCAGAGAGGAGCAAAACTCCCTTTTTAATCCGCTCATCAAGCCCCATTGCCATTAAAGAAAAAAAACTGCCAAGACTGATGCCTATTATGTCTACCTCTCTGTAACCCAAATTTTTCAGTAGGTCTACGGTTCGGATGATATCTAACGTCCCCTGGCGGAAAAAAATTAGACTGAATATGCCATCCTGAAAAGCAGTCAATAGATCTTTACCTGTATCGCGGTGACGATGGTAGGGAAGGTCTATTGAGCAAGCTCCCATACCTTTCGGAATGTAGTGGATGGATTCATCCCACTTTGAGCCCGTCCTCATTCCCAATCCATGAACAAGAATGCATACTCTCTCTTTATTTTCCGTATCCTTTAATAAACAATAGACGGTGTCATTTTTCTCATTTTGAGTATCTACAGGGGATTTAAATCTAAATTCATACAGATTTTTCCCGAACTGTTTCTTTTTGTAAGAAAAATTCCGGTCTTTTATTTTATACATAATATTAGTTTTAAATGTGTTTTATGTAAAAATCAAGGGGTCATTTCAGGATTATGGATTAGGGAGTAAAAAGTTTAAAGTTTCAAGTTAGGATTTATGATTTGGGGTTTGGAATTTAGAGATTGCTTCGTATAAGTCAAGCAAGAAGACAAGCTCACAATGGCAGATTGTAGGGATGGGTCAATGGGTAGATGAGGTGTGAAACTAAGACCTAAGACCGAAGATTGTGTTAATCAGCCCAGTAAAGAATGCGCCCGCAATTGGGACAGGTAGTGACTATCTCGTTCTTTTGCTCTGGTGAAATCATCTGAATGGGTAGAACTAAATAGCACCCTTGGCAGATATTATTAACGACTGGAACAACAGCGTTTCCATATCTTTTCGTGAGCCTGTTATATTTACGGTATATATGATCCTTAATAGAAGAAACAATCTTTGCCCGAGCTTTCTCCATTTGTTGCAGGTCTTCGAGTTCAAATCCTACTTCTTCTTCCTTCTCCTTATCCTTTTTGAGTATATCTAATTCCTGAAGAGATATTAATAGTAAGAGTTGCTTATTCATCTTTACTTACTGAAGAGTTTACATAACTCTTCCTTAAAGGCTTCTTCGTCCTGAAATGTGAATAACTTATCATTTGAGGATATTTCCATAAAGGTTTCTGCTATCTTCCCGAGAAGTATGAGATACTCACTCTTTGAACCATAAGGTGGTGCAACTATGAGAAAGATAAGACGAACAGGTTCACCATCTATTGCATCAAAATCGAGGGGTTTCTCTGGCCGACCAATTGCTATCATCATATCGGTCACTACCATACTTCTGGTATGAGGAATTGCAATCCCATTTCCTATTCCTGTTGAGCCCATTTCTTCTCTTTGTAAAACAGAATTGTATAGTAGATTTTCATGTAGTTCATCAAGTTCGAAAAGTTTTATTAATTGTTTTAAAACGACTTTTTTGTTAGAGACCTTAAGATCAAGGACTAATTTTGCATTTTTGATTAAATCCTCTATAGACGTTTTGGTCATTCTTAGTTTATATATATATTTTTTTTCTCAAATGTCAATTGATTTAAAGAAATTCCTTATTATTTCAGTTTTTTAGAGGCCCGATTCCTTAACTACCTTATCAATCAGACCATCATCTGCTATATTTGGCATTGTAATGTGTGCTCTATCTTTATTTTGCTCATTCCAGTATATTGCTACTTCCAGCGCGTTGTGATTCCTTGCCCAGGCTCGTCTTGCTATTCCCCCAATGACATCCCATTCAAGTGCTGTTTTAATTATCCCGTCGACACGTTTTGACCCATCGAGAACGAGTCCAAATCCTCCGTTGAATGCTTTTCCTATACCTACACCTCCACCATTACTTAATACAACCATAGTCATTCCGCGAATAGCATTGCCTACAAAGGAATGAACAGCCATATCAGCGGTTATATTACTTCCGTCTTTTATATTGGCAGTCTCTCTGAATGGAGAATCAGTGGATCCTGTATCGTGATGATCCCTTCCAAGCATTATAGGTCCTATTTCTCCCATCCGTACAGACTCGTTAAATTTGAGTGCAACCTTTATTCTCTCTTCATGATCTGCATAAAGGATACGTGCCTGGGAACCAACGACAAGATTGTTCTTTATGGCATCTTTTACCCATTTATAGTTATCTCTGTCTTGAACTCTTCTTCTTGGATCAATACAGCTAAGAGCCAGTTCATCGGTTTTCTTAAGATCAGATTGTTTGCAACTAAGGCATACCCATCTAAAAGGACCATATCCATAATCAAAATACAGGGGTCCCATAAGGTCTTCAACATAAGAAGGGAATATAAACCCTTCGGACGTATCTCTCTTATTCTTGGCGATTTCTTTTGACCCTGCATCGAAAACTGCTTTCATAAAACTGTTTCCGTAATCCCAGAATTTTGTGCCCCTCTCAACTGCGACTTTTATCAAACCAAATTGCTTTATGAGGGATTTGTCTACCAGTTTCCTGAATTTCTTTGGTTCAGAGGCAAGTAGTTCTCTCCCTTCTTCGAATGTAACACCCTGTGGTGTATATCCTCCGCTGTATGGCGCATGGCAGGATGTTTGATCGCTGGCAAGCTCAATCTTTATATTATTTTCTACAACATATTCCCAAAGATCTACAACATTACCATAATATCCTATGGAAATGGGTTCTTTCTTCCTTTTGTATTCGTTTAACCATTCGAATACCCTTTTAATGTCACTTGAGGTTTTGGAGAGCCATCCCTGCTCCATTCGTTGTTTAATTCTTGATTCATCAACCTCGGCAATGATCCCGACTCCTCCGGCTATTTCTATCGCTTTTGCCTGGGCACCACTCATCCCACCTAGGCCAGAAGAAAGGTATGTATAGCCCTTTAAATCCAAGTCAGCAGGTATTTCAAGGTATTTCCTGCCTGCATTTAGAATAGTTATATAGGTGCCGTGTACTATTCCCTGAGGACCGATATACATCCATCCGCCTGCTGTCATCTGACCGTAGTTGGAGACACCCATTGCTGCAGCTTTATTAAAATGTTCTGAATCATCGAAGAGACCTACAAGTAGTCCATTGGTGTTTATTACTCGTGGGGCGTTCTTGTGGGTTTTGAAAAGTCCAAGAGGATGTCCTGATTCAACTACAAGGGTCTGTTCTTTCGTTATAAATTGTAAATATTTCTTTATCAGTTGATATTGCATCCAGTTCTGGCAAACCTGTCCGGTTTCCCCATAGGTTACCAGTTCATAAGGATATAGAGCTACATCGAAGTCAAGATTATTGTCTATCATCAATTGTATTGCCTTTCCCTCTAAACAGTTCCCCTCATATTCATCTATTGGTTTTGCAGATATTTGCCCTTCCCCTCGATATCTATATCCATATATTCTGCCTCTACTTTTTAACTCTTTTGCGAACTCAAGCGCTATCTTCCTGTGGAGATTCTTTGGAATATAACGAAGTGCATTCTTTAAGGCTATCTTAATTTCGTATTTACTGAGGTTTAAGTCTCTGGCAGGTGCCCTTCTTATTCCATCTTGCATTTTGGGATATTCAGGTAGTTCATTTGGAAGTGAATATTTAACAGGATCCATTATTCCCCCTTTTTTTATTAATATTCGCATGGAGTTTATTGTCAAGTGTATAAGAAAGTACAAAGTCCAAGGTCCGAAGTCTATAGGGATTAGGTCTTGGGTGTTAGGTCTTAGGTTCAGAGTACTGAGTTCCGAATCTGTATTAAGGATTAGAAGAGAATAGATAAGAGGAGCAAGGATTAAAAGGGTAAGTGTTGGGTTCTGAGTTCGGAGTACTGAGTTATTTTAATTTTTAAATTTTCAATTTGCATTTTTCATTTTGCATTGGAGCAAAGCAACTTCTCTGTGGCATAAATTTTAGATTTTTGTTTGACAAATTTGCGAAACACTATATTATAGAAAGAAAAAAGGAGGCAGTATAGATTTTCAAACAGTTTATTTGAGATTAGAAGAATTTTGGGCAAAGAATGGTTGTCTTATAGGATTCCCTTATACTTCTGAAGTGGGTGCGGGCACATTTAATCCTCTGACATTTTTTGGTGCCCTTGGTAAGGACTCATCTAAGGTTGCTTATATAGAAACTTCAAAGAGACCAAAGGATGGGAGATATGCTGAAAATCCTAATCGGATGCAGCAATTCCGACAATATCAAGTTTTGTTAAAACCTCCACCTCTTGGCATACAGGATCTATATTTAGAAAGTCTTGATGCATTATCTATCAATATAAAGAATCATGATATCCGATTTGTTGAGGATGATTGGGAGTCTCCTACACTCGGAGCTTGGGGATTGGGTTGGGAGGTATGGTTGGATGGGCAGGAGATAGCGCAGTTTACATATTTTCAGCAGATGGGAGGGATAGACCTTGATCCAGTTTCGGTTGAGTTAACCTATGGACTTGAGAGGATTGCAATATTTCTCTCTGGTTCAGACTCAGTATTTGCTCTTCCCTGGTTAGCCAATAAAAATTGGAGTGAATTGAACAGAGAACAGGAATACCAGTTTTGTGTTTATAACTTTGATGAGGCCAATGTGAAATCATTATTTGAGTATTTTGATGAATGTTTGAGAGAAGCAGAAAGATTAATCGATAAGGATCTGTTATATCCTGGTTATGATTTTGTTGTAAAGGCATCCCATACATTCAATCTCCTAGATGCAAGAGGAGCATTGTCTGTGAAGCAAAGGAATAGTTATATCCTTGAGATTAGGAAACTTGCTGGAAAGGCAGCCAGAAAATGGTTAGAACTCTACTCATAGAGATAGGAACGGAAGAGATACCAGCGGGGTACCTTGAAGATGCGGTCTCTTCTTTTGCTAAGGGGTTGAAAAGTCTCCTTACTGCGAAAAGAATATCTTTTTCTACAACGAAGACATATTTTACACCCCGAAGACTCACAGTTATTTTAGAAGCTGTTGCTGATATACAGGATAAGATTGTTAGAAAGATCAAAGGTCCTCCTGCTGATGTAGCCTTTAAGGATGGGAAACCCACACCCTCGGCAAAAGGTTTTGCTTCTGGGAAAAAAGTTCCAGTAGAATCCCTACAGTTAGAGGATTTCAATGGTAAAAAATACGTCGTAGCCGAAGTTGAAGAAGAGAGTAAATCAACAGTCGAGATACTTCAGGATAATCTACCAGACATTATAGAGAATATTGAATTCCCTAAGAAAATGAAATGGGAAGAAACTAACTTTCTATTTGCAAGACCAATAAGATGGATAGTGGCACGCCTCGGCGATGAGATCCTCGAGTTTTCCATAGCTGGAATAAAAAGTGGAAAGTTTAGCAAGGGGCATCGTTTGATCTCAGCGGAAGAGATAGAGATTGAACCTTCAAACTATATAGAAAAACTCAAGAGTTCATATGTTTTGGTTGACCCGAACGAAAGAAAGGCAAAGCTTAAGGAAATGATCATAGAGAAAGCAAAACAAGCAGGCGGGGAACCTGTTTTAAGAGAGGAACTCCTTCTTGAGGTTACAAATCTAATAGAATATCCCTTTGTTATTCTGGGTTCTTTTGATAGGAAATTTCTTGACCTTCCCGATAAAGTTGTTATTACCGCGATGGAATCTCATCAGCGTTATTTTCCGGTTAGGAAGGGTAGGGAACTTTTGCCTTACTTTATATCAGCAGTCAATAATTTTCCAAACGACATAATATGCAGGGAGAACGAAAAGGTTCTTGAAGCAAGACTTGAAGATGCTGGATTCTATTTGGAGATAGATAAAAAGGTTCCTATTAATGAAAGAGTATCCCAATTGTCAGGGATAATGTGGCATAGATCTCTTGGGACGTTGTTGGATCGGAGCAAAAGACTTATAAAACTCAGCGAGTGGATAGGTAAGAAGGTTAAAGATGTAGATCTGAAAGTAATAAAAGAGGGTGCTAGGTTAGCAAAGGCTGACCTAACTACACTTATGATACGAGATGGAAAGGAGTTTACCAATCTTGAAGGGTTCATAGGGGCTCGTTATGCAAAAGAGGAAGGAATAGGAGAAGAGATATGCAGGGTTATAGAAGAACATTACAAACCACGAAATGCAGGAGGGGAACTTCCTACGACTTCCGAAGCGGCAATAGTATCACTTGCGGATAGAATAGACCTTATTGCAGGTGCCTTCCTTGCTGGAGAGAGACCAACGGGTTCAAGAGATCCTTTGGGTTTGAGAAAATCAATGAATGCATTCATACGTATTGTTGTCGAGTTCGGTTTTGATCTATCGTTAGAGGAGTTGGCTGAGAGAAGTATCAAAGGTTTTTCAATCGAGGCAGGTCCTGAAACTGTTAGAGACATAACGAAATTCGTCAAAGACAGAATAGCGGGATATTTACAGTCAATAGGTATTAGATATGATATTGCCAATGCTGTCCTTTCCGAAGGGTGGAACAATATTCGTAGTGCTACAGGGGTCGCCAGGTCTATGATGGAATTAAGGGAGGATAAGGATGAGTTTGAGCGCCTGGTGATTGGTCAGAAACGAGTTTCGAACATACTTGAGGGTCAAGAAGCTGGAAAGATTGATGAGTCATTATTACTTGAGAAAGAGGAGAGAGAACTCTATAAACAGGCAAAAAAGATTGGGCCGAATTTAAAAAAGCTTATAGTAGAGAGAAAATATTTAGAGGCACTCGATTTACTTAAGGGACTCCGTCCCTTTATAGACAATCTTTTCGATAATGTTCTTGTGATGACTGATGACGATAAGTTAAGGAATAATCGACTTGCCCTCCTTTACTACGTCAGAAGCCTATTTCATCTCCTGGCTGACTTTGAAGAAATAGTAATAGATTAAATAAATAGGACGCAGATGAGCGCAGATTATCAAGAATTTAAATACAATAATTTGATTAATAGAGTAGGACGCAGATGAACGCTGATCTTAAGGAATTTAAATATAAAAATCTGACAGAAAGAATCATAAATATTTTCTACAAAGTGTACAATAATCTTGGCTATGGGTTTTTAGAGAAAGTTTATGAGAATGCAATTATGATGGAATTAAAAAAAGTGGAATTTTTGCGCGTTCCCAAGTTCCAATAGAAGTAATTTACTATGGAGAAACTATAGGTGAATACTTTGCAGATATCCTCGTTGATAATAAAGTGATTGTTGAAGTTAAAGCAGCCAAATCTTTAGTGAAAGAGAATGAAGCGCAGTTATTAAACTACCTAAAAGCAACTAGAATAGAAATTGGTCTATTATTAAATTTTGGATCGAAACCGGAGATTAAACGCAAAGCATTTGATAATTCAAGGAAGTAATGGGGTTGTGGTGAACATGGACTTCAACATTTGAATTAAAAAATTCTCAATTAATATCTGTGTCTATCTGCTTCCAATTAAATGGAAGGTGACAAGGGTTCAAGTGATTTTTAAGATTGCTTCGCCAGAGTTAAGCGAGAAGATAAACTCACAATGACATTAATTTTGATAGTAATTAATCCATTAAAATCTGTGTCTAAGTTATGTGGTGTTGATGTTTCTTTTAATCAATTAATATCTGCGTCCAATTAAATAGGAGGGTTAAATGGGTGTTGTTAAAGAAACCGAACTTTCTGTTTCCACGCGAACAAGGAATGAGTTCGTAGATATTACCGATAAGGTTGGAGGAGTGGTAAGTGAGAGTGGTATAAGGGAGGGGTATGTATTGTTATATGTGCCTCATACCACGGCAGCAGTGACCATTAATGAAAATTATGACCCTTCGGTAAAGAGAGATATACTGGATAAATTATCCGAACTGGTTCCCCCGAATGCAGGATATGCACACACAGAGGGTAATGCGGATAGTCATATAAAATCCAGTATTATTGGAGTAACTGAATTTATTCCTATTATGGATGGAAGAATACAACTGGGAAGATGGCAGGGAATATTCTTCTGTGAATTTGATGGTCCTCGCTCGAGGAGATTACTGGTAGAGGTTATCGATTGAGACGGTCGATAAGGAATAGATAGATAATAAATCCTACAAATATAAATAATGATAAGGGATTGGACTGAATAATTGTCTTAGGTTCAAATTTGGCGTAAATCATACCAGCAATTACGATACCTGCTATGGCTTCACCAGCAATCAATCCAGAACTTACTAAAATTCCTTTATTTGCTTGCTTAACAGTTTTTCTAATTATGCCTCCGATAAGTATCGGGACTGCAAGACTCAAGGGTAGATAGATACCAACGGCAACAGGCATTACATAGGTCCTGAATGAGGATTTTTTACTTTTTAAGAATTCATCGATTATTATTAAGGCTATAGCAAGAACTCCACCAATTATTACCATATTCCATGGGAGTTCTCCTCCTTTGGTAAATAACCCTTTTACTATAGATGCGAATAATGATGCCTGAGGAGCCTGGAGTGCTCCAGGTTCACCTGTGCCAATACCGTAGGCCTTATGGAGGAGTGTTAAGATTGGAGCAATGACGAAGCTTGCTGCAACAACTCCAAAAATCTGAACAATTTGCTGTCTTCTTGGAGTCGCTCCAACAAGCCATCCGGTTTTTAAATCCTGAGATATATCACCTGCTGTGCAGGTTGCGCAACCTACTACACCTGCAATTCCGAGAGCTGCTATTATTCCTTTTGTCCCTGTTATACCAGCGAGTAGTATTATTACAGAGGTGAAAAGAAGGGTAGAAATAATCATACCTGAAACAGGATTATTTGAACTGCCAACCAATCCAACAATATATGACGATACAGCTACAAAGAAGAATGAAGCTATAACCATTAAAATAGCTGAAAGTAAACTTAACTCTGGATTTTTTGTTACATACCAGTAGAGTGAAAAAATTGCTATTACAATCCCTGAAATTAATGAAAATATTACTCTTTTGGATAAATCTTCAGTTGATTGTAACCTTCCGAACAACTCTCTTAAGCCCTTCTTGATTCCCTTTCTGATGCTAACTATCGACCAGAGTCCCCCGATTATCATTGCCCCGACCCCCATGAATCGGACCTTAAAACTCCAGATATCCCAGGCAGCTTCTAAGAGATTTCCGGATACTGGGTGAAAGAATGAATAGATAGGAATACCTATTAGCCACCCGAGTGCTCCTCCTATAAATACAAGGACCGATACGTTGAATCCAACAATGTACCCCACACCAAGGAGAGCAACTGAACAGTCGCTTCCAAGGTAAAAGAGGCTTTTACCTATTATTATTGCTTTTTCTACAGTCCCTTTTATCAAAGAAAACGCAGTTACAAAAAACTTAAATACAAAGCCAAAGCCCAAAGCGATAAAGATATGCTTGGCTCGTCCGCTTTCTCCTTGCTCTCCTGTTTTTAAGACTTCCGCACAGGCTACACCTTCCGGGTATACTAATTCCTTTTCTTCTACAATCAGAGCCTTTCTTAATGGAATCATAAAGAGAACCCCCAGAAGTCCTCCAAGGAGTGCTACGAGAGAAGTTGTCCAGAAATCAAAATCAAGCCATACTCCTACAATAACAAGGGCTGGAATGGTAAAGATAATTCCCGCTGCAAGGGATTCTCCTGCAGAAGCTGAAGTTTGAATTATATTGTTTTCAAGGATTGTTCCCTTTTGAAAGATTCCACGGAGGATTCCCATGGAAATTACAGCAGCAGGTATGGAAGCAGAAACTGTCATACCTGCATACAGCCCGAGATACGTATTGGCTGCAGCCATAACAACGGATAGGATAATTCCCAGTATTACTGCCCGGACTGTAAGTTCCCGAACTATACTTCTAATCCTTCTTCTTCAAACAGATATCTTTTTATTTTTTCGGTTGTGGTCTTTGGGAATTCCTCATCCCTTAATTTTATCCTTCTTATCCTTTTGTAATCGGTAAGATCTTTGTTGAATTTCTTTATCTCCTCTGTAAGGATTTTATGAGGATTTGGTTCCTCAATATTGAGTGTATTCCCAAAATGGTCTATATTCTCATAATTTGGATAGATATGTGCAATTAATTCTCTAATTCCAGTATTTGGATTAATCTGTTGTACAACTACAACCTCTTCAATAAGTGGAGAACTATCTAGGAAAGTTTCGATCTCTTCTGGATAGATATTTTTACCCCCCTTTGTTACTATAACCGATTTTTTTCTTCCGGTTACATAGAGAAATGAATCATCGTCTATTTTACCCATATCACCTGTTTTGAACCAGTCTCCATCAAATACCTCACTAGTTGCTTTTGGATTATTCCAGAACTTACCGAACACAGAAGGTCCACGAACAACGATTTCACCAATACCCTCTACATCAGGGTCTATTATTTTAACCTCTAACCCAGGTAAGATTAAACCTACGGACTCGTTTTTAGGATTTTCTGGAGGATTTACTGAAATAACAGGAGAAGTTTCTGTAAGTCCGTAACCCTGTATGATTGGAAATCCCCATTTTTCTAAAGCTTTTGCTACCCAATTGGGAAGTGCAGCACCGCCCGAAACAAGATACCTAAGATTCTCCAATCCAAGGGCTTCCCGGATAGAGGAATAGAATTTACCACCGCTTCCTTTCTTAACAGAGTTAAATAATGAAGCCATCCCATTCATCAAACCAAAGGCCGTCTTTTTTGGTCCCTTTAGTTTAGTTAATTCTCTGTTAATGCCCTCAACAAATTTCTCCAGAACAAGTGGAACTATCGGGAAAATAACAGGTTTAGCCTTTTGACAATCTTCTTTAATCTCTGTTGATTTGTAGGAACGAGCGATTACTATCGTTGCACCCACAGATATAGGGCTAAGGAGATTTATGGTCTGAGGGAATACATGATGAAAGGGTAGTAAGGCATAGAAAGGGTCGTCATGGTAGAATTCCATTGTCTGGTATATCATTTCAACATTAGACATCAGGTTTTTATGTGTTAGTACTACCCCTTTTGGTGCTCCTGTTGTGCCTGAGGTGTATAAAATTACAGCCGGATCATCCAGAGTGAGGTCTGCCCTTTCCAGTGTTTCAGTCTCAGTAACACTTTCAGGAATGTATATAGGAACACATATATCAATTTCTTCGCCTAAACCCTCGGAAGAAGCGAAAAGAATCTTTGCGCCTGAATCCTTTATAAGATAATGAACCTCTCGATAGCTAAGACGGTTATCAAGGGGAACACCAATTGCTCCAATCCACTGGATAGCAAGATATGTAACAATCCATCCTGGACTATTAGAACCGTATAGAGCTATTCTGTCGCCTTTATTTATTCCCTTAGATTTCATTTCAATACCACGTTTTATAACAAGATTTAATAATTCATCGTAGGTCCACTTTTTCCAGCCCGAGGGTGTGAGTATTTGCATTGCGATTGAATTGGGGTGATTTTTTATGGTTCGCTCTAACATAGATGGCATTGGCAGTATTTGACGGGGTTCACGAATTATTTTTAATGTTTTCATAGTAATTAATTATATAGAAAAAAATTTTATTTGTCAAGTATAAAATGCCAACTCCTGTGAATGCCTATGCAGAAAGAAGTCGGGAGTCGAGAGCCTTGAGTCAGGAGTCAAATGACAGTTAAATGGTGGAGTGGGTGAATAGTTAAATGGGATAATAAAGAAAAGGGATTTGGATTTAGTTATGTTCTGAGTAAACCCTTGAAACCTTGACACCTTTAAAATTATTCTTTGCGGTCTTTGTGAGAAACTAAGGGGGTGGCATGGAGCGAAGCGACTACTTTGCGTTCTTTGCGAGAGAAAAATGGGGGGTTAGGTGGAAAATATGCAGGACTTGACATATCTTTTTTATAGGATAAAATTAAATGTGTGATAAGCCGGAGTGGCGAAATTGGTAGACGCATCGGACTTAAAATCCGATGGAGAGTTTTCTCCGTGTCGGTTCAAGTCCGACCTCCGGCATAATATTATTTATTAATACGGAGCAATTAATGAAGTGGTTTGAAAGAAGAAAAAGTATAGAGAAGGAGAGCAAGAAAAAAGATATTCCAGATGGTGTATGGATAAAATGTGATAGTTGTGGGGAGATTTTGTATAAAAAGGAAATAATGAAGAAATTTATGGTATGCCCGAAGTGTAATTATCACTTTAAGGTAAATGCTTCCTTCTATAAATCAATCTTACTCTATGGAGATTCCTTTAAAGAAGAAGATAGAAATCTATTTCCCAGCAATCCATTAAAATTTAAAGATTATTCGGAGAAGCTAAAAAAAGCACAGAAAAAGACCTCCCTAAATGATGCAATTATCTGTGGCCAAGGAAAAATAGATGGAAGAGACATTGAGATATGTATAATGGACTTTTCCTTCATAGGTGGATCTATGGGTTCGGTTGTTGGTGAAAAGGTAAAAAGGGCTATCCAGCGCGCATGCGATATGGAACTGCCACTCATTATAATTAGCGCTTCAGGAGGGGCAAGGATGCATGAGGGAATACTTTCATTGATGCAAATGGCGAAGACTGCAACTGCACTTAGCAAATTGCATACACCGTTTATATCTATATTGACAAATCCTACCACTGCAGGTGTTATGGCATCGTACGCCTCTCTTGGGAATATAATCGTCGCTGAGCCTGGAGCGCTTATTGGATTCGCAGGGCCACGTGTTATAAAGCAAACCATAAAAAGAGAACTTCCTGATGGGTTCCAACGTTCGGAATTTCAGCTTGAACATGGTTTCGTAGATATGGTGGTTCACAGGAAAAACCTTCGAGAAACTGTTAGTATACTACTTGGACACCTTTCGTAATGTTTCAGAAGAAAGCAAAGATAATGAACTCGTTAGGTATTCATGCCCGACCGGCTTCAATGTTGGTAAAACTTGCATCTAACTTTGAATCTACAATAGAACTTGAAAAAGATGATATACACGTAAATGCCAAGAGCATTATGGGAGTCTTGATGCTTGCTTCAGAGAAGGGGCAGGAGATTATCGTACGGGCTTCGGGAAAGGACGAGAAAGAGGCGATTGATTCGATTGTTGAATTGATAGAAAAAAGGAAATTTGATGAAGAATAAAATAATCAGAGGGATCCCTGTTTCCCCTGCTATAGTAATAGGAAGGGCCTTTTTACATTCACAAAAAGACGCGGCCTTTACACGGTCGAAAAAGAAGGGAAATATAGATGAGGAGATTTTCAAACTCGAAAAAGCAAGAAAGAAATCACTAAGGCAACTCAGATCTTTAAAGACTGAACTTAAGAAACTTCCTACTTCAGAACCTGTGAGATTGATAGATGTTCAAATCCTATTTTTGCAGGACCCATTATTCTTAAATAGTGTAGAGAAGAGAATCAGGAATAATCAGGAATCTGCTGAGGAATCTATATTCAATCTTTTAGAATCATTAAAATCTGATTTCGAAGAAATCCCCAACAGTTATATTAGCGGACGATACCTTGATGTGAAAGATGTGGGAGATAGATTATTGAGAAACCTCAATGATGAGGAGATTGAAATGGAGTTAGAAGGACGTAATAACATTATTGTTGCAAATCGTCTATCTCCGACAGAGACGGCTCAGATGAGTATAGATAAGGTTAGTGGGATTGTAACCGAGAGAGGAGGTAAAACCTCACATACTGCGATTATAGCTGAAGCATTAAACATTCCAGCTGTTGTAGGAGTAAGTGGATTACTAAACGAGGTTGAATCAGGAGATGAGATAATCGTTGATGGTATAAGTGGCATAGTAGTGGTTAATCCGGATGAGAATACAAAGAGAAGATTTGAGCAAAAGGAGAAAGAAGCAAAAAAGATACAACAGGAATTCCTTAAACACAAGGATCTCCCTGCGATTACCCTTGACGGTTATTCTATTGATATCTGTGCGAATATTGAGTTACCAATGGAGTTAGCCTTTATAGAAAAATATGGTGCAAAGGGTGTAGGTTTATTAAGAACAGAGTTTTTGTATTTTACTTCCGATAGCATACCCGACGAAGAAGTTCAATACCGTTTTTATTCAAAGATAGCAAAAATGTGCTCTCCTGATTATGTAATTGTGAGAACACTCGATCTAGGCGGGGATAAGGTATTTAAAGCAAAAGCAAAGGAAGAAGCAAATCCCTTCTTGGGCTGGAGGGGGATAAGATTTGCGCTTTCTAACGAGGGAATTTTTAAGACTCAGCTCAGGGCTATTCTTAGAGCGTCTTCTATGGGCAACATACGTTTGCTGATTCCTATGGTATCTCAAGTAGAAGAGATGATTGAGGTTCGTAGGATTTTGGAAGATATAATGGAGGAATTAAGAAAAGAGGGTCATTCCTTTGATGAGAATATTGAGATTGGAGCTATGGTAGAGGTGCCGTCTGTCTGTCTGTTAGCTGACCATTTTGCAAAAGTTGTTGATTTCTTTTCGATAGGAACTAATGATCTTACTCAATACGCTTTAGCTGTGGACAGGGGGAATAAAAGAGTATCTGGGCTTTATGATCACCTTGACCCCTCTGTGTTAAAACTAATGAAGATGACAATAGAGCAGGCGCATCATAACAACAGATGGGTTGGGGTATGTGGTGGGATAGCTGCCGACATTGTAGCTATACCATTACTGGTTGGATTAGAGGTTGATGAGCTTTCTTTACCCCCTAGCTATATTCCACAAGTGAAAAATGTTATACGAGGCTTAAGTTTAAAGGAGGCCAAGGAATTGTTAGAACAGGTAGAGAATAAGGAATCGGCAATTGAAGTGAGGGAATTCATGAGGAATGAATTACTTAAAAGATTCCCATCACTTAAAAATATATTATTGGAGGTTGAAAAATGATAGAGATTATAGATGACTTGCCTCAGGATATTAGAGAAGCTATCGAACTGGGAGCACGTTTTGACATCGCGTTTAAGAACATTAATAGAGTGTGTATAGGAGGGATGGGGGGATCATCTATAGGAGGAGAATTACTACAGACACTCTCATCTCGATATTCTACTATTCCTTTTTCAGTGATAAGAGATTATAATCTTCCAAAATTTGTAAATAAGAAAACCCTTTTAATAGTGGTAAGTTATTCCGGAAACACAGAGGAGACACTTTCATTGTTCGAGCAGGCTAAAGGAAATACCAACATACTCTGTGTAAGCAGTGATGGAATTTTGGAAGACCAGGCAAAGAAAGAAAATACTCCGTTGATATCTATTCCAAAGGGATATCCCCCTCGAGGGGCTATTGCTTATCTTTTTTTCCCTCTTTTGGAAATTCTAAGGAAATCTAAGATAATAAAAATTAAAAAAGATGATTATCAGGAGTGTATTGAAGTCTTGGAGAAGAATAAAGATACGGCAAAGGCATGGGCAGAGGAGGTGAGTGGCAAGTTAAAGGAGAAATTGCCCTTTATCTATTCTATTTATGATTTTCGTGTGGTAGCAAGGAGATGGAGCACTCAGATAAATGAGAATTCAAAGTCGCTGGCTCATTGGGCTGTATTCTCAGAACTGGATCACAACGAAATAGTGGGATGGGGAAACCCTAAGGAAATTCTAAAAAGAACATTTATCTTCATTCTGAGGAATAGAAATGGAGATGAAAGGATCAATAGACGTATTGAGATTACTTCTGAGTTAATCAAGGAATTCTCAGGAGAAATTATGGGTGTATATGCAGATGGAGATTCATTACTGGCGAAGATTTTCTCTCTGATTCAGAAAGGTGATTATTTGTCTTTCTTTCTTGCCAAAACTTATAAAGTAGATCCCCTTCCCGTGAAGAGAATTCAAGAATTGAAGAGGAGACTCGCCGAGTGACAGTAATAATACCTCTTGCAGGGTATGGTACACGACTCAGACCATTTACCTACGAAACTCCCAAACCCCTTCTATGGGTAGCTGGAGATACTGTTCTTGGGTGGATATTTAGGTCTCTATCTTCTCTTAGGATTTCCAAGATTATTCTAATCATTGGTTATAAAGGCGAAGAAATTAAGGAATGGGTAAATGAGAATTACCCTGAGCTCAATATCAAATGGATATTACAGAAAGAGACCAGGGGGCTTGGACATGCAATATGGCTGGCTGGAAAAGAAGTACCAATGACCGAAGATGTGTTGATCTATCTTGGAGATACTGTGTTTGATGTGGATTGGAATGAGATAGATAGAGGGGGAAAAAACTTTGTCGCTATTAAAGAAGTCTCAGATCCGAATAGGTTTGGTGTCGTGGAAATAGAAAACGGAGAAATAATAGATGTGATTGAAAAGCCTGATGACCCTTCTTCAAACCTTGCTCTTGTTGGGCTGTATTATATTAATGAGTGGAGAAATCTGTTCCCGTGTCTCGATAAGATCATACAAAAGGATATAAAAACTGCGGGTGAATATCAATTAACTGATAGTTTCAGAATAATGCTTGAGAAAGAAGGTCTCGTCCTTGAGCCACTCTATGTTAAAGGATGGTTCGATTGCGGCACTAAGGAAAATCTTCTTGAAACCAATGCTCTTCTCTTGGAAAACTATCAACCAGAGAAGGTTCATGCGGAGTGGATAAGAGGTCCTTGCCACATCCAGGATTTGGCGGGAATAAAGAATTCAATAATTGGTCCTTATGTTTCGATCGGAAGTGGTTCTGTGGTTGAAGACTCTCAAGTTGTTAATTCAATTATTTGTAGTGAAGTAAGTATTTTAAATTCACATATTTATGATTCGATAATTGGGAATAGAGTTGAAATAACTGATTCGAACGGTATTTTTCATCTGGCGGCAGATTCTGTAATAGTTGGAAAGGAGGAGAAGTGAAGAGAATAATTACCAGTGAGTCAGTAACTGAAGGGCATCCCGATAAATTTTGTGATCAGGTATCTGATGCCGTGCTTGATAAATTACTTTCAAATGATCCTCATCCCGAGAATGTGAGGGCCGCAATTGAAACACTTGCAACAAGGGGGGTTGTAGTTGTTTCTGGAGAGATAGCAACCTCCATCTACGTTGCTATTCCCAAGCTTGTTCGAAAACTCTTACGGGATGTAGGATATACTAAAGCTGAATATCATTTCACTGATAAAACCTGCGGCGTTGTCACGATGATCCAGGAACAATCTCCTGATATTGCCTGTGGAGTGGATATAGGAGGAGCAGGAGATCAGGGTATGATGTTTGGTTATGCTACAGATGAGACCAAAGAGCTAATGCCTCTACCCATTATGCTTGCACATCGATTGGTAAAAAACTTATCTTTGAAAAGAAAATCCCAGGATGATAGTTTTCTCCGTCCGGATGGAAAATCCCAGGTAAGTGTAGAATATGTTGATGGAACTCCTGAACGGTTGGATACCGTTCTTGTTTCCAGTCAACACGATCCACATATAAAAAGTGAAGATATAAAGGAATATATAATAGAAGAGATTATAAAACCTACTATTCCGGAGCATTTAATAGATTGTAGCACTAAGTATCTCGTTAATCCGACCGGTCGTTTTGTTATTGGAGGTCCCCAGGCAGACACTGGGGTAACAGGCAGGAAAATTATGGTAGACACATATGGTGGTATTGGTAAACATGGAGGAGGATGCTTCTCTGGTAAGGACCCAACGAAAGTGGATCGTTCTGGAGCTTACATGGCAAGATACGTTGCCAAGAATATCGTTGCAGCTAATCTTGCCAGAAAGGTAGAGATACAAGTTGCTTATGCGATAGGTGTTGAAGAGCCGGTTTCAATATATATAGATTCCTTTGGAACAGGGGTAACTTCGGATGATAGACTGTTAGAAGCAGTCCGAACTGTATTTGATTTCCGTCCCACGAAAATTATAGAACATCTTGACCTCAGACGTCCGCAATTCCTTGATACTGCCTGCTATGGACATTTTGGAAGGGAGAATAAAAGATTTAGATGGGAGGATAAGGATATGATTGATACACTTAAAGGGGAGATAAAGTAATGGATTATGATATAAAAGACGAGAATTTGGCAGATAAAGGCATAGAGCGAATAGAATGGGCATCTGGATTTATGCCTGTTTTAGAAAGTATTCGAGCAAAATTCAAGGATGAAGAACCTTTAAAAGGAGTTTCTATAGCTGCCTGTTTACATGTAACTACAGAAACCGCAAATCTTATGATTACCCTAAAAGAAGCTGGAGCAAATGTGGCACTATGTGCCTCCAACCCCCTTTCAACCCAAGATGACGTCGCTTCTGCATTGGTTATGAAGCTTGATATACCAGTATTTGCCTGGCGAGGAGCTGATAATGAGAGTTACTATAACCATATAAGGAGTGTTTTGGATCGCGGGCATGATATTACTATGGATGACGGAGCCGATCTCGTATCGACACTTCACAAGGAGTATCCTTCCAGGTTAGGGAAGGTTTTGGGAGGTACAGAGGAAACTACTACTGGAGTTGTTAGACTTCGTGCAATGGCAAGAGATGGAGTCCTTGGATATCCTGTGGTAGCGGTCAATGACTCAATGACAAAATACCTGTTTGATAACCGTTATGGAACTGGCCAATCTACAATTGATGGAATTCTCCGTGCAACAAATTACCTAATAGCTGGAAGTTATTTTGTAGTCGTAGGTTATGGCTGGTGTGGTAGGGGGGTGGCAAAGAGAGCTTCCGGTATGGGAGCAAAGGTAATTGTGGTAGAGACCGACTCGATTAAGGCATTAGAAGCAGCAATGGACGGCTTTCAGGTTATGCCACTTAAGGAAGCAGCCTCGGTTGGAGATATATTTATTACTATTACCGGAAATAAATGGGTTCTTACTAAGGAAGAGTTTACTAAGATGAAAGATAACACTATCATTGGAAATTCAGGACATTTTAATGTTGAAATAAAAATAGAGGACCTTGAAGATATGAGTGTTGATAAGAAGAAGATACGGGATAATGTTACTCAATACAGACTTTCCGATGGAAGACGAATTAATCTCCTGGGAGAGGGAAGACTCCTTAATCTTTCCTGTGCTGAGGGTCATCCTGCAATGGTAATGGATATGAGTTTTGCGAATCAGGCCTATTCTGCAGTTTACCTTAGGGAAAACGCTCATAATTTAGAAAAGAAGGTATATACCCTTCCAGAAGAAATAGACCGCGATATTGCTCGTGTTAAGTTATCAACAATGGGTATCAAGATAGATGAGTTAACGGAAGAACAGAAGAAATACCTGGTTTCCTGGGGGGAAGGCACGTAGTTTTTGGATAAATGCGAGAACTGAGAATCAGTTTCTTTCTGTTATTTTTACTGTTTGTGTCTGTTGATGTAACTACAACAGTTCATTCAATAGGTATAAGAAGAGTACTCTTTGGAGAAATAGATTATAGGCTATCGGTGGCTGCCCATGAATTGGAAAAGGAGATCGGATTGGTTTCAGATAGAATCAGAATAGAGAACATCTATCCTCTAATAATCCGTTATTCTCTTGGATGGGTTGAATTTTTTGATTCTAAGGGTAAATTTATACGCTCAACTGATATGAATGCAAATCTTATTCCAGAAGAGTTTGCAGACACATCTATATTCTGGGGTTATCGGTATGGATTATTTCCTGTCAAAAATGGATACGTTTTGCTCTCAACCTCAGAAGAATACCTAAGAGGTCTTCGAAATCTATTTCGCATATCCATCATCTTAAGATTATTGATCTATTCTGTGTTTATTGGCCTAGGTGTGTTTATATTCAAAATTTTTTCATATCCATTTAAGACTGTTGAAGAGGTTACTGGAAAGAAGAAAAAAGAGATAGAGTTTACAATGGCTACATTAGAAGAGATGGCGAGAGATTATCGCGAGAAACTTAAAAATTTGCGCCAACGTGAAAAAGAGTTCAGACAGAAACTCTTTCTTTCAAGACTGGGAGAAAATGTAACCCAAATATTACACGAGATAAGGAATTCCACAGGGGCAATACTTGGGTTCAGTAAGCTTGTCAAAGGTGAAGAAATCAAGACGTGTTTGTTGGAAGAGACTTCCAAGCTTAATCGCTTTTCCAATCATTTGCTCTCTTTATCCATTCCTCTTGAACTCAAAAAAGACCATGTGGATGTGAAAGGGCTTATAAATGGAGTTATGGAGATGTTAGATTATGGAGGGGTTGAAATAGAGATTGATATACCGCAGGATCTTTCTATCCCCGTGGATGAGAAGCTAGCGGCTCAGGCGCTGTATGATCTGATTGATAATGCCATAGATGCCTGTAAGGATGGAGGAAAAGTGAAAATAGAAGTTAGCTCTCTCGAGGATTATATAGTTATGCGGATAAATGATACCGGAAGGGGAATGGACGAGAAGACTTTAAATTCCGTATTTGAGTTATTTTTCACAAAGAAGGATGGTGGTGTTGGACTTGGGATGGCATTAACTAAAAGGATTATAGAGGCTCATAATGGTGATATAGAAGTGAAAAGTAAACTTGGAGAGGGGACAGAGGTTATAATTAGATTACCAAAGGAGATAAATGGATAAGATACTTATTGTAGAAGATAACGAAAGTTTCAGGAAGATGCTTGAGTTAAATCTCGAGAGCGCTGGATTTTCGTTTGAGTCTTATGAAAATGCTGAGGATGCAATTTCGGCCTTTAACCGCGACATCTTTTTAGTTGGTGTATTTGATTTAAAACTCCCTGGAATGGACGGTGTCCAGTTATTATCTAATATCTTGGAGTACGCCCCAGATTTCCCTGTAGTTATTATCACAGCCTATGGTGATATCGAAACTGCTGTTGGAGCTTTAAAAAAGGGTGCCTGGGATTTTATTCAGAAGCCCTTTGATCCTGATATTCTTATAGAAAAAATAAAAATAGCTCTGGAGGAAAAGTCGTTTGAACTTCCGGAAAGGAGAATTGTAGGGGACTCTCCGATAATAAAGAAGGCAATAAATCTCGCACATAAAGTAGCTTTAACTACTACGACAGTCCTTCTTTATGGAGAAAGCGGAACAGGTAAGGAAATATTCGCTAGAGCAATTCACCGCTGGAGTAAAAGGAAAAACGGTCCCTTTGTTGCTCTTAACTCTGCTGCTATTCCAGAGACTCTATTAGAAAGTGAGTTGTTCGGAATTGAAAAAGGAACCGCAACAGGGGTAGAAAAGAGGATTGGAAAGATCAGTCAGGCTAATAAAGGTACTTTATTCCTTGATGAGATTGGCGATATGCCGCTTTTACTTCAGTCAAAGATACTCCGTGTTATTGAAGAGAAATCTTTCCAGAGGGTAGGAGGTAGGGAGCTTGTTAGTGTGGACGTTAGAATAGTTTGTGCTACTAATAGAGATTTACAAAAGATGGTAGAGAATGGTCAATTCCGGGAAGATCTCTACTACAGACTGAATGTCTTTCCTATCTGTATTCCCCCTTTAAGGGAAAGAAAAGGAGATATTGAGTTCCTTATAGATTATTTTATAAATATATACTCCGATAATATTGGAAAGAAGATTGATAAGTTAACTGAAGGTGCAACGATGAAATTGAGAGGAAATGATTGGAAAGGTAATGTAAGAGAATTGGAAAATGTGATAGCCCGGGCTATTATACTTACCGATGACAATACTATATCCGAAGAGCACATCATATTTAGTGATTTTCAAGGTGAAGGAGAAAAGATTGTAAAATTTGACCTCAAGGAGATGGGGGATAGGGCGAGAAGAAAAGCTGAAATTAGAATTTTAAATGAGGCGTTAAAACAAACCGGAGGCAATAAAGCAAAGGCAGCTCGTTTGCTTAATATTTCCTATAAAACCTTATTCAATAAGATTAACGAATATAACCTGGAATAGACTTACTAATAGCTTAAAGGTTACAGAAACAATGCAAAATGAAAATGGTCAAATTTTATAAATCTAATCTAAATAATCTTGAGCCAGTTCCAATAACCAATATTCTATCATATTCTCTATATCAATCCCAGTTGTGTCTGCTCCGTTTTCAATTGTAACTGTCTCTGGAACGGTGTAGGTTACTGTTATACTGTCAATTCCGGTTGTATCCGGGTTTGGAATCTTTATCGAATCAACATCTCCGAACCAACCAACAAGATCCAGAGAATCCAGGTTACCACTTCCATCATCACTTATAGCTATGATGTAAATGGTTCCTCCTGAAAGCAGGGTTGCTGTATAAGAACCGTTGTCATTGGAGGAAAGATCAAATCCTTTTACTACATCGGATATTGCGGCTAAAGCACTTCCATTCAGCTCATGAACCTGAGAGAGTGTTTCATAAGCATTTCCATCTCCATTTAGAGCCAGGACAAATGCTCCTGGAATTGGAGCGTCTTCATTACTTATTGTTCCCGAAACCGTGGTAAACAATTCCTCACATGAGGTTATGGACAGAGCCATAATGAGTAGAATCAAACTAAATAAAACCTTTTTCATTTTTTTCATTTTTACCTCCTTAATAATTGCCACTATGGAAGATATAGAAAGAGTTTTGGCTGTCAAGGCCTCTTTGTCAGGACTTGACAGAAATGGTTATCCATAGCATTATAATTTAAATATGCGCCCGTAGCTCAACTGGATAGAGTAGCGGACTTCGGATCCGCTGGTTGAAGGTTCGAATCCTTCCGGGCGTAGGGGTATAGAATCTTAAGGAGGATGAAATGGGGAGCACAATTATCGATATAAAAGCAAGGGAAATCCTTGATTCCCGAGGAAATCCAACAATAGAAGCGGAATGTAAGTTAGAGTCAGATATAATTGGACGTGCAGCTGTGCCTTCAGGAGCTTCCACTGGTACACGGGAGGCATTGGAACTAAGGGATAATGATAAGAAGAGATTTGGAGGTAAAGGGGTTTTAAAGGCTGTAAGCAACGTAAATAACATAATAACTCAGGAAATAGTGGGAAGGGATTGTCTAACGCAGGTGTCGATAGATAAGGCCATGTGCAAAATGGATGGGACTGAAAACAAGGAAAGGCTTGGTGCTAATGCAATCCTTTCTGTATCTCTCGCAGTCGCAAAAGCAGCCTGTAAATTCCTTGGTATACCTCTATACAGATATTTAGGAGGTGTGGATGCAGTGGTGGTTCCTGTTCCTCAATGCAATATTATAAATGGCGGTGCTCATGCTGGTAATAACCTTAACATTCAAGAATTTATGATAATGCCCTATGGTTTTCCATCCTATAGAGAGTCAATTAGATGTGCCAGTGAGGTTTTTCACGCGCTTAAGAAAAATCTTTCTGACCAAGGTTTAGGGACTGGAGTTGGAGACGAAGGAGGGTTTGCACCTGATCTTTCGGGAAACCGGCAGGCACTTGATCTGATTATAGAGTCTATAAAAATTGCGGGTTATGAGCCGGGAGAGCAAGTAGGCATTGCCCTTGACTCCGCTGCATCTGGATTTTACAACGGTAAGTCATATACGTTTGAAGGCAAGGAAATTTCTGTGGAAGAACTTATATCTATTTATAAAAACTGGGTGGATAAGTATCCGATAGTTTCAATTGAAGATGGACTGGCTGAATCAGATTGGAATGGATGGGCACGACTTAAAGAAGAATTGGGTGAAAGGATACAGATAGTCGGAGATGATATCTTTGTTACCAACACTTCACTTATAAAAGAGGGAATTAAAAGAAATATTGCTAATTCAGTCCTTATAAAACTTAATCAGATTGGAACCGTGACAGAGACTATAGAAGCCATTAAGTTGGCAAAGGAGAATGACTGGAGTACAGTGGTCTCTCATCGTTCAGGTGAGACTGGAGATGTTTCAATAGCACATCTTGCTGTGGGATTGAATACAGGTCAGATAAAGAGCGGTTCATTATCACGGAGTGAGAGAGTGGAGAAGTATAATGAGTTGTTGAGGATTGAAGAGGAATTAGGAGATGCAGCAACCTTTAGAGGGAAACAGGTTTTACCATCATAAAGGCCAGGTCAAGCAACATCTAAAGAAACTGCTGCCAATCCTTGCTATACTGGGCTACATTTTTTATCTCCTTCTCGGTCCATATGGGTTTGTAAATATTTGCCGGTTGAAGAGAGAGGAGCTTACACTGAGAAGGCAGCGAGAAGCGTTTGTAGAGGAAAGAGCAGCATTGACCGACTCACTTCTTATGATAAAAAGGGATACCTTTTTACTGGAGAAACTTGCCCGGGAGAAATTAGGTATGATAATGCCTGGCGACACTGTTATCCTAACGCCCCAAGAGTAGAATGATTGGGATAGATATTGTAAAGGTTAATAGGGTAGAGAGTCTAATTGATAGATGGGGGAGGGGATTCATAGATAGGATATTTACTCCAGCTGAGCAGGAGTACTGCGAGGATAAAAGAAATAAAAATCAATGCTATGCGGTAAGGTTTGCTGCAAAGGAATCCTTTTATAAGGCTTTCAATCATTCTTACGGATGGAAGGCTTTAGAAGTTATCAACAACGGCGTGGAACCGCATATCCATATATTAGATGAAAGACTAAAATCTGAAGTCATGAAATATAAGATAAACCTCTCTATCTCACATATTGAAGATATAGGTATTGCCCTGGTGCTTTTAAGTGTTAAGTGAAGACTTAGGCAATTAAACTTTGATTATCAAGTGATTATATAATTAAACCTCAAGTGTTCATTAAGATCTCATCTATCTCGTCTTTATTTTATTCCCTGCTCCCTCTATCAAACAAAATGAGATTTAGGATTGTTCTGGTCCTCTACTCAGTTGCCCTGATTACCCCTATACCACCAATGATCAGCGTAAGTAGAAGAAGGGCAAATATACCAAATTTATTGGCAACAAATTCTGCATCCTTCACTGTATTCTCATCTGAAGTTTTTTCAGGCATAATCAGTCCAAGTATCTTATCTTTATTAATTGCTTGAGATAGAAGTCCTGCAATACAGGCAGAATCTTTCCCACCTGAAATACCAAATACGGCACCCGATCTTTCAAAGGAATTTATCTTTTCTTTTATAAAATTTACAATACCAATAGTAACCTCTTCCGGGTCTATCTTGATTTTTTTTTAGGTCTTCCATATCTATCCTCTCTATAAATATAGAGTTTTTTGCTTTTCTTTATTTACCCTTCTTTTTCAATGACTCAATCTTTTTCATAAGGGTATCTATATCGAATTTTGTTGGTATATTAAGTTTATTCAGCACATTCGTTATGGTCTTCTCTACTATTTCTTCAATCTCCGCTCTCGTATCTTTACCTCTCTCAAGTAGTTTCTTTACAAACTCTGGCTGATCCTTTTTGGCGACTTCACCCCTCTTTATGAGGTCATTCACGATCTCCTCAGCCTTTTCTTTTGCTTTGCAGATACTCCTTCTCCCAAATATTCTTTGTTAAATATTTTATTTTTTTCTCCAAATGTTATTCTGCTCCGAGTTGCAGTACACACAAATCCTTTGAACAGATTTAATAATAGAGTTTTTACTTTTGTCAAAAAAACCTCCCTCTCGGTAATTGCCACTTGCATTTAAATTGATTTCAACTGCTCTTTTCCCGTTTATTTGTTATGTATTTCACAGCGTCTTCGACAGTTTTAAGTTTTGCCGCATCTGTATCCGGAATCTTGATATTAAACTCTGCCTCAAGTGCCTGAAGTAGTGCAATATAACCAAGACTATCTGCCCCCAGGTCGTCTGCAAGAGAGCTTTCTGGTGAAATTTCTGTCGCTTTTACATCCAACTCTTCCACTATAATCTTTTTCATTTTCTCAAGTATTGACATATGGTATACCTCCTACAATTCATCCGAGTTCAATAGTATTTCTATATCGCTCATTATTTTCCCAGTTACAATTTTTAATATTTCTTTATTGTAAGGTTTATCATAGTATTCATTAAAATAGAGGGGTTTTCCAAACCTGATGACTACTTTATGTGGTCGGGGAAACCTCTGTCCTTTTGACATAACATTGAAACTACCTATTATTGCCACAGGAACAACAGGTACTTTTGACTGCAAAGCAATAAATGCTGTTCCTAATTTTGGCTCTTGTAAAGAGCCATCTATGCTCACCGTTCCTTCAGGATACATATCAATTACATGACTATTTTTGAGAATATCAATAGCAGTTCGGATAGCTTCTCTATCAATTTGTGCCCTTTTTACGGGAAAAGCGTTCAACTTTCTAAAGAAAAATGCCGTAAATCGCTTTTTGAAGAGTTCTTCTTTACCCATTGTATGGAGTTGTCTTCTAATTGCAGTTCCCAGAATAAACGAATCTAAATCACTGGGATGGTTTGGTGCTAGGATTACCCCGCCTTCTTTTGGAATATTCTCAATGCTAATGGTTTGTAGCCTGATGTAAACGGCAGCTACAATCTTAAGGATTATATGTGATACTAAATAGAACATCTATAATCTTGGCATCCTCCCTTTATAGACTATTAAACCAAATTGGTTTTTAGTCTATTTAAGCCAAAAAATTACTTGACTTCTATTCCCTTAAATAAAATCTGTAATACTGTGTCTACTCTTTTTTCGATTTCCAAAGGTTTTCCATGCAGAACCCAAGGATATTCTAATCCTTTTAATACCGAAACCATTGCCAGAGAAGTAAGCCCGATTCTTTTTGCTTTGAAAATTCCTTTCTTGACGCCTTCAGAAAGTATTTTTTTTATTATGTTCATCTCCTCCCTAAAGTGCAATTCCCTGATTTTTTCAATGTCAGGAAGCAATTCTGTTACGGCGTCCTTGGTTACTCTGTGTAGATTTACAAGTTCATGAGTGCGCGATATTCTAGTTAATATAAAAGCCCGAAGTTTTCTCTGTGGAGAGTCTTCCTTAGAAATAGCCTCACTTATAGCATTCTTGAGTATTGCTAACTCACGATCGACTACGGTCTTGAAAATCTCCTGTTTGCTCTTAAAATAGTAATAGATCGTTGTTTTACCAATTTTTGCCTCAGTAGCGATGTCATCCACGCTTGTCTTCTTTAATCCATAGCGGGTAAATAGCTTCCTAGCAATTTGCAAAATTATTTCCTTTTTCTCTTCTTTCATTATAATAATATTAGACCGAAATGGTCTAATATTATTATAAAATAAATTTAGAATATTGTCAAGGGGAGAGTGAAGGAAATCTCAAAAAAATTCTGTTGTATAAGCTCTCTCTAAATGTCGAATATAATCCTTCTCTATTATAAATCTGATGACTCATCTTTTAGTTTATACAGAAAGTCCAGTGCTTCCTTTGCGGTGATTTTATCCACTTCAAGAGAATTTAACTTATTTATCAATATATTCCTTTTGTCAAATAGTTTCAGTTGTTTGTGCTTTGGAGGGTGTTTTCTAACAATTCTATCGTCTTCTCTTAAATCTTCAAGGAGCTCCTTTGCTCTCTGGATTACCACTGCTGGGAGACCGGCAAGTCGCGCTACCTCAACTCCATAACTCCGATCTGAGGCTCCTTTTCTTACTATTCTTTCGAATATTACCTCATTCTCGGTCTCCTTCACAGTTACATTATAGTTGACTACTTCATCGTAGAATTCTTCTAATTCTGTTAATTCGTGATAATGCGTGGCGAAAAGAACCAGTGGGCTTTCCCTCAAAGTATGGAGGTATTCAATAACAGACCAGGCGATTGCAAGTCCATCATAAGTGCTCGTCCCCCTTCCTATTTCGTCAAGAAGAACGAGACTCCTGTCTGAGACATTGTTCAATATATTAGCTGTTTCATTCATCTCTGCTAAAAAGGTTGATACTCCGCGCGCAAGATCATCTGATGCTCCAATTCTGGTGAATATGTGATCAATTATGCCTATTAGAGCCTTCTCGGCTGGCACGAAGCATCCTATCTGTGCGAGCAATACTATCTCGGCTATCTGGCGGAGGTATGTTGATTTACCGGCCATATTTGGCCCTGTAAGTATTATGATTTGTTCAATTTTAGATAGGTCCGTGTTATTTGGTATAAACTCACCGGTAGGTAGTAGGATTTCTACAACGGGATGTCTTCCATTTCTTATAAAGATTCCTTTGCCGTTGTTTACCTTGGGACGATTGTAACTGTATTTTATGGCGAGTTCGGTGAATCCAGAAATGATATCAGTTACCCCAATGCCATTCGCCATTGACTCGAAATCGCTCACATATTCCTGAAGTTTTATAAGCAACTCTTTAAAAAGGTCAAATTCTATCTCTTTCTGTTTTTCTTCTGCTGAGAGTATTTCTGATTCGAATTGTTTTAAGTCTTCTGTAATAAATCTTTCAGAATTCGATAATGTCTGTTTCTTTATATATCTATCAGGAACCTTATGGAGATTTGCTTTGGTTACTACGATATAGTATCCAAAAATCCTATTATAGCCGACTTTAAGTGAATCGATTCCCGTTTTTTTTCTTTGCTCTTTTTCATAATTTACTACCCATTCCCTCCCGTGTAAGGCAATACTTCTCACCCTATCCAGCTCTTCATTGTATTCCTTTTTGAATATTCCGCCATCCGTAATCTTAAAGGGTGGATCTTCGATGATAGAACTGTCTATGAGATCTATGACTCTATCCATTTCTTTAATCTTATTGTTCTGTTTCTGTAATATTGATGAATTGAGACCATTGAGGAGGCCTTTTAATTCTCTCGAAGCAATAAGTGAACCTTTTAAGGCCAAGAGATCCCTTGGGGTAGCTCTGTTTGTGGAGATACGTCCCGTAATTCTTTCAATATCACTAATGTCTTCTAAAGTTTTTCGTATCTTTTTTAATTTGTCTCTCTTGAAAATTAATTCGGTAACACCGTCAAGTCTTTCTTCAATCTCTTCAACTTTGGTTAGGGGATATAGGATCCATTTTTTAAGTAATCTGCCCCCTATGGATGTAACGGTTCTATCTGTTGTATAAATCAAGGAGTCTTTCTTTTCCCCGTTTATCTTCTGTAAGATTTCCAAATTCTTGATTGTCATAGCATCCAGGACCATGCTGCTTTCAGGGGTAAATCGCGATATTTTCTTAATATGATTTAGAGCTCTTCTCTGGTTTTCATAGAAGTATGATAGGAGTGCGCCAGCTGCCATTATACCAGGGGATTCCTCTGGGAGACCAAAGGAATCAGCAGTTAAAACACCAAAATGGTCCTTTATTGTCTGTAGTGCATATTCATATTCGAATTTATATGCTTCTATAGGAGTTTTAGGTATTCCTTCAGGTAATGCTATTTCCAGGCCTCCAGGTATTATTATCTCTCCTGGGGCAATTCGGATTAGTTCATCAAGGACATTCTTAACCTCACCGGCCTGAAATTCCCCTGTTGAAATATCGGAAAAAGCTATACCATAACTGTTTTCTGATTTTACTACTGCTGCAAGATAGTTATTATCCTTATCAAAAAGAAGAGATGGCCGCATTAATGTTCCTGATGTTATGACTTCCACTACTTCCCTCTTCACTAGGCCCTTTGATGATTTTGGATCTTCTGTTTGCTCACATATTGCCACTTTGAGACCTGCTTTTATGAGTTTGTCTATATATGAGTTTGCCGCTTTGATTGGAATACCTGCGAGTGGAACTCTTACTCCCTTACCCATAGGCTTTGACGTTAGTGTGATATTGAGTGTTTTGGATGCGATTTTCGCATCTTCATAGAAAGTTTCATAGAAATCCCCGATATGAAAAAGTAATATCGTATCCTTATATTCTTTCTTTATATCGAGGTATTGCTTAAGCAGTGAGCTCAAGGTTCAAATTTAACAATGAAACCGTCAAAACCTTTGTTTTTAAGTTCTGCAAGATAAGTTTCTGCTTCTGCCATTGTGGAAAATTTACCAGAACAGATTTTAATATATTCCCTGTGTTCAATAAAATATGATTCCAGGTTTTTTTCTTTCAAGCGAAGAAAGAATAAATCAGCCCATTCTCTATCACGATAAGCACCTAATTGAATTGTATATAAAACAGATTGATTACTGGTTTCTGTTTCTTTTTTATTTTTTTGATTCTCCATTCTGATGTTAATTGGTTCTTTCAAATTCTCAATTATTCTGGCAAATTCCAAAGCCTTAACGGTATCTTCTCGATTCTGATAACAGAACTTTAACCAGTAGCATGCTTTCCTGTAGAGGGAAGATTTCTGGCCTTTATTATAAATAACCTCCAGTGTATTAATAACCTGCTCATAGTCGCTTATGAGGTAATAGAACATCCCTATCCTAAAGAGCGAAGAGTCAGCGTATACACTCTTTGGGGAATCATTTATGATCTCACGGTAGTACTCGATTGCCTCAAGGGGATTTTGTGTTCTTATTGCTTTGTAGTATTTCTTTTTCACCGCATCCAGTGGGCTGTTAATCAGGAAGATAATAAAAAGCAATTTCATCAGTAGAATTCTCGATTATGGGGTTCTGTTTGTATAATCCAGTCAAAGCGAACAAAAGCAGATGAATTGATGATTCGTAGAGATATCTCAAGATGTCCGTAATGTATTGAGTCCGGTCTGAAGAAATAGGACCCTGATAATTTAACATCTATAAAATCAGTTGTATAACCAGCTGCTGGTGCTATTTGGCCACTTCCTTCCTGGATACCGTAGGGGGCAGAAATTTCAATATCGAACCAGGTGGAATATTTATCATAAATGAATGTTACATAACCGTAGGACTCACCGTCTTCTTCGAAAAAATAATCTTCTGTTTCATGGTTTTGAATTTCCACATTTCCAGAACCCAGAATAGTTCCAGGAGCAGGTTGAGGATTGGTAATTCCGCAACTAATAGATAGTCCCAGGAGAGTCACAATCAGGAAGTTTCCAGGTAAATTCTTCAGGCTCATTTCCACACTCCGGACTTTTAAATCTTTTGGTTTTATTTAATATTTGTTGTATCTTTGATATATATTCGCATACTTTATCCCTATCTACTCCGTTGTAAGCACATGCTACTCTGGTCAGTATCTCGGGGCGGTTTAGTTCCAGATTTAAAACGGCTTCGTCCAGTGCTTTCTTTGCCTTATCTACATCGCCCTTTTTCTTCAGAATTGCGACGTAAGAATTTAGAATTTCCCAGTTTTCAGGATTTTCCTTGACGAGATTTTTTAAATATGGTTCAATAATGCTGAACTCTCCTCTATTAAACATATACTCTTCAAGAAGTGGAAGGTATAGATATGCCCTTCTGGGATCAAGGGAGACACCTTTTTTTACATAATCAATGCCTTTCTTTTCATTCCCTTCGGAAATCAATAACTTTCCATATAAGTAGTGGGCATATGGTATTTCTGACTTTTGTCCTAAACTTATAAATTTCCTTGCTTTCGTTGTGTCTTTCTCTATAAGTTTGGAGGCGATGAAGGTTGCATAATTTGCGAGGTCCTTTTTGTCAGTATATATTGTTTTTGCTATAGTATATGCTTCGTCCCAACACTCTCGTTTTTCGTGCAGTTTAAGTAAGATTTGCCCTAGTTCTTTGTCCTTCGGTTCTCTTTTGTGCAGGGATTTGTAGATGGTTAGTGCTTTTTCCCAATCACGTGATTTAAGATAATCTTCGGCTAAGGCTCTTTGAACAAGTTCTTTTTCTGTTCTTGATAGCTCTGGATTCACTGACAAGTTCTTATGGATCTTTATAGCAGAAGAGAGTAAGCCCTTTTCTCGAAATAGATTCCCCAGATAAAGGTAGGCATCTGTGTTAGTTAGGTCTTTTTCAACTACGCCCCTCAGGATATCTATTGCATCATCGATTTTACCATCTATGATTGCTTTAAGACCATTTATATATTTATCTGGATATTTTACTTTCTTAGGGCCTAATCTAAAAGAAAGACCCGTTAATAACAGTACAAAGAAGATGATTATGCCGATGAGATAGACCATTATTCTGATTCTTCCTTTTCTTCCTCGGCTTCTTCTACTTCTTCCACTTCTTCCTCCTCTTCCTCGAATGGCATATTCTTTATAGCTTTAATTTCCTTCTCAAGTTTTATATTTTTGATTTTAAGGGATCGCAGCTGAAGTCGTAATTTGATCTGATTTATACCTGCTATAATTACTGCTATGACAATGCCAAAGAGCAAGCTTTCAATGAGTAATAGTGTCAGTGAAATATCTTCAAAATTCCACTTTAGTAGGTGGAACGTAACGAGTGTATTTCCATTCTGCGTACCTATTATTATTCCGAGTATTATAATAATACCTGATATAAGAGCCACCAAAAACGTCATTTAGACCTCCTTTTTAATTTTCCCGATGGGGACCCAACCATTTACCTTATTTATATTGACAATATAACCAGATCCAATTTTTGCAACCCCATTGGTGATAATTATTCTTCCATTTCTGCTTTTCCCAAGTTTTCCTCCCTTTTTTGCTTCACCGACTATTAAAATTTCCATCTCACTGCCTTTTAGGGCACGAGTCTTCTCTTCTGTTACCTTGTTTTGAACTTTTATCAGACGTTGTAATCGCTCCTTCTTAATCTTTTCTTCAACTTTGTCATTAAATAGAGCCGCAAGCGTGCCTTTTCTTTCTGAATAGGCAAACATATAGGATTGATCAAAGCGTATTTTTCTTACTGCTTGTAGGGTTTCTATAAAGTCTTCTTCTTTTTCTCCAGGGAAGCCTACGAGGATATCGGTTGTGAGGGTTAAGTTAGGCATCATTTTCCTGGCCCTATTAATTATGCTTATGTAATTCTGTATTGTGTAGTCTCTGTTCATTCGGGAGAGAATCCTGTCTGACCCCGACTGAAGCGGTAAGTGCAGGTAATTGGTGATATTTTTGTGTCCTGCCATAACTGGAAAGAGATTATCAGGTATATCCTTTGGATGTGAAGTTAAAAAATTGAGGCGTTTTACCCCCTTGATTTTTGAAACCCTCTTTAATATTCCAGGGAAATCAACTCCTTTGTAATAATAGGCGTTGATATTCTGCCCCAGAAGAGTAATTTCTCTAGTTCCTGAATTAACCAAGTTCTCTGTTTCCTTGAGTATCTCATCAGGGGGTCTTGAACGTATCGAACCCCTGGTGTAAGGAACAATACAATAGGAGCAAAAGTAGTTACATCCTCTTGTAATTGAAAGATAGTTGCTTATTTTATTGGTAGATATAAATATGTTAGAATATTGTTCGTTTTTATCTTCTGGAATTAATCCTCGTTTCCTTGCTTTTAACCACTGGACTAAATTTCTGTATGAATCTGGAGGTGCAAGAAAATCTACAACAGGGTGGTTAATGAGGTCGGGGAGTTCTTTTGCCATGCAGCCCAACACTCCTACAATAATCTCTGGTCTTCTTTTTTTCAAGCCTTTCAGAGAGTTTAACCTCCCTATGACCCTTTTCTCT